>ERZ808252.2370-NODE-2370-length-11525-cov-3.835484_pt1 | contig 11525 bp, 6 predicted proteins | sample MGYA00521242_ERZ808252 | MGnify/ENA primary metagenome ERZ808252 (study PRJEB31516, sample SAMN03275581) | gut metagenome | biome: mammalia-associated habitat; material: feces | host: Papio cynocephalus | place: Kenya | collected 2012-08-07 ...
GCTCGATGTGGGCGGTGTCGGGGCGGACCTTGGGGTTGTTGCAGCCGACCATCGCGACAGCGCCGCGAAGAACACCGGCCTTGACAACGTCAGCCAGAGGCTTCAGCGTGCCCAGAGCGTCGACGTGGGAGTTGCAGACGCCGTCGAGTTCCTTCTTGATCGCTTCGACCGAGTAGCCGACACGGGCGTTGGTCTTGAGCTGCGGAATGTTGACGAGATCCGGGTTGCGGTTTTTGAAGTTTTCGATTGCCGTCTTCACAATCGCCTTGGCCGTTTCAGCGGCGGTATCCTCATGGAACTCGATATAATCGCTTTCCGGCATACGGGCGATGGGAGAGGTGGTGATGAACTTGGTGTGGAAGCACTTCGAGAGCGGGCCCAGTGCGGGGAAGATGCACTGCACGTCGACGACGATGGCTTCACACGCACCGGTCAGAACGACGTTTTCCTGCTGCAGGAAGTTGCCGGCCATCGGAATACCCTCGCGCATCGCAACTTCGTTGCCGGTGCAGCAGACGCCCGCGATGTTGATGCCCTTGGCACCGTTTTCCTTGGCAAGCGCGATCAGCTCGGGGTCGTGAGAGTAGAACACGACCATTTCCGACAGCGACGGATCGTGGCCGTGGACAATGATGTTGACCATGTCCTTGTCCATGACGCCGATGTTGGCGGTGGTGTCAACGGGGTGCGGGGTGCCGAAGAGGATGTCGGAGAACTCGGTGCCCATCATGGAGCCGCCCCAGCCGTCGGACAGGCCTGCGCGAAGCGCCTGCTTGATCAGCGCCTCGGGCAGCGAGGAACATCCCATATGGGTCATGTGCAGCGACTGAGAAACTTCGCGGTCGATGGCGCGCGGCTCAATGCCGGCCTTCTTCCACAGTTCCTGGGTATGCTCGGGGGCACGCTTCAGATAACGCTGGACGCCGAAGGGCTTGCCGTATTCCAGAAGACCCGTTTCGGCGACTTCGTGCGCCAGATCGTAGATGTCCTTGCCTTCGGTCTCAATGTTCCATTCCTTTGCGATCCGGATCAGCTTTTCCGGATCCTTGACCTGATACGCGCCGCCCTCTTTTGCCTGATACAGGGTGTGGCAGATCTGACGGCCGTGGTCGGAGTGCGTTGCCGAGCCGCCTGCGGTGAAGCGCAGATAGTTGCGGCCGACGATACCATGTACGTCGCAGCCGCAGATGCCGCGCGGCGCCTTCGGGGTGATGCGGCAGGGGCCCATGGAGCAAATACGGCAGCAAGTACCGGCTTCGCCGAAGCCGCAGTGCGGCGTCTGGTTTTTAACGCGCTGCTGCCAGGAGTCTGCGCCAACCTTCTTGCCGGTTTCAAGCAAGGCGTTGGTCGCTTCTTCCATCTGTTCAATAGTGATTAAGCGATCCCAATCCATCGATGATGTCTCCTCCTAATTTTTATGTTCTAGCGGCGTGCCCGGAATGCTGAGGTGCAAGGCGGGCGCTGGGGGGATAGCGGGTCTGCCCGGAAAGGACAGGCCAAGCGGGCAGCGCCTGTCGGAAACCAGACGGCAGGGTTTGCCCATTACAGCTTAATCCTATTCTAACAAGTTGCACGAAGATTGTCAACTCAAGCAGTGCGGTTTTATCGATATTTTCGTAATGTATTATTTTGAAGCAAAGGTAAGAAAAATGATATAATACACGCCAAAAAGCAAAGAAAACCGCCTCCGGCAGCTTCCAGCCGGAGGCAGTTGTGTTCACGAATCCATATGAATATTGATATGCGGGTATGTCATTTCTATGTTAGAGCGCCCAAACTCTTTTCCTGCCGCTTCCAGCACATCGTAGTACACGTCCCAGTAGTCGGCAGACGCGGTCCAAAGACGAAGCGTGTAGCGCACTGCGCTTTCGCCGTAGCCGGACAGCCGCGCGAAAATGGGCTCCGATTCCAGCCGCTTCGGGTGCTGCGCGGCCCTTATCAACGCTTCCGTGACGGCCTCGGGCTTTGCGTCGTAGCTGACGTCGAACGTGAGCTCGATGCGGCGCGCGGCGTTTCCGGTGGCGTTTGTGATCTCGGCCGAGGCGACATGGCTGTTGGGAAGGTAGACCAGCTGGTTATCGAGCGTCGCGATCTGGGTGTAAAAGACGCCGATCTGCCGCACGGTGCCGCTTTTGCCGCCGACCTCGATAAAATCGCCGACCTTAAACGGCCGCGTCGTCAGAAGAACGACGGCGCTTGCAAGATTGGAAAGCGAGTCCTGAATGGAAAGCGAAACGGCCAGACCTGCAACGCTCAAGATCGCCAGCAGCGACGACGTGTCGACGCCCAGCGTTCCGGCCAGCAGCATGACGGCCAGAAATACCAGGACGATCTTGATCGACGAGATGATGAAGGTGTGGAAGCTCTTGTCCAGTTTGGATGATTTGAGCATTTTTTCTGTGGCCCGCAGGATGATTTTTATGCATAAAATACATATCACCAGTAAGATAGCCGCGGAGACGAGTTTCGGCAGAGAAAAATGATCAAAAATTTTTTCTACGGCAGATTTGGTAGTTGCTGCATTTTCTGTTAATTCTTCGGCGACCTGCGAAGCCAGCGGCGATGCGGCGCTCAAAAAAATATTTTTCGGCAAAAATTTTTCCTCCGTTTCCAATTTTGGGTCGTGTGCTCCGGAAAAATCCGCGCAGCGGGACGCTGCGCGGATGGGGTGCGGGCATTTTACGCGTCTGCGGACGGCGCGTCGGACGGTGCTTCCGGCTGCTCAGACGCGGTTTCGGCGTCGGGCTCGGATCCGGTTTCCTGCGCGGCGGGCGCTTCGAGGCGTCCTTTTTCCGCGTTCACGTAGGTCATGAGCTCGTCGCCGGTGATGGTCTCCTTCTGAAGTAGATACAAAGCGACCTCGTCGAGAAGCTCGCGGTGCTCGCGCAAAATCGCCTTTGCTTTCTCAAAGCAGCTTTCCAGAAGCTTCTGGATCTCGGAGTCCGCAGCAAAGGCCGTCTCGTCGGCGCAGTTCATCATGGTGCTGCCGTCGAGATACGGATTGGACACGGTGGAAAGCGCCATGAGGCCAAATTTTTCGCTCATGCCGTACTGCGTGACCATTTTGCGGGCAAGCTCGGTGGCCCGTTCAATGTCGTTGGATGCGCCTGTCGTTGCGATGCCGAAGACGATCTGCTCGGCGGCGCGGCCGCCCAGAAGCGTCTGAAGCTCGACAAGAAGCTCTTCGCGGCTGGAGAGGAACTTTTCTTCCTCGGGCGTCTGCATGGTGTAGCCGAGTGCGCCGGAGGTGTGCGGGACGATGGTGATCTTCGACACCGGCTGCGTGTGCTTCTGCAGCGCGGCGACCAGCGCGTGGCCGACCTCGTGATAAGAGACAATGCGCTTTTCCATGTCGGTCAGCACCGTGCCCTTTTTCTCCGTGCCGGCGATGACAACCTCGAAAGACGCCAGCAGATCCTGCTGGTTGACGGCCTTTCGTCCCTGCCGCACGGCGCGAAGGGCCGCTTCGTTGACCAGGTTCGCAAGATCCGCGCCGACTGCGCCGGCCGTGGCCTGCGCGATCTTGTGAAGATCGACGTCCTCTGCCAGCTTGATGTTTTTCGTGTGGACGCGGAGCGTCTGGTACCGGCCCTGCAAGTTCGGCCGGTCGACGATGATGCGCCGGTCAAAGCGGCCCGCGCGCAAAAGCGCCTTGTCGAGAATTTCGGGCCGGTTCGTGGCCGCAAGGATGACGACGCCCTTACTCGAGTCAAAGCCGTCGATCTCGGCCAGCAGCTGGTTTAAGGTCTGCTCGCGCTCGTCGTTGCCGCCGAACTTGGAATCGCGGGTCCTGCCGATGGCGTCAATTTCGTCGATAAAGATGATGGCCGGGGCGACCTTCGCTGCCTGCTGGAAGAGGTCTCGCACGCGGCTTGCGCCCACGCCGACGAACATTTCCACAAAGTCAGAGCCCGAAATGGAGAAGAACGGCACGTTTGCCTCACCCGCGACGGCCTTTGCAAGCAGCGTCTTGCCCGTGCCGGGAGAACCGACCAAAAGCGCGCCCTTCGGGAGCTTTGCACCGATGGCGGTGTATTTCTGCGGGTTGTGGAGGAAGTCGATGATCTCAACGAGCGATTCCTTCGCCTCGTCCTGTCCGGCTACGTCCGCAAAGGTGACGCCGGTCTGCTTTTCCATGTAGACCTTTGCCTTGCTCTCGCCGATACCGCCGAGACCGCCGCCCATCTTTTTCGTCATGCCGCGCATGAGAAGCGAGAACAGCGCGTACATGAACACGACCGGAAGGACCCACGTGACCAGGAACGTCACAATGGGGCTGACCTCTTCGGGAAGGGCGCGGTTATACTTGACGCCCGCGGCCTCCAGCTGCTTCGTTAAGTCCGTGGTCTCCTGGTTGGGGATAAGACCGGTGTAGTAGAACCTTTGCTGGCTCTTGGGCCGTTCGGCTTCTTCCTTGGTCAGGATGACGATGCGGTCGTCCGACTGGAACTCGACCTCGCTGATCTTGCCGGATGTCAAAAGCTCTTTGAACTCGGTGTAGGTGATCTCGGTGAGATAGGCGTTGGAGATGGTCGTGTAGAGGGAATTGATCAGCAGCGTTGCGATCAGCGCCGCGACGATCAGTATGACGATCCGCCGCGCCTTTTTGTTTTCATCGTCGCCGCCGGGACGGGGCTTGTTCGGCTTGCGGCGGTTGGGATCGTTACTCAAATACAGCACCTGCTTTCTGTTGGGGGATTTGCGTTTTGAACATCTTAACACAAGCGCACCGGTTTTACAAGAATCCGGATTTTTTCGAACGGTAAATTTTCTGTGAATTTCCTGCGGATTTATGGTTGTGTCCGGGACGCGGAACTGATATAATATATGCTGGATCATTTTCATGGAGCAGTGCGTGCAATGCAGGCTCCGAACTGGAGATAGAACATGGACGAAAAAAGAAACGACAGTGCGTTCCGCGGAAAAAAGCCCTTCCGAAGAGACAGCCGGAAGCCGGAGCCCCGCCGCGAGAGCGACGATGCGCGGGAGAATATGCTAGAGGGCAGAAACGCTGTCACGGAGGCCCTTTCCGCGGGCCGGACGATCGATAAGCTCTTTGTCGCGGACGGCGACACCGATAAGGCGCTGGCCAGGCTCTGCGCGATGGCAAAGCAGGCGGGCGCAGTCGTTGTGCCGACCGACCGGAGAAAGCTCGATCTTATGTCGGCAACTGGTGCGCATCAGGGCGTCATCGCAATGGTCGCGGCGCACGCATATGCCTCGATCGAAGACATTCTGCAAAAAGCCGCCGGCGCGGGCGAAAATCCGCTCATCGTCATCTGCGACGAGCTGTCCGATCCCCACAACCTCGGCGCGATCATAAGAACGGCCGAGTGCGCGGGCGCGCATGGCGTCATCATCCCGAAAAGAAGAAGCGTGGGGCTGACGGCAGTTGTCGGAAAAGCGTCGGCAGGTGCGCTCGAGTATCTGCCGGTCGCGCGCGTGGCCAACATTGCCGCGGCCATCGACACCCTCAAAAAGGCGGGCGTCTGGGTCTGCGGCACGGCGGCGGAGGGCGACACGAGCCTTTACATGGCCGATCTCAAGGGCCCGGCGGCCATCGTCATCGGAAACGAAGGACAGGGCATGAGCCGGTTGGTTTCCGAGCGCTGCGACTTCAAGGTCAGTATTCCCATGAAGGGCAGCATTTCATCCCTCAACGCCTCGGCCGCAGCGGCGATCATGCTGTATGAGGCCGTGCGGCAGAGAGCAAACTGACAGGAGACGCGCATGAGCAGGCAATCGCAGGATCAGACGAACGAACAACTGCATATCGAAGATGCTGCGGCTGCGCAGGAGGAGTATTCCCTCGAGGATATCATGAACGAATTCGGCGGCTGGAGCAAAAAAGAAGCGCCCGCCGAAAAAGCACCCGAACCGGACGCGCCTTCGCCCGAACCGGAAAAAACGCCCGCGCAGGACGAAGCGCAGACCAGGATCGTCCGCTTCCCGGCGTCTGCGCAGGTGCGAGGAGAGGCGGCAAAGGAGCCGAAGCCGCCCAAAAACCCCGCGGATTTCAAGGGCCAGACCATCCGCTTTACGCCAATCAAGGACGAAAAGCCGCCGGATGAAGAAAAGCCGAAGATCTGGACCTATCAGGCCGAGCCCGATCCCGAGGTCGTGCCGGACGATCCGCGCGAGGCGAAAAAGGCCGAAAAGCGCAAAAAACGCGCCGAGCAGGAAGCGCAAAAACGCCGCAGGCAGCTCGAGCGCCATCAGAAGCGGCAGGCCAAACGCGCCGAGCGCCGAAAAGAGCAGCCCGAGCGGGTCTTTTCCGACCTTCGCGCGGGGTACGAATTCTATGCCAGAGGGTCTTTCCAGCGGCTGCGGCTGCTTATCAGCCTTCTTTTGTCGGCCGCGGCGGGCGCGATGGCGTATTTGTCAAGCTTTCCGCTCGGAGGCTACGACTTTACCGCGAACGCAGACGTTTTTTCGCGGCTTCTCCTTATTATAATGATACTACAGGCGTTTTTGGCCTGGGACGTTTTGCTGCGCGGGGGAAAGGCGGTTTGGAAGCTGCGCTTTGACCACGCGAGTATGCTGACGCTTTTGGTCATCGTGTGCCTTGTGGACGGCGTGCTGGCTGTCCGCTCCGGCCGCGTGCCGTTCTGCCCGGCGGTCTGCGTGCAGCTGACGGCGGCGCTGTTCGGCGAAAGCTCGATGAACCTCGCAAAACTCCGCACGCTCAAGGCCGCGTGCTCGATGCATGAGCCCTACGCCGCGGTGCGCGAGGAAAAGGCGTGGCACGGCGAGGACTGCATTTTCAGAAGCGAAGGAAATGAGGAAGAGTTCCTCCGCGAGCTCGAAATTCCCGACGCCGGAAGCCGCATCATGCGCATTTACACGCCTGTTTTGACGGCTTTGACGCTGGGGCTTGCGGCTTTGAGCATGCTTCAGGCCGAAGACAGCTTCTTATGGGCGTGGACGGCCTTGATGATCGCAAGCTTCCCGGCAGGCATTTTCCTGAGCTTTTCCCGGCCCTTTGCCGCGCAGGCAAGGAAACTGTCCAGAGCGGGCGCGGCCGTGGGCGGCTGGTATGGAGCAAGAGTCCTCGGCGGAGAATGCGGCATTGCCATTGAAGACGCGGACCTGTTCCCGCCGCAGAACGTCACGCTCAACGGCATGAAGATCTACTCCGACCGCTCGGTCAGCCAGATCATCGGCTTTGCCAACGCGGTGGTGCAGACGGCGGGAAGCGGCTTAGCGCCGCTGTTTGACGAGATGATGCACGACCAGAACGGCCGGCACTACGGCGTCGATACCTTTCGGCGCTATGAAGGCGGCGGGCTTGGCGCGGAAATTCGCGGCGACGTGATCTTAATGGGATCTTTGGGCTTTATGAAGCTCATGCGCGTGCATATGCCCGAGGGCGCGAGAGTCAAGCAGGCGGTGTATTTATCGGTCAACGGCGAGCTTGCCGCGGTGTTCGCGCTTTCCTATGCACCGGCGACGAATGTGAAAGCTGCGCTTCAGGCGCTGGCCCGGTGCACGGGACTGACGCCCATTCTCGCCACGCGCGATTTTATGATCACGCCGCAGTTTCTCAAGCACCGGTACAAATTATCCCCCGACCGCATCGAGTTCCCGACTGTTGAGGAGCGGGCGCGGCTGTCGTCGCTGGACGCGGTGCACGAGGCAAAGCAGGGCGCTTTGCTGGCGCGGAAGAGCTTTTTGTGCTTCTCTTCTGCCGTCGCGGGCGCAAGAACGGCCAGAGGCGCTGCCATTGCGGCCATCGCCGTTTCGATCGCGGGAAGCGTGATGGGACTTCTTGTGCTGTTTTTCCTGACGTTCATCGGCTCGACGCTGGCTGTTTCGGCGTGGAACCTCCTTTTATACACGCTGCTGTGGCTGCTGCCTGAGGTTCTGATCACCTCGATGGCGGCGCGGAGCTGAAAGGCGGCGTGGTTTTTCAAAAGCAGCGCGGTTTTTTATCCGTTTGCACAAGATAGTAATTGCAATCTTCTGAAGATTCGTATATAATTAAATTTAAGAGTCGGCTGGAATGTGAACTGCCGAGGGTTCGGTGCGCGTGTGTGTCAGACGTGCCGGGCCGTAGAAAGGAGAAAATTTGACTATGGGCTATACTGCCAATGACATTCGCAACATCTGCCTGCTGGGCCACGGCGGCGACGGCAAGTCCGCGCTGTGCGAAAGTATGCTCTTTACGACCAAGGCCATCACGCGTCTTGGCAAGCGTGCCGACGGCACGACCGTTTCCGACTTCGACGACGAAGAGAAGAAGCGCCAGTATTCCATCTCGACGTCGGTGATCCCGGTGGAATATAACAAGTGCAAGATCAATGTCCTCGATAACCCCGGCTACTTCGACTTCGCAGGCCAGATCGTGCAGTCTCTGCGCGTTTCCGACGCTGGCATCATCTGCCTGACCGCCAAGAGCGGCATCGGCGTCGGCACCGAAAAGGGCTGGAAGTACCTCGCAAAGGCCGGCCTTCCGGCGATGTTCTACATCTCCAAGCTCGACGAGGAGCACGCGAACTTCTTTAACGTGTTTGACAGCCTCCGCGAAATGTTCGGCGCGTCCGTCATTCCGTTCACCTTCCCCATTCTCAAGGGCGAACAGGCCGTGGGCGTCGTTGACCTGATCGAAAAGAAGGCCTATGACGAAAGCGGCAAGGAGATCGCGCTTCCGGCAGAGGCCGAAGAGAAGATCGAAGAGTACATGGCAGAGCTCAACGAGCAGGTCGCCGAGACCGACGAAGCGCTCATGGAGAAGTTCTTCATGGAAGAGCCGTTTACCGCCGAAGAGCTCATGACCGGCATCAAGGCCGGTATCCGCGACCGGAGCGTCACGCCTGTGTTCTGCGGCTGCGCATACACCGGCCTCGGCACCACGAACCTTCTTTCCAACCTCGTCAAGTTCGCGCCCAACCCCCTCGAAGGCAAGCCCATGACCCAGATCGTGGACGATGCCGCGAAGGAGTTCAAGGTCGATCCCAACGGCAGCCCCATGGTCTTCGTGTTCAATACCATCGCCGACCAGTACGGCAAGAACTCCTACTTCAAGGTCATCTCCGGCGACGTCGAGGACACCATGTCCTTCGTCAACGCCAGGACCGGCGACACGGAAAAGCTCGGCAATATGTTCTTCCCGAAGGGCAAGGACAACGTCAAGACCTCCAAGATCTGCTGCGGCGACATCGGTGTGTTCACGAAGCTCGCCTCCGTCAAGACCGGCGATACTCTGGGCCTGGCCGGCAAGACCGTGACGATCGCGCCCATGAAGTACGACGAGCCTATGTACAAGATGGCCATCTACGCCAAGGTCAAGGGCACGGAAGATAAGATCGCGGCCGGTCTTGTGAAGCTGAACGAGGAAGACGCTTCCTTCACCTACGGCAACGATCCCGAGACCAAGGAGCTCATCATCTCCGGCGCCGGCGATATGCAGCTGTCCGTCCTGATGGCCAAGCTTCTGAGCAAGTACAAGGTCGAGGCTGTGCTCAAGCCCGCCAAGATCGCTTACCGCGAGACCATCAAGAAGAAGGTCGAGATCCACGGCCGTCACAAGAAGCAGTCCGGCGGCCACGGCCAGTTCGGCGACGTCTACATCCGCTTCGAGCCGCAGGCCGAGTCCGAAGAAATGATCTTCGCGGACGAGACCGTCGGCGGCTGCGTGCCCAAGAACTTCATCCCGTCGGTTGAAAAGGGTCTGCGCAACTGCGTCGGCAAGGGCGTGCTCGCGGGCTATCCCGTCGTGTTCCTGAAGGCCACGCTGTACTTCGGTTCTTATCACCCCGTCGACTCGTCCGATATGGCGTTCCAGACCGCTGCCGGTATCGCCTATAAGGAAGGTCTGCCCACGGCGGGCCCGACGCTCCTCGAGCCGATCGGCGAGCTCAAGGTCCTCATCCCCGACGCCAACATGGGCGACGTGATCGGCGATCTCAACAAGCGCCGCGGCCGCGTCATGGGCATGAACCCCGATCCCGAGAACCCCGGCTATCAGATCGTCGAAGCGGAAGTCCCGATGGGCGAGATGAGCAGCTACACCATCGACCTGCGCGCCATGAGCCAGGGCCGCGGCAGCTACACGCTGAAGTTCGTCCGCTACGAGGAAGTCCCGCAGATGAACCAGGCCAAGATCATCGAAGACGCCAAGAAGGAAGAGGAAGACGCCTAATCCACCTGCTATCTGCGCCCCGACTCGATTTGAGCCGGGGCGCTTTTGAAAATTCAGCTATGGAACAAAAAGGTTTACAACGAGAACGCGTGCGGCAGGTCGATCTTGCAAAGACCGTTGCGATCTGCTGCGTTGTGCTTATCCACGTGTCGAGCGGGCCGCTTCTTTGGGAAAAGCCGGAGACTGCGCGGTGGATGCAGAGCCTGTTCTGGGGGAGCGCGTCGCGCTTTGCCGTGCCGCTGTTTTTCCTTTGCAGCGGGGCGCTGCTGCTGGATGAAAACCGAACTCTCACGGTGCGCCATATCTGGACGAGAAGTATTCCGCATCTTTTGATCGCGCTGTTTTTCTGGGCGGCGGCATATGTCATCGCGCCGTTTGTCTACCGTTGGAATTTCGACCGGAGCGCCATCGGAAAGGGTCTTCTGGACGTTCTTCTCTGGCGGCACGAGCAGCATCTGTATTTTCTGCATATCATGCTGCTGGTCTACGCGGCGCTGCCGCTCACGAGAGCGTTTCTGCACCGGCTGGAGGATAAAACGCGTTTCTACGCGCTCGTTTTCTGGCTTGTGACGGGTTCGGTGCTTCCGACGCTCAAAAGTCTCGACCTGCTTTTTACAAGCGGCATTCCCGCGCAGTGGCCGCTGGCAATGACGTGGAGCGCCATCGGCTGCACGGCGCTGGGCTGGTTCCTGCGGAAAAAGCCGGTAAGCGTAAAAACCTCGATCGGGTGCATTTTGCTCGGCTTTGCGCTCTGCTATGGCGGCACGGCGGCGCTGTCGCTTGCAAAGGGCGGGCTTTCCGCGCAGCTTCTGGAGGGACTATCGCCGGGGCCGCTTCTGATGGCGGCGGGCGTGTTCTGCCTGTGCGGCAGTATTGCGCCGAAGCTTCCGAAGCTTTTGCAAAAGGGTGCGGAGGTTGGCGGAAAGGCGTCGTTCGGCATTTATCTGGCGCACGAGTTTGCGCTCAGCGCGTTTCGCGTGTTCGGCGTGACGACGTGGTTTGCCCCGCCCTTACTGAGCATTCCGGCGCTGGCGGCGGCGTGCCTGCTTTTGACGTTCGCGGGCGTTTTTGCGCTGTCGAGAATTCCAATCGTGAAAAAATGGCTCATTTAGACTACGCAACAAAGGCTTGCGTGACTTTTTGACGGAATTGTGCTACGGTTTTACCGAGGTGAACGCGATGACGGACTTTGCACACAATCTCAAACGCTCGCGGCTGGACGCAGGACTCACGCAGGAGCAGCTGGCGCAGCAGCTTTCCGTGACGCGGCAGAGCGTCAGCAGCTGGGAGCTTGGCCGGACGGAGCCCGATTTTGAGACCGCGGGAAAGCTTGTGGAAATTTTCGGCACAAGCGTGTCGTCTCTTCTGGGAGAAGAGGAAAAAC
>ERZ808252.2372-NODE-2372-length-11518-cov-5.215476_pt1 | contig 11518 bp, 14 predicted proteins | sample MGYA00521242_ERZ808252 | MGnify/ENA primary metagenome ERZ808252 (study PRJEB31516, sample SAMN03275581) | gut metagenome | biome: mammalia-associated habitat; material: feces | host: Papio cynocephalus | place: Kenya | collected 2012-08-07 ...
GTGGCCTCGTTGCCGTCCCGCGCCTCTTGCATCTTGTTGGTAGTCTCTTTCAGACTGTCCCGGATGCGGTCGGACGAGACGCCGATCATCTCAGCGGCATAATCAAATTCCTGAATGGAATCCGTGGACTGGCCTGTCACAGATGACAAGCGCAAAATCTCGGAGGCAGCTTCTGCTGTTTCTTTGGTCATATCGATCATAGCTTTTGTTACTTTCACGATTGCCGTAATTGCAAGACCAATGCCGCCAGCGGCCAGAGCTGCGCCCGCATTGATGCCGTTGAGAGACTCCACGGCCTTCTGTGCGCCCTCCGGGAGCTGGACGCCAAATTTCCCGGCCACATCCGTCAGCGCGTCGCCAAGGCCGCGCATGACCTGATCGCTGCCGGAGAACTCCTCCTTGAGATTGGCAAACAGACCCTTGATGCCGCCGCCCTGCTCCTTCGTGTCGGACAGGGCCTTTTTCAGCTTGCCGAAGGCGGTCGTCGTGCCGTCGGTCTCTTTCTGAGCCTTTTGGAGCGCATCCTCGTTGTCCTTCAGCGCACGTTCCATCTTGACCAGTTCGGCCTGTGCGTTGTTGAGCTGCGTTTTCCAGCGGTTGGTGCGCTCATCAGCCTCACCGTAGGCAGAGGCCGAGGATTGGAGCGCCTTTTCGATCTGCTCGATCTTTTCCTTCTGCGTCAGGATCGTGCGGTCGAGAATATCGTTTTTCTTGGTCAGGGCCTCGACGCTGTCCGCGTTATCCCGGAATTGCTCGGATGCGAGATTCAGCTCGGATTTCAGGACGTTCAGGCCGGATTTGATCTCGGCCAGCGCGGCCTTGTATTCCCGCTCGCCGTCCATTTTGACTTTTGTGTTGATACTCGGGGCAGCCATCAACCGCCACCTCCCATCAGATATGCCGACAACGACAAGCGGGCGGGCTTCTCCGGCTCCGCAGGAGCCTCAGAAACGACACGCCGGCCCGGTGCGCCCATGAGTTTGAAAAACTCACGGTAAAGCGCTACGCACCGCGCCGGCGTCATTGTCCGCCAGAAAACGGCCTCGTCGTTATGCAGGACATTGATCCAGATATTCAGGTACCAAGCGAAGTTCAGGCCGTCGCTGCCGCTTCCTTGGTCTCCACGTTTTTTGTTTCTTCTTCGTCTGGCTCTGCCTCGTCATCGTCCGGAGCCATGACCGCCGCAAACAGCAGGCCGAACACATCGCTCTGGATGCGGCGGAACTCCTTCCAGCTCACCGCGCGGCCGATCTCGCGATCCGTGACGGAGAGATCCAGCCCGGCGGCGTTCGCGGCCTCGTTGATCAGAGCTGCGAGCAGCCGCGTGAAGTTCCGAAAGGAGCGCTTCTCATCAAGCATCTCCTCCAGTTCGCCGGCTGCCTGAAGATCTGCCAGCACGTTGAAATTGCAGCAGAGCTGGAGTTTGTGGCCGCCGTACTCAAACGGCAGCGTCTTCAATCGGAGATCCATAGTTTATCCTCCCTCAGTGACGACGGTCGGCTCCGCCGTGAAGCAGGCGTCGAGCCATGCGATGGCCTCGGCCTCGGTGTCAAACGCATACCACTCCATCAGGTGGCCCTTGTCATCGACCAGCGCCTCACCGGAGGTCGTCGGCGTCTGGAAGTTGATCTGCTCGCCCATGGTCTGGAGCGTCTTACTGGGCGGGCCAAACAGCGTCTTGTGGACGAAGATCGCGGTGAACTTCTCCACGCCGTCGATCATGTCCGGCGCGTAGAATCCGCTGCCGACGTACTGGCCGGTCGAGGGCTTGCCGTAGGCCATGCTCTTCACGGTCGTCGGAGAGCTGGCGCCGACCGAGCGGCTCAGCTCATACGCCTTGAAAAGCAGCTTCTGCGTTTCGTCCGGGATGTACTTCACCCCCTGACTGACCGTCAGGCCCGTGACCTTCTTCATGTATTCGGCCAGCGCGGACTCGGCGTAGAGACGGCCTTCTGCGAACTTGAGTTCGAGGTTGGCCGTCATCGCGTCGCCCATGGACATCGGCGTATCATAGCTGATTTTCTTCTGCGTTTTGTCGTAATTGTATTTCGCGACCTTCATGCTGCGAAGATCAAATTCAGGCATGTCATTCTCCTTTCAGAATGTCGGCAGCGACGTCGGACATCTTGTCGTTGGCCTGCTGCCATGTGTTGTGTACCGCGGTCGACCAGTAATAGTCTGCCGGGATCTTGCCGCCGGTTCGCCGACCGTAGTTCAGCACAAATCCCTTCGTGCCGTACCGCTGCCCGCGGCTGTCCTTCCCGTGGATCGTGACGAACATGTACGGGACGCCGTTTTTGTCCTTCCGGACGACGCGGGCCTTTGTAATGTGCCGCAGCGTCTCGCCGGTGCGCCGCTGACGGCCCGGATTGTTGTGGCCGGATTCCACAAAGGCAGACTTCACAGAGGCCAGCATGACCTCGGAGCCGGCTGTCAGCATCCGTTTCACGTTCTCGTCGGTAAACAGGTTGGCCTTATTCAGTTGCCGGATGGCCTCTTCAATGCCGTCAGTCTCCATCTGCGCCATCAGATCACCTCACAGGGGATGTCCGTGTAGTAGGTAGCCGTCTCGACATCGTAGGAGTGCTCCGGCATCTGCATCGCGATATGCGCATCCGCCAAAGCCCTCGAGACTTCGGCGGGGAGCGTATCATCTTCGGTTTGCGTGGCCACGGTCACGACGGCCTGATAGATCGTAGCGAAGGGACGGCCGTTGGCGTAGGCATAGCGTTCGCCGGTTGGCGTCCAGACCAGATAGCGGAGCAGCTGCTCGCCGGCGTCCGTCGTCTCCGGGGCCTGCACCTTGTAGACGGCATCCGGCAGGACGGTCTTGAGCGCGTTTTCAATCTTGGAATAGTTCATATTTCCCCTCCGGTTCCGCAAGGCTTAGCGTGTTGATGTCGAGGCCGTCGGCATCCTGCTCGCGCTGTGCCTGATCGATGCGATAGACGTGGCCGTCCTCCAATGTGCAGTATTGGTCGGCCTCGATCGGTGCGTCGAATACGCTGCGCGGCATGGACACCATGCGCACGAGCTTCTGCCCGGCCTGCTTCCCGGCGTAAAACCGGGAAGCGTAGACTGTGCGCTCACAGTAAAAGTGCTGGCTGACGGCCTTGAGCTTGCGCACGGCAGGCGACCGGCCGGGGAGCAGCGTGTAGATCGTCAGGATCTTGTCGTAGATCATCCGCCGTCCCTCATTTTCTCGTGGCACAGCCGGTCCTTGATTATGATGTCAAGGTTTCGGGGCAGCGCCGCCCGCTCGGTGTTCCCGCGGGCACGATACATCCACGCGGCCACGGAGCCGACCAGCATGTCATCCTCGTCGCTGTCGTCCGCCAGCGTGATACCACGCCGGCGGATAAAGGACTCGGCTGTAGCCAGCAGACCGCGCATATAAAGTTCCTGCTGATCAGCGCACGACAAAATGCCAAGATCAACCTTCATGTAAGTCAGACGCAGGTCTGCTGACATTCCACAGCCTCCTCGCTTACGCCTTGGCGGTCACGCTGCCGGAGCCAACGGCCACGGCCTTGCCGTCCGCGTTGACCTCAACGACGGTGATGGTCGCGCCGGTCGTGGCGCTCTTGACGGTCTTGTTCGAGGGCAGGTCCGTCCAGTCCTTGCCGAGCTCCTCTCCGCTGGCCACCGGCACCGCCTGGCCGCCAATCTGGTACTTCAGCGTGCCGGAGCTATTTCCGGCCACCGTCACGGTGCTGTCGCCGGTTGCGCTGCCAGCTGCTGTCGTCACGATCAGCGTGCCAAGCGCGGTATTCGCAAGGTCCTTGCCGAAGGTCGTTGCCGTGGTCGGGGCAACATTGCCGTAATTGACCAGAACGAACGCCTCGCCGATGGCGGGCTTGCCATCGCGGCGCTGCAGGCCCTTGAAGCAGGTCTGGTTCTGGAGCCAGCGCACGTTGGTGTTGGAGTCAATCAGTGTGCCCTCACGTTCGACCGAGCGATAGAGACTCAGGAAGCCGCCCGCGATCTCATTGTCCGGCATGACCTCCCACTCAACGATCTCGCCGCCGACGACCGGCATGGTGTTGTTGACGCCTGCGACCATAGCCGCAGCGGAGTTGTAGGCCAACGCACGGGACATCAGGTCAAGATGAGTTTTGCGGTTCATCGTCCAGACGACCGTGCCGTTGGAGTAGTCCGGCTTCGCCACAGCCAGCGCCGCGACCAGCGGCTGGAAGAACTCAACACCGGTCTTGGTAGAGAGATCAAGCTTCAAAATGTGGCTGGTATGCAGGTCGGTAAAATCACCCTGCTGTGCGCCCCACCATGCGGGCTTCGCGGTCGCGGCCAGACGGGTCAGGATGCCGACGGGCATCTTTTCGCCGGTGCCGAACCAGATGGATTTATCGATCGCTTTTGCAAGCGAGGATGCGAGCGCCTGAAGAATAGTCGAGGCAAGCTGCAGGTCGCTGTCGTCCATCAGCAGAGCGTTCGGAACAGCCATATAGCCGCCGACCATATAGCCGTCCATCGTCAGCTGCCAGAAGTTAATGTCGAGCTCGTTGAGCGCGTCGGTCATCTCCGTCCAGATGGCTTCCGGTGCGACACCGGCGACATTCTGGCGCGTCGTGCCGCGGAAGCTCGTGGTGAAGCAATAACGCAGGAATTTGGATTCCTGATAGGTCAGGTCGCGCAGGATCGGCAGGAAACCATCGGGAATGCCGAGATCGCCGCCGTTTACGCTGCGCTGCTGACTGCGCGATTCGCGGACGCGCTGCAGGAACTCCTTGACGGCGGGCTGCGCCAGCAGCGCATCGCGCTCCTGATAGGTGAGGCCGAACCAACGGCGATCCGGGTTGTTGATAGGCATGGAATGATTACTCCTTTCGGTGTTGGTGGTTCCGGTCGGCTCTGCCGCCGGGGGATCAGATGCGGGCGGGGTCTGCGCTTCTTCGAGGCTGCGAATCTCTTCGTTGATCTCGTTGATCCGCTCCTGCACACGGGTGATGTCCGCAGCGTTCGCGCTGCGCTCCTGCTCAAAAGCATTTACAGCGGCCTCAACGACACTGCGCTCCTCATCGGTCTGCGCCTCAGCGATGTCATGCTCCAGCTCCGCTTCGCGGGCCGCAAAGCCATCGCGCGTGGTTTCGAGTGTCTGAAGCTCGGTCTGCAGCGGTGCAAGACGACTCCGCAGCATCAAAACTTTTAATGCCATTTACAGTGTACCTCCCAGTTTCTTTTTCATATTGCTGCGCCAGGACTCGGCGCGGCGTTTTTCGATTTCGGCCAGATCCTGCTTGCGGGCGCTGACGGACGTCTCCGTGTAGGCCGGGAACGTGCAGACTGACACCTCGTAGAGAGGATCGACCTCTTCGATCTCCCAGCGGCATTTCCCGCCGCCGAGATCCACAAAGGTTTCGCGTTTGATGTCAAATCCAAACGAGCACTGGTCAACGTCACCCCGCTGGACGCGGGCGTAGAGGTTCATGGCGTCAACGTCGTCCCGATTGATCCTGATGCTGCCCCAGAGTCCCCGCTCATCCTGTCGCAGCGCCAACGTACCGGCCTTTGTCCGGCCGAGCACGAGACTGGAATCGTGGTTGATGAGCGCCCGGACATCTCCGGAGACGGAATTGGTAAAAGCGCCCGGCTTTACGATTTCGCTCGCACCTTCCCACAGCGGGTATTCGCTGTTGAAAACGGAGAAATAGCCTTCGATGAACAGATCATCGTTGGCCGTGCGCGTCTGAAATTGCTGGGCTACGCAGCGCACCTGCCGCTGCTGGCGTTCATTCGGCATCGCCGTCGCCTCCTTCTAGTTTTTTCTGATTGCCGATCATGCCGCGAGGGATGTAGTTTTCGAGGATGACCAGTTCGTTCAGGCCTTTGCGCGGGCTGAGGCCGAGCCAATCGCGGGCCTCGTTGCCGTCCATCAAACCGCGGATATACTGATCGTCCGCGACGCTGGCCAGCTCCTGAAGTGTATAGCTGTAAAGTCGGCGCGTGGACATCTGGAAATACATCTCCTCGGAGATCAGCAGCTTCCGCGTCAGCTCCTGGCAGATGATGTTGGAGATTGTGACCGCCGTGGTGCGGATCATGTGATTGTGCTCCGCGTCGGAATAGTTACCAACGCCGACCATGTACGGCGTCACACCGACCAGCGAGGCGACCTCGCGCTTGTCCAGCTCCACGCTGTCCTTGATGGCGAGATCCGTCAGACTCAGCGGCTTGACCTGCTGCACCTCCATCAGCTCTGCCGGGATCACCCACGGCTCGCCTGCGGAGCTGCCGGACATGTACTGTTCGACCAGCCGCTTGCGGCCTGCCTCGTCGGCAAATTCATCGGCAAGCGCGTCCACCTTGACGATCACGCTCGGCTTCCACTTGTCGGACATAAAGCCCTTTTTCGTGGCGGCCGCCTGACGGAGATTCGCGGTCACATCCCGGAGGCTGATTCGTAGGCCGATTCCCTGCCAGGGCTGCGCCGGGTCAGGCCAGCGTTTGAAATGGAGCACGCTGTCGGACGCATAGCGCCGTCCCTGCCACATGACATAGTAGGTCAGGCCGTTATCATCGCTCAACGCATACGCGCCGGGCATCGGCTCCAGCTCGCTCAGGAGGCCACGCTCCGTATGCGGAAGGAGGAAGGCACTGCCGGTCGAGGTCGTCAGCATCGTCCAGACGATCCAGGAGATCAGATCCTTGCGCGTCCCGTGCCTCCACGGGGAGATGTCCATAAAGCGTGCCAGCTGATTGCGGACGCGGACGTCGCCGTCGTCAGTGTTCCGCATGAGCTGGATCGTAGCGTTTGAAATGATGTCAGCGAGGCCGCCGATGGCGGCGAGCACATCCGGGCTGTCAATCAGGCGCGTGTAGCCGGGCACCGCCAACGTGTCGGCGTCGATCGCGCCGATCATCCATTTTTGCAGCGCCGGGTCCATCCCTCTGCGCTGCGGCTTCACTCTCAATCTGCATCACCATCCTTGTCTTTCTTGTCATACCAGCCGGCCGCCTTATTGCTGGCTGTCAGATCTTCGAGATAAGCACAAACCGCGAACACCGAGGCATCAAAGAGGTCGATGCGGAGATTTGGCTCGATTTTCTGATACATGACCATATCGTCGGCCTTTTCAATGCCAGCCACGTTTTGCACACAGTACTCATAGGGTTCAGCGTGCATGTAGTAGAGCGTGCCCTTTTTGGCGCTGGCTTCCAGGTAGCGGAAGCCTTCGGACTTCCGTGTGAACAGCTGCGGCTGATCTTTGATGGGAAACCGTTCCTTCTGCATCTCCACGAAATACTCGCGGCAGAATTTTCGGTCGTGGCCGATGCGGCGGATCTTGAACCCATCGGTGCGCAGTTTTTTGTACCATTGCACCACATCGTGGTGATTCGTGACCTTGTCGTTGGTCATATCCAGCCAGCCGTCCTCCTGCCAGCCGAACAGCGGGATCTGATCCTGCTGCGCCTTGACGATGGCGGCCGGCCGCGGGAACCATGCGTGCGGGATGATGATGTCCACACCCTTGTAGTGCCCGAAGAGGCAGCCGGCAGTCAGGTCGTGCAGCTTCGAGAGGTCTGTACCGCCATACCAGCGGATGGGCAGCTTTGCGAGTTGTCGATAGTTCCAGTCGTATTTCTCGTCGCTCTTGCGGAACTCCTGAATGTCAAACCATGCCTTGATCGCGTTCGTCGTGACATTCAGCGACTTGTTGAGGAACTCCGGCCGGAGCGCCGGGTTTTCTGCGGCCATGGCCGCATCGTTGATCATGTCTTGCGGCCGGATGGAGTAGCCCCAGCCCGGAGAAGCTGCTTTCAGCACAGCCGGATCATGCAGGTCAACGTCGCCATTCTCCATCGTCGGCGCGGAGCAGAGGAAGCAGAAGATGCTGTCCGCAGCGTCGCCGGTGACGGTCCCGCGCAGGATCTTCCGGCAATAGTCCAAGTGGCCGAGCAAGAAGCCGCGTGCATTGGGGCCGTTGGATGAAATCACGATCATGAGTTTATTCGTGTATGCTTTCATCGCGTCCTTCAGGATCTGATACTGCTGCGGGCTTTTGTAGGTGTGAGCCTCGTCGGCAATGACGATGTTGCAGTTAAAGGAATCTTGCTTGTCAGGATTCGCGGCAAGGGCGTTGATCGAGATCATGCCGTCACCGATGTCACCGGAGATCGACCGCTCCTGATTATTGTCGATCATCCGAAGGCCGTTCACCGGGTCATCGTCGGTGGTCAGTCTCAGACGGCGAAGGTTGTATTTCAGGAAATCATATCCCTCAAGCGCCTGCTTGAGCGCACCGCCGACCTCATAGACCTTGGAGCCGGAGGCCCGTTCGTAGAGCGCCAGCGCGAACGCCAGCGCAGCCGCGAAGGTCGTTTTGACGTTCTTTCTAGGGATAAAGTCTACGGCCTCCTTAAATCGGCGCATTTTTGTACCGGGGATGTAAAAACCCATGATGTTGTAAACGATGAACTTGTGATACGGCAGCAGCAGAAAAGGCGTCCCGCGAAGTGGCGTCGCATCCAAAAACTCGCCTTTTTGGTGGCAGATCATCGTCTCGATGATGGCGATAATCTCGTTGCCCGGCTCTGCCCGAAAATCCCACTTTCCGGAGCCGAGATCCGCAACATACCGCTTGCAGGACAGGACGGCGTCTTCGCATAATCCGGACTCCCCAGAGAGCACCGACTCGACGAAAGTATCGACGTCTCGCTGATACTGTGCGCCCTGCTGGACGGCGTGGTCGTGCGCCGCTGCGAGCAGCTGCTCGATCTTGCTGTTCCCGGCTACGGCCGGCTGCTGCTTCGCGCGCGCCTTATTCAGGCCGGTCGGAGTCAGGCCGAGCTGATTGCGGAGCGACTGCACCGTCGCACGAAGGTCTTCGACTGCCGTCCAATAAGGGCTTTTGGCCGTGTACTCCGCGCCGGTCTTGTTGACCATGGTGCAGATCCGCTGCCCGCCCTGCTTCTTCCACTCCTTCTCTGCGCGGGAAAGTTCGCGCTCGGTCTTGGCCAGCTGCTTGATCGTCGGCTCGAATATCTCGTTGTAGGTTCCGACCAGTTCCATGTCCTTCCGGATCATGTCCTCTCTGGCCAAGTGCTCACCTCCCGCATGCCGGAGACTCTGCCAGGCCCGGCGGCTCCGGGCCCAGTCAGGAGGATCTGAGAAGGCAATGGCGACGTTCCCAATGTCGCTGTCGCCTGGCACAGTCTCCGGCGCTTCGCGCAGGCGCGTCGTTTGCGCCCGCGCCGCATGATTCGATTTTCGCGCGCACCCGCGCGCCTCGGGCCTCCTCGCTTACCCCCTCCGCCCATTTTCCCGCCGTCGGAAAAGGGGGCCCACTCCGGTGCATTGGTCAGAACGGCGGCGGCGCATCGGGAGGGGGGATCACTCGCCGCTGCCACGCGAGGCCGCGTTCGGTCAGCTTGCCGGTCACGCGGTCATGGAAACTGTTGTGCGCTGCCTGACTCACAGCGATCAGGTTCCAGCCGCACCATTGCCAGCCGGGGAAATCTTCCACCGGATAGACGTGATGGGCAACGGTCGCCAGCTCGTTCCTGCCGAACCTTGCGGCCTCTCGGCATCGGTACTTGTCACGCCGGAGCACCGCGTCACGCAGGTGCAGCCAGCGCTTGCTTTTGTAATCCATGGACAAACAAAAAGCGCCATGACCTCACGACGGAGATCATGGCGCTCATGCCATCCGGCTATCACCTCGGGTGCAAAACAAAAGCGCCAAACGATTCTCCGTTTTCACGGTCAAATCATTTGGCGCTGGCACTAACTCGATGGTTTTGGCTCTGGCTCATATTCACGATCGACTCTCGCTTGCACAGTTTGCAGTACAGCGGGAAGTCTGTCAGCATGGTCGTCGGCCGCACACGCTGCTGCGTCGGCCGTCCGCACAACGGGCAAATCAACTTCCCGTCTGCTGACACTAACAGTATATCACGCCGCTTCTCAGATTGCAAGTCCTTTTGTCGCTCCTTCCTAGTATTTATATATTGTTTCAAGTCAAAATATAGATATTAAGTTTGCAAAGCCGGGATTTCGAAATCGTAGGTCACGAAGGTCCCGTAACAGTTCTCGATGCGCTCCGGGAACTTTCCGCCTTCGAAGGCCGTCGCTCCCGGCGGCGGCGAGTAGTGCTCGCCCGGCGCAAGCTCGATGTCGTGCCGCTCCGGCTGGATCAGCCCGATACTTGGCGTCCACATCCGAGCGCCGACTCGAAGCTTACCGGTCTTGCGCGGCTCCTTGGTCATGTACTGCGCGACGGCGCGATAGCCGCCGAACTCTTCGATGGTCATCACATCGACAAAGCCCTTGGCCCACAGCTCGCGGAATAATGCGATGTCATTGCCCGGCGCGCGCTTGGTCACGAAATGGTGATGGATGCGATGATCTCCATGCAGGCCCTCCATGACGTACACATAATCAAATGGGAGAGCCTCCGCCCGGCGCGCCTGCCGCAGCTTGCGGAAGTAGGCCGGCTGATTCTTCCGGGCCGATTCATAATTCGGCGGGAGGAAATCCTCGTCATAGGTCAGCGTCACGAACCAATCATCCAGCGCGAAGTTCGCGTAAAGCAGAAATTCCAACCGCATACATGCGGTCTTGATGTTCACGGCCTCCTGCACGAGGCTCGTCTCAAATTGCCGCGACACCCGCGTCCGCTTTTGCTGCGGAGCTGCGGCCAGCTCAATGGCCCGGAACCGCGTCCCGGCCTGAAGCTCTATCACTCGACTGATGCTATCATCCCTTTCTTTGTGTGCCAGCCCGGATGTCCGGGCTGGCTATATCATCCGGCTGATCCTCTCCGCTGCGGCAATGGCATCCCGCGCGGGCAAAAGTCCAAATCATTTATGGTTCATCCGGATTGATACCCAAAACTTGCAGGGTCATAAGTTTGCAGGAGGCTATGGGCCAGATTGTTCCGTTGCGGAGCGCCAGCAAATATAGCAGCTGTGGCATGGCAAAAATGAGCTTGCCCCGGTTGGTGCAGCCAAACGCTGCGCGCATGACTCGATTGGCTTCGTTCCGTGTCGCCCCGCAGGCCATCAGTAATTTACAGCAGCGTTTCCGCGTCATCTTCATCGCCCTCCATTTCTTCGGATTGTAGCGCGTCCAGCACAGCTTTCGAGCGGCGATACAGGCTTCGCGCCTTGAGCCAGACAACAACGCCCAGCGCGATCCATTCGACCAGCGCCAGCAGATTCAAAATATCAAGGATCATCTTCAACTTCTCCTTCCTCCCGTTTTTGCCCGTGGCTGCAAAAATCATTTGCGTCTGTGGTGTGTGGGCCATTGCATATACAAAACCACGACTCATGCACCAGCCTGCCGAATTGAAAACCGAGATCACGCGCATACATGCAATCTTTGCAGCGCACCACCGGCGCAACGTCGGCGGCTGGAGCACGAATTATTTCTGCTTTAACTCTGTTGAGCATTTCATTTTGCGCGAAACTTCTGTTTGGGCCTCTTTGCCTTTGCACAGCGTGCAGCGCATCCTCGCGCCGGATATAATCAGCCATCATTTGCCCTCCTGTTCCAAGC
>ERZ808252.2373-NODE-2373-length-11517-cov-3.901152_pt1 | contig 11517 bp, 10 predicted proteins | sample MGYA00521242_ERZ808252 | MGnify/ENA primary metagenome ERZ808252 (study PRJEB31516, sample SAMN03275581) | gut metagenome | biome: mammalia-associated habitat; material: feces | host: Papio cynocephalus | place: Kenya | collected 2012-08-07 ...
TTTTTAGATGTGATCTATCAAGTCAGGTATTTGCTTACGATTTTCGTTCAGACGTGCGCGGCAAGATTCGGGATATCCTTGCGATAGCACCGGCCCGAGAACGCCTCGTGCGGTAAGGCGTAAAATGCGCTTTCCGCCGGAACGATGGGCCGATACAGGGGATCTGCGATCACGCGCTTCGCACCCCGGAGCGCGGCTTCGATGTCCTCTTCGTCCTCGATTTGAAGATCGCATGAGCCGAGAATGCCGGCGGGTGCTTCTATGGGGCAGACGACCTTCGCGCCAATGCCGTATCCCACAGCCAGCGCCGCGGCAAGAGACTTTGCCGTCACGCTCTCGCCGATGATGACGGTATCGGGCGCGTCGGGCGTAAATGCGGCGTAACCGACCGCATTTTCTCCCGTGCGGATGCTGCTTTTCAGCGCGTCAAACAGGACCGGCGAGAAAGCGTCCCCGAACGGTGCACCCACGACATAGGGCGTACCGAACGTTTCCTGAAGATATTGCGCCGCAGGAAGGCCCACGGACGAGACGACGAGGTTCGCCTCCGCCGCAGACGCTTTCTCGATGGCGGCAATGTCGCTTCCCATCGCAAAAACGCTCTGCACTGTGAAGCCCGCGTCCTGAAGTCTGCGCGCCATTTCCTGCACGCAGCCGTTCACGGAAAAATCGAGCGGCGTTGCGCCTAAGATGTTGACGGCGTTTTTCTTCTTTTCCACTTTTTCCGTGATGAATCGCTCGGCATAGAGCCGCAGCGCCTGTCCGGCGCCGGAAACATAGCTCCCGATGCCGTTTGACGGCACGGCGAAGGATGGAATTTCGGTTCGGCATTCCACCTCCCGCGCGATGGCCGGAAGATCGCAGCCGGTGATCATCGGAATGGGCGTACCGGCGAGGGCGATGAACCGGGGGGCTAACTGCCGCGCCGCGTCCGTGATATCTGAGATCAGCTTTTCATCGTCTCCCAGCACGGCCTCCAGCTCGGAAAGGCCCGAAATGTAGACGAGGCTGTCCATGTCGTACCAGCGCGGCTCGTCGTGCGTGTTATACGTCGAGTTGCAGCCCGACGCGTCGTGCATCACCGTCATGCCGCCGAGCTCAAAAAGCGCCGAGCAGACGCCGGACACATCGGCGGTGTACGTGGAAAGAAAGGCTTGCGTCTGTTTCATAGGCAGCTTTCACACCCCAATCCCTTTTGCTGGATAAAGTTTCGCGCGTCGCGCTCGGTTTCAAACGCCTCTTCCATGAGCTCCGCCATCCGGCGGAGGCCGTCAAAGCCAAACAGGCCGCCGCCTTCTACGATGTTCACAAAATGCTTTGTGCCGGTAAAATACGCGGCCTTCTGCCCGATGGCGAGCGTCGGCGCTTGCGTTTGGCGCGGCAGCACGCGGAGCTTGACCTGCACGGTGGCGTAAAGCTCGAGCTCGGGCGCGTTTTCTTGCAGCCAGCGAAAATCGTCCATGTCGTCGGAGGCAATGGCGTCGGCGTAGATGCGCGTGACGTGAAAGCCGTGCGTAAGTAAGCACCGGGCCAGACTCATCGGCGCGGGAACGGCGGTGTAGTCGATCGCAATTTCCGTCTCGCCAAGAAGCAGCTTCGCGTGACGAAGCGCTGCTTCGGCTTTTTCTTCGTCCCTTGATGCGTCATAGTCTGTGCCAAGCGTTTCGCACAGCAGCCGGAGATTTTTCCGGATGGTTTCCTTCGTAAAGCTCAAAGGCAGATACAAAAACGTGCCGCCGAGCCGGTCAGAAAGGGCCTGTGCACCAGCTTTCGCCGGAGGATTGTAGGCGATATGCACGTTAGAGGCGCCCATGTGCTGATAGTCCTCGTAGGTTTTGCAGGCCGTAATGTCGCGAAGAGGCCGCCCGGTTTTTCGGACGATCTTCACAAGCTCCGACGTTTCGTCCGTCGGAAAACAGTTGCCGAGAATGTTTACCCCGCCGTCTGTCGTTTGCGGCCTCACAAGCGAATACAGCTGCCGCCGCATAAGCTGGTCGGGGCTCAAGCCGCTTTTGCGCATGATGGGGTTCATGTAGCAGTCGGTGAAATCGACCGTGGGGAATCTGTTTCGAAGCTCCCGGTAGCACAAAGGCAGATCGCAGCCCAGAAAATGATGGATGCAGCTCGTAAAGACGAGCACCGCGGGCGGCAGCTTGGGAAGCTTCTGCAAAATGTCCGTGACGCCTTCGATGAGGAGCGTCTCCATGTCGCCATCTAGGACGTTGTTTTCCTTGATCGTGATGGTCGAAAACCGGCTTTGCGCGTGCATTTCCGCCGCCGTCAGCACCACGCCGCGCAGACAGTTTCCCGCGCAGACATAGATCTGATGCGCACCGGGAATGAGCATTCCGATGTGGACAATGTTCCAAACGCCTCTGGCCGGCGCGCCGTATTCCAGCCCCGAGACAAAGGGCGCTGCGGTTTTTACATCCTTCATGCGCACCATCGCGCCGTCTGTATCCTGCGGCGTTACGCGTTTTAACATGGCGCGCCCTCGCACGCACGAAGCACCGCGTCGGAAAGCGTCCGGTACTGCGCCGCCATTTCGCTTTCCGGGAAGGCTTCGATGACCGTTTGGGAAAGTTCCTCGGCCTGCTGGACCGTCTCGCTGAAGCAGAGGCTTCCGACGATGGAGGACGAAATGTCCTGCGCGAGCTCGCGCACCTTTTCTTCCTCGTTTTTGACGTTTCGCCGGTTGAGGATGAGGCCGCCGAGCGAGGCGTAGCCGCGGCCCTTGAAATTTTCGATCGCCAGCGCGATATTGGCCGCCGCGTGCAGCGCCATATTTTCGCCCGAGGTCACGATGAAGACCTTGTCTGCGTACCCCGCGCGCATCGGCATGGAAAACCCGCCGCACACCACGTCTCCCAACACGTCATAAAACACAACGTCTGGCCGGAACGCTTCGTAAGCGCCCTTTTCCTCCAGCTTTTCAAGCGCCGCGATGATCCCGCGCCCCGCGCAGCCAAGCCCCGGCGTCGGGCCTCCTGCTTCCACGCAGATCACGCCGCCGAAGCCTGTGACGGCCATGTCAGAGAGCGAAAAGTCGTTTTTCCGTTCGCGCATGAGCCCGAGCGCGGTGTGCATTTTTGCCCCATGGGTCAGAAGCGTCGTCGAGTCGGCCTTCGGGTCGCAGCCGATCTGCATCACGCGAAGGCCTCGTTCTGCCAGCGCCGCCGCCAGATTGGAGACCGTCGTGGATTTTCCGATGCCGCCCTTGCCGTATACCGCGATCTTGATCATGTCCGTGTCCTCCCGTCCGTAAAATCGCCGCGCCCCACCGCGACGGTGTAGCCGATGGCCTGCATCTGCTCGCGCAGCTTTTGAAGGCTCGTTTCGCCCGAGTCCTCGATGCCGGCCTTGTGGTCGTAAAGAAGATACTTTTTCCGCACCGCCATCGGCGATAAATTCGGCATCACCACGTTGCAGCCGGAAAGAACGCCTGCCTGCCGCCCCGTTCCGTCGAGCGTGCCGAGCGCCGTCGTCGCCGGAAGCAGCACATCCGGCAGCAGCAGCCGCACGAGGCTCAAAAAATACAGCGTCTGGGTCGCGCTTCCCGCCGGAAAATCGCGAAACGGCGTATCCTTGTGCGGAATAAACGGCCCCATGCCGACCATCTCGGGCTTCAATTTCGCCAGAAATTCAAAATCCGAGGCCAGCGTATCGGCCGTCTGATACGGAGCGCCGATCATCATGCCCGCGCCCGTCTGGTAGCCGATTTCCTTCAGATCCCGAAGACATCGCATCCGGTTTGAAAGGGAAAGCGCCGCCGGATGGAGCTTTGCGTAATGCGCCAAGTCCGCCGTCTCGTGGCGAAGCAGGTACCGGTCCGCGCCCGCGTCAAAAAACGCCTGATACGCTTCGCGCGATTTTTCGCCGATCGAGAGCGTGATGGCGCACTCTAGGTAAGCGGCGCGAATTTTCCGAACCAGCGCGGCGATCTTTTCGTCCGTCCACCAGACGTCTTCGCCGCCCTGTAAGACGAACGTGCGGTAGCCAAGCTGGTACCCTTCTTCGCAGCAGCTTAAAATTTCGTCCTCCGTCAGCCGGTAGCGCGAAACGCAGCGGTTCGAGCGGCGGATGCCGCAGTAATAGCAGTCGTTTTTGCAGTAGTTCGTAAATTCAACAATGCCGCGGAAGAAAACCTGCCGTCCGAAGCGCGCCTGCGCCCGCTGCCGCGCAAGATCCCGCGAAAACAGCTGATCGTCCTGTGAAGCTTTCGTGATCAATTGCACCCAGCCCGCGTGGGTGGGAATTTCGCCCTGCCGGAGCGCTGTGATCTGTTTCTGGATATCGTTCATAGCGGCCTTCTTTCCGCGCCGCAGCGCATGGACACGGGGATAACGTCCTGATACACGCCGTCGGCAGTCTGGATGCCGCCGATGACCGCATGGACGCCGAAAAATTCCGAGATGCAGCCCTCCGTCACCACGTCCGCGGCTTTTCCGTAGACGCTTTTTCCGCCGCGGCCCAGCATGAGCGCTTTGTTCGCCCGCCGGAGCGCATGGGCCGGAAAATGGGTGTTAAATAGGACGGTGAGGCCGGTTTTTGCCAGGTCTTCGATCGTGTCGAGCACCAGAAGCTGGTTTTTGAAATCGAGGTTCGACTCCGGCTCATCGAGCACCAGGACCCCGGGCTCGGAGGCAAGGGCTCTTGCAATCAGCACCATCTGAAGCTCGCCGCCGCTTAATTCACAGCAGCGCCTTCCTGTCAGGTGCAAAAGTCCCAGACGCTCGATGGCTTCGTGTACCTTCTGCATATCGAGCTTCGATGGCGCCGAAAACGGCCCGATATGGCTGCTTCTGCCGAGCAGGACCATTTCCTCGACCGTGCAGAACAAAGAACTTTGCTTCGCCTGCGGCACGTAGGCGACCTTTTGCCAGAGTGCACGCTCCGGTATGGCGCGCACGTCCTCGCCGTCCAGCGTGGTTTTGCCGCTTTTCCAGTGCGAGAGGTTCAGCATACACCGAAGAAGCGTCGTCTTGCCCGCGCCGTTGGGCCCTAAAATCGCCAGCACATCACCGGGCCCTGCTTCCAGACACACATCTTCCAGAAGCGGCTGCCCCGCGCGATAGGAAAAGCGCCCGCTCTGCACTTCCAGCTTCATAAGCTCCAACCTCCCTTTTTCCGAACGATCGTGATAAAAATCGGCGCACCGATGATCGCCGTTAAGATCGATACCGGAATTTCCGCCGCGCTGATGGTCCGAGCCAGCGTGTCGACCACCATCATAAAGACCGCGCCGCAGCTGATGCACGCCGGAAGAAGTCTTGCGTGGCTGCTTCCAAAGATCATGCGGCACACGTGCGGCACGAGAAGCCCCACCCAGCCGACCTGTCCGCACATCGCAACGCACGAGGCCGTCATGGACGCGCAGCACACGATGCAAAGCCCGCGCAGCCGCGTCATATTTGTGCCGAAGGTCCGCGCCTCGTCGTCGGAAAGCGGCAGAAGATTGAGCTTCCACCGCAGAAGCAGCAAAACGACACAGGCGGCGATGATCGCCGGAGCGCCGAGCTGTAACGACTCGAAGCTGGCTGCGCTCAGGCTTCCCATGAGCCAGTAGGTGATGGCCGGAAGCTGCGACTCGGTGTCCGCGGTGAATTTGACGAGCGAAACGAGGGCCGAAAACAGCGAGCCCATCATAATGCCCGACAGGATCATCGACGCCCGCGATCCGCCCTTTCCCATCAGGCACGTCAGCCCCACGGCCAGCGCGCCGAAGAAAAACGCCGTCAGCTGCACGCCGGTAAACCCGAAGCCCAGAAGCAGCGCCAGCGCCGCGCCGAAGCTTGCTCCTGAGGCCACGCCCAGCGTATCGGGCGTCGCGAGCGGATTGGCGAACATACTCTGAAACACGCAGCCGGAGACGGAAAGTCCCGCGCCGACCAGCCCCGCCAGCAGCACCCGCGGCAGCCGCATTGACCACAAAACGGCCGCCTTCTGCCGCCCGATGTCCGCGCCCTGTAAAGATGCAAATAAATCTCGGACCGGCACATTCATCCGGCCCACGCACAAGCACACCAGCCCAATGAGCACCGGCGCGACCAGAAAAACTGCCAGCTGCGCCGGATGCAGTTTGCCGGGGATCGTCTTTCGTTCCATCGTTCCTCCAAAAAAGAAAACCGTATCCCTGAAGGATACGGCTATGCCCGCCCACGATCTGCCGCGGCGGGGAAAACACGCATCGCTTTCGCCGCAATCGAGGCAAACCCTTTCGGATTTTGGCGTCAGGGAGCTTGGAAATTTTAGAATTTGCTTACTCGGAATAGATCTTGCCGGAGTACATGGTCTTCGCGCTCACGCCGGGAAGCCTGCCGAGCTTGCCGGTGAGGGTGTTGACCGCGTCCTGCGGCGCCTCCATCGCGACGCAGATGATGCTGATCTCGCGCTTTCGGTATGGGATGCCCATGCGGCCGAGAATATAGGGCGAAAACTCGTGCAGAAGAGAATTGACCTTCTCCACATCGCTCCCGGCCTCTAAAATGATGCTGACTACCGCAACTCTTGTGTCCATACCGCGCCTCCGTTTTTTCTATCTTACCACCAGCTTCCAACCGCTGTCAACCGCGTAAAAAATTCTTGTAGGAAATTCTTAAATTTCACGTCGCCACTTGTGCTTTTGGACGAAGTATGCTTGCTTATACTGATATAAAAACTTTGATTCATAGAATGAAAGCTTTTCATATGAAGATCAGTATGACACAAAAACCGCCGGAAGGTGCTCCTTTTATGGAGGCTTCCAGCGGTTTTCCTGTTTTTATCCCTGTCCGTAATAGGCGTTTTTGCCGTGCTTGCGGAGGTAATGCTTATCCAGCAGCTCCTGCTGCATCCGCATCTGATTTGGATTCAGTTGCAGAGAGTGGAAGTTCATGAACGCGACTTCTTCCAGCACAACGGCGTTATGGACTGCTTCGTGCGCGTCCTTGCCCCAGGTGAATGGGCCGTGGCTGTGAACTAAAACGGCGGGGATCGCAGCGGGGTCTTTGCTCCGGAACGTCTCGACGATCACATTGCCGGTTTCTTTTTCATACTCGCCCGCAATTTCTGCAGGGGTCATGCAGCGCGTGCAGGGAATTTCTCCGTAGAAATAGTCTCCCTGTGTCGTGCCGAGCGGCTGGATGCCGACGCCTGCCTGCGCAAAGCTCGTCGCCCAGCGCGAATGCGTGTGGACGATACCGCCGCAATCCGGGAACGCCTTATAAAGCACCAGATGCGTCGGCGTGTCGCTCGACGGCTTCCATTTGCCTTCCACGACATTGCCATCCAGATCGACCACGACCATATCGTCCGCCGTCATGCCGTCATACGGAACGCCGGAGGGCTTGATGACCACCAAGCCGCTTTCCCGGTCGATCCCGGAGACGTTGCCCCACGTGAACGTGATGAGGCCGTACTTTGGAAGCAGCAGATTCGCTTCCAGAACGTCCTGCTTCAGTTTTTCCAGCATATCGCGCCTCACTTCAGCTTCCACGCAAGGTCATTGAGGAACAGCTCCTGCTCCAAGCCCTCGACCGTGGTGTCCTTCGTGATGTGGACGAACTCAATTTCCATCATCCGCGCCCAGTCGCGCAGCTGCTCGGCAGTTACGTCGTAGCTGAAAACAGTATGATGTGCGCCGCCAGCCGTGATCCAGCACTCGATGCCGGCGGTTAAGCTCGGCTCCGCTTTCCACATGACTCTGGCGACCGGCAGATTGGGAAGCGGTAGGATCGGCTTGACTGCTTCAACGTCCTGCACAATGAGGCGCAGTCTTCCGCCCATATCGATGAGGCTCACAACAATTGCCTTGCCGGGCTTTCCTTCAAAGACGAGACGTGCAGGGTCTTTTTCGTTCATGCCGATGCCGAGGAAATGCGTCTCGATGCGCGGACGGGTGCCGGCTAAGCTCGGGCAGACCTCGAGCATATGTGCGCCGAGGGAATACTCGTGGCCCTTCACGAGGTGATAGTTGTAGTCCTCCATGAACGCGGACGAGCCGTTGCCGTTTTCGCCCATGGCCTTCAAAATGGCGGTCATGGCCGCGACCTTCCAGTCGCCCTCGCCGCCGTAGCCGTAGCCCTGCGCCATCAGGTGCTGCGAGGCAAGACCGGGCAGCTGCTCCATGCCGTAGAGGTCCTGGAAGGTGTTGGAGAAGGCCTTGCAGCCCTCGCGGTCCATCATCTTCTTCATCGCGATCTCCTCGCGCGCCTGATAGCGGATGGCGGCGATATCGTCGGTCGCAATGTCGTAATTTTCGCGGTAAACGGCCATGAGTTCATCGATTTCTGCTTCCGTGACAGCGTTCATCTCTTTCACGAGATCGCCGACGGCCCAGGTGTTGACCTCCCAGCCGAGCTTCTTCTGCGCCTCGACCTTATCGCCCTCGGTGACGGCGACGTCGCGCATATTATCGCCGAAGCGCATGACCTTCATATCCTTGGACACGGCAACGCCGATGGCGGATCTCATCCATCTGCCGATACGCGCCCGCACATCTTCGTCCTGCCAGTAACCGGCGATGATCTTGCGCGGCTTGCGAAGTCTGGCTCCAATAAAGCCGTGTTCCCGGTCGCCGTGCGCGGACTGGTTGAGGTTCATGTAGTCCATGTCCATTTCTTCGTTCGGAATTTCGTTGCTGTACTGCGTCGCAAAATGCAGCCACGGCTTCTGCAGAAGATCGAGTCCCGCGATCCACATCTTGGACGGGCTGAACGTATGGCACCAGGTAACAACGCCTGCGCAGGAATCGTCGAAGTTTGCTTCCTTCATGACCTTCGTAATTTCGGCGCTGGACTTTGCCGTGACTTTATACTTGAGCGGATACGGAAGAACGGCGGACAGCTTCTGTGCCATTTCCTCCGCGCGGTTGGCTACGGTTGTCAGAACCTCTTCGCCGTAGAGCGTCTGCGAGCCGACGATAAACCAGAATTCGTAGTGTTTCATAATAGTACCTCCTTAAAATGCCTGAACAGCAGCTTTTTCGGCTTCGAGCGCCGCGCGATACTGCGCCAGATACCGGTCAAATCCAATTTCGTCTTCCGCGTCGGGCGCAAGCGTCGTGCGCGTCACATCCGCGAAGACCTTTCGGGAAAGAAAATCTTCCAACGTCTGTCCGTCTTCTTTTTGCAGCATATATGCCGCCAGCAGCGCCATGCCGTAAGGCCCGCCTTCGCCCGCCGACTGCATGCACGTGACCGGCGCGTGGCAGGCAGCCGCCATGTATTTCTGCCCGACGACGGGCGTTTTGAACAGTCCACCGTGCCCGGTAAGACTATCGATGGCGACATGCTCGCCCGCGAGGATGTCCATGCCGATCTTGAGTGTCGCCATTGTGGCGTAGAGCTGGGAGCGCAAGAAGTTGGAGAGGGTAAATTTGCTTTCCGGCTTGCGCACGACCATCGGTCTTCCTTCGTCCAGATGCGTCACGCCCTCACCCGCGAGGTAGTTGAACGTCAAAACGCCGGAGCAGTCCGCGTCGCCTTCTAAACTCTTTTCATAGAGCTTCGTGAACAGCTCACCGGTGGATACCTCCGTGCCGAAGAGCTTTGCCGTCTCGCCAAGAAGGCTGACCCATGCGTTCATGTCGTTTGTGCAGTTGTTGCAGTGTACCATTGCGACCGGCGCGCCGCTCGGCGTTGTGACCATGTCGATCTCGGGGTAGACCTTTGACAGCGGCTTTTCCAGCACGACCATCGAGAAGATGGACGTGCCGGCGGAAACGTTGCCGGTTCTGGGCGCAACGGCGTTTGTTGCCGCCATGCCGGTTCCCGCGTCGCCCTCGGGCGGGCAGAAGGAGATGCCTGCGGGCAGCAGGCCGCCGAGATAGTCGCTGCCGGTTTCCGTAAGCGACCCTGCCGCTTCTCCGGCAACGAGAACCTTCGGAAGCACGTCGCGGACGCGCCAGCCAAAGCCATAGTGCGTTACCAGCGCGTCAAGTTGGTCGAGCATGGCCGCATCGTAATCGAGTGTACTGCTGTCGATGGGGAACATGCCGGACGCTTCGCCGATACCGACGGCGTTTTCGCCCGTGAGCAGGAATTGCACATAGCCGGCCAGCGTCGTGATATGCGCAATGTCCCGCACGTGATATTCTCTGTTCAAAATCGCCTGATACAGGTGCGCGACCGACCAGCGCTGGGGGATGTTGAAGCCGAACGCCTCTGTGAGCGCTTCGGCAGCTTGACCGGTCATGGTATTCTGCCACGTGCGGAAGGGCGTGAGGAGGTTCCAGTTTTGATCAAAGGCGAGGTAGCCGTGCATCATGCCGGAAACGCCCATCGCGGAAATGGTTCCCGGGAGCTCTCCGAGGCTTTTGATCGCCGCGCGGAGCCCGGCCTGCACCTCGTCCATGTGATACGTCCACACGCCGTTTTCCAGACTGCTTTTCCATGTCGCGTCGCCGGTTTTTACGATGGCGTGCGCCTCGTCGATCAAAACCGCCTTGATGCGCGTCGAGCCAAGCTCGATGCCGAGATAATACTGTTTCATATGCGCCACCTCAGGAATTTTTGTTCTTGCGCGAGAGCACCAGACTCTGGATCACAAGGAACAGGCAGATCATTGCCGCGACGGTAATATTCGTCCACCACGCCTCGTCAAGACCCAGCGAGGAGACGATGTTCTTGATCGTACTCAGGGACAAAACGCCGAAGAGCGTGCCGATGATGTTGCCGACGCCGCCGGTGAGCATCGTGCCGCCGATGATGGAGGAGGCGATCGCGTTCATTTCCGCGCCGCTTGCGTGGGACGGAGAGCCCGAACCGACATGCAGGAAGTACACAAAGCCGCCGATGCCGGCTAAAATGCTGCAAAGCAGGTGCGCGAGGAACTTCGTGCGCCGGACGTTGATGGCCAGCATATTGGCGCTGTAGCTGTTGCCGCCGACGGCGTAGACGCTTCTGCCGAACTTCGTCCAGCGCAGCACCACGAACAAAACCGCCACAACGATCAACGCCGCCACGACGCCGATCTCCACATATGCCGGAACATACACGCCGAGCTTGTTGACAGAGCCCATCCCGGGGACGTAAATACGCGTCTCCTTGAGCGCCTTGAACGCCTCGTTTTCGACGTTAAACTGCGTGGCGTTCACGATCGTCGTCATGCCCTTGGCAAAGAACATACCCGCGAGGGTAACAATGAACGGCTGGATGTCCAGATACGCGATCAAAAAGCCCTGTACCAGACCGAACGCCGTGCCGATCGCGAGCGCCAGCAAAATCGCCGATGCGACCGTGCCGCCCTGATAGTCCAGATGCACCGCGCAGCTCATGCACACGAGCGCCGTGAGCGTGCCGACGGAAATGTCGATGCCGCCTGTGATCATGACGAGGCTCATGCCGCACGAGAGGATGAGCAGCGCCGCGTTTTCGTTGAGGATGTTGAAGAAGGTCTGCGGCTTTTTAAAGCCCGAGCCCAGGAACAGAACCGCGCACACATACATGACGGCGAAGACGCAGATCGTGATGATCAGCAGCAACTTCGCGTCCGTCAGGCGGCTTCTGCGCGTGAGCGCCGTTTGCGTTTTGTTACTTT
>ERZ808252.2374-NODE-2374-length-11516-cov-2.663206_pt1 | contig 11516 bp, 9 predicted proteins | sample MGYA00521242_ERZ808252 | MGnify/ENA primary metagenome ERZ808252 (study PRJEB31516, sample SAMN03275581) | gut metagenome | biome: mammalia-associated habitat; material: feces | host: Papio cynocephalus | place: Kenya | collected 2012-08-07 ...
CAAGCCAAACTGCCGCCCTTCGGAGGTGCAGGAGATGGTTTTCGACCTGATGTTCAGCTTGGACGCCACCGAGGAGCAGCTGGATTTCCCTACCATATATGGTTCAGCCAAACAGGGATGGATGTCCGACGACTGGAAGAAGCCGACCACCGACATCACTGCTTTGCTCGATGCGATCATAAAGTATATCCCGGAGCCTCAGACATTGGAAGGCGCTTCCCAGATGTTGATTACTTCGCTGGACTATTCAAAATATGTCGGGCGTATCGCTGTCGGCCGTGTCCATCGCGGCGAACTGCGCGAGGGACAGGACATCGTCCTTTGCAAGCGGGACGGGTCGCAGGTGAAATCCAAAATCAAGGAACTGGATGTCTTTGAAGGGCTGGGGCGCACGAAAGTGCAGTCTGTGCAGTCGGGCGACATTTGCGCCGTGGTCGGCATTGATGGCTTTGAAATCGGGGAAACGATAGCCGACGCTGCGGAACCGGAGGCTTTGCCTACCATCGCCATCGACGAACCGACCATGTCCATGTTGTTTACCATCAACAATTCCCCGTTCTTCGGCAAGGAGGGCAAGTTCGTCACTTCCCGGCATATCCATGAGCGTCTGATGAAGGAGCTGGACAAGAACCTGGCGTTGCGCGTCAAGCCGACCGATTCCGCCGATTCTTGGCTGGTGTATGGCCGCGGCGTGCTGCATTTGTCCGTCCTGATAGAGACCATGCGGCGTGAAGGATACGAGTTGCAGGTAGGGCAGCCGCAGGTCATCATCAAGGAAATTGACGGGGTGAAGTGCGAACCGGTGGAGCAGTTGACAATCAACTTGCCCGAGGAGTGCTCCAGCCGCATCATCGACCTGGTGACGAAGCGCAAGGGCGAAATGACCATGATGGAGAGCAAGAACGGTCGCATGCACTTGGAGTTCACCATCCCTTCCCGCGGCATCATCGGGTTGAGCAATGCCGCTTTGACCGCTTCCGCCGGGGAAGCCGTCATCGCCCACCGTTTCCTGGAATACCAGCCCTGGAAGGGGGAAATCGAACGCCGCACCAACGGCTCCATCATTGCCATGGAGACGGGCACGGCCTATGCTTATGCCTTGAACAACCTGCAATCCCGCGGACGTTTCTTCATCGCCCCGGGCGACGAGGTTTATGCCGGGCAGGTCGTCGGAGAGCATACCAAAGAGAACGATTTGGTCGTGAACGTCACGAAGTCCAAGAAATTGACCAACATGCGTGCCTCCGGTTCGGATGAGAAGGTCTCCCTGGCTCCTCCCACTGTCTTCAGCCTCGAAGATGCGCTGGAATATATCAAAGCGGACGAATATGTCGAGATTACTCCGAACTCGATGAGGATGCGCAAGATAATCCTGGACGAGTTGGAGCGTAAACGCCAGAGCAGAACGCAGGCTTAATCGGATACGAAATATCAAGATTCATGTGGAGACGTGCCGGGGCGGAAGTTCCGGCACATCTTTTTTAGGATGGATGGCGCGTTATATCGACTCTTCTTTGTACTTTTGTGCTTGCATCGGGAAATTTTTTATGACTATAGAATTAAAAAGGAACATGGCAAAACGATTCATTTATATCTTAGGGCTGCTTGTGGCGGCGACCGCTCTCTCGCTGGGCGAGGCAGGGGCGCAGGAGGAGAAGGAGACGTTGGTTTTGATCGAGACCAGCATGGGGAAAATCAAGGTGAAGCTGTATAACGACACGCCGCTCCACCGCGACAATTTCATCAAGAACGTGAAGGAGCACCTCTATGACGGGCTTCTATTCCACCGCGTCATCAAGCAATTCATGATCCAGGGCGGCGACATCCATTCCAAGGACGCGCCCGCCGACAAGCATCTGGGGGATGGCGACCCCGACTACCGCATCCCGGCGGAGATCGTTTACCCGAAGCATTACCACAAGGCAGGCGCCCTTTGCGCCGCCCGCACCGCCGACGAGGTGAATCCCGGGAAGGAATCCTCCGCGTCGCAGTTCTATATCGTCACGGGGAAATTCTTTACCGAAATGGAACTGGACAAGATGGAGAAGGAGAAGGGCAGGAAATTCACCGACGAGGAACGCCATTCCTATATGCTGGAAGGAGGCCGTCCCGACTTGGACGGCTCGTACACGGTCTTCGGCGAGGTGGTCGACGGCATGAAGAACGTCTTCAAGATACAAATGGTGGAGACCAACGCGGAAGACGACCGCCCTTTGAAGAATGTCAGAATCAAAACCATGAAAATAGTGGACAAATAATTTAAAATTCATTGCGACAAATGAAAGAAACGATTGCAATCATGCATACGTCCCTTGGGGACATTTCACTGAAATTATACAATGAAACGCCGCTCCACCGGGACAATTTCGTCAAACTGGTGAAGGAGGGCACTTACGACGGGCTGCTTTTCCACCGTGTCATCAAGGATTTCATGGTGCAGGGTGGCGACGTGACGTCCAAGGACGCCCCGATGAGCAAATCGCTGGGGGCGGGGGACTTGGGCTATACCGTCCCCGCCGAGTTCGTCTACCCGAAGCATTTCCACAAGCGGGGCGCGCTCTGCGCCGCACGCACCGGCGACGAGGTCAACCCCGAAAGGGCCTCTTCCGCGTCCCAGTTCTACATCGTCACCGGGAAGAAATATTCGGAAGGCGAGCTGAAACAGATGGAGAAGCAACTCGAGAACCGGCTGAAACAGTCCATCTTCGCACGCCTGCAGGCGGAAAACAAGGCGAAGATCATGCAGCTGTACCGCAACGGGGAGAAGGATGAGCTGGCCGTCCTGCGTGACACGCTGGTAGGCAAGACGGAGCTGGAGGCCGAAAAGCGGAAAGGGGAAACCCGCCTCCCGGATGAATTGCGCGAGGCTTACATGACGGTCGGCGGCGTGCCGTTCCTGGACAACCAATACACGGTCTACGGCGAAGTGGTGGAAGGGATGGACGTGGTGGACGCCATCCAGAAGGTGAAGACCAACAAGCAAGACCGCCCGCTGGAGAATGTCGTCATCAAGTCGGTGGAGCTGGTGGAATGAACCATTACAAGGAGACGCTCCGCCTGGGCGCGCCCATCATGCTGGGGCAGCTGGGCATCATCGTCGTGGGCTTCGCCGACAATATCATGGTGGGGCACCACAGCGTGCAGGAGTTGGCGGCAGCCTCGTTTGTCAACAATTTCTTCAACCTCGCCTTTATCTGCGGGATGGGCTTTTCGTACGGATTGACGCCCGTAGTGGGCCGCCTGTACGCGCAGAAGCAGGAGCATGAGATAGGCGGTGTCCTGAAGAACAGCCTTTTCCTGAACGGGGCGGTGGGCGTGCTGCTGAGCTTGTGCATGCTCTTTTTGCTGTTCCATATCGACTGGCTCGGCCAGCCCGAGGAGCTGTATCCTTACATCTACCCCTATTACACGTTGCAGCTCTTCTCCGTCGTTTTCGCCATGCTTTTCAACTCGTTCAAGCAGTTCAGCGACGGCACGACCGACACGTTCACTCCGATGTGCATCATGTTGGCGGCGAACGTCGTGAACGTCATCGGGAATTACCTGCTGATATACGGCCATGCCGGTTTCCCTGAGATGGGACTGACGGGGGCGGGGATTTCCACCCTGTTAAGCCGTGTCCTGACCTTGGTCGCCTTTGCCGCCCTGTTCGCCTTCCGGAAGAAATACGCCGCTTACTTGAAGGGTTTCCGCGAATCCGCGCTGAACAAGGCCGCGCTTTCCCGGTTGGCCCGGCTGGGTGTCCCCGTCGGTTTCCAGATGGGGGTGGAGTCCGCCTCGTTCAGCCTGAGCGTGATCATGATGGGATGGATAGGCAGCTCGGCCCTGGCGGCTTACCAGATAGGAATCGTCATCACGACGCTGGGCTTCATGATGTATTACGGGATAGGGGCGGCGGTCGCCATACGCGTCAGCAACTTCTACGGGACGAATGACATAACGGGGATGAAGGAGGCGGCAAGGGCTGGGCTGAACATCATGCGGATGTCCATGGCCTTGTTTGTCTGCGCCCTCCTGCTTTTCCGCAAGGAGATAGGCTACCTCTTCACGTCGGACGAGGAAGTGGTGTCGATGGTCGCGTTGTTCGCCTGGCCCATCATGGCATACCAGTTCGGCGACAGCCTGCAAATCCTGTACGCCAACGCCCTCCGAGGCATCACTTGCGTCAAATACATGGCCAAGGCGGCCTTGTTCTGCCATATAGGGCTGGCGCTGCCGATAGCCTACGTCTGCGGCTTCGTGTTCAAGTGGGGCGCATTGGGCGTATGGCTCGGGTTTCCCGTCAGCCTGACGACCCTGGGTGTCCTCCTGGGCATCCATTTCAACCGGAAAACGGATGAGCTGCGCGAGTGCCGGAAGAGTGAAAACAGATAAAAACAGATAAAAAAATGAAAGTGCTTGTGGTCATAGACATGCAGAACGATTTCATCGACGGAGCTTTGGGGACACCCGAGGCCGTCGCCATCGTGGACAGAGTGAAAGAGAAAATCACCAGCCACCTGGCGGGTGGCGGGACGGTGTATTACACGCAGGACACCCATGCGGGGGATTACCTCCGGACCCAGGAAGGGCGGAAGCTTCCCGTCCCCCATTGCATCGAATGGACGGAAGGATGGCGGCTGTTCCCGGGCATCTACCATTCCCCTTGCCCCGTCATCCGCAAAGGGACGTTCGGGTCGTTGGAACTGGCCGAGGAAATCGCCCGCCTGCCCCACCGTCTCGAGTCAATCGAGCTGGTGGGCTTGTGCACCGACATCTGCGTCATCTCGAACGCCTTGATTTTGAAAGCCCGCTTGCCCGAAGTCCCTATCGGGGTGGATGCCGACTGCTGCGCCGGCGTCACCCCTCAAAGCCACCGGAATGCCCTTGACGCCATGCGCATGTGCCAGGTGGAGGTGAAGGAGGGAGGAAAGAGTAAATAAAGCATAAAAGATGGGTTAAAGTGTAATTATAATCGTATATTTGCGTTATATATAGAAACACGATCGAAAATGAAATCATGCAATCGTAGCCAACATATGCTTTGCTCCTTCTTTGCTTTCATGCTGTGCCTGTGCGGCTGTGGGGAAAAAGAGGATCCGACCATCTATTATTCGGAAGAAACGATAGAAGCATTGTCCAATCTGGAAGGGATGATGGGCGATGGAACGACGTACAGCCAGCTGAAAAGCGAACGGGTGTCCGAACGGTTCAAGCTGGTCCACCTGTCCGACGTGCACATTTCCAAGTCAAGTGCGGGCTGTTACCCCGAAAACCCCGAAAACCTGGCGCAGGCGATCCGCTTTGCCAACTTGCCGGAAGCCCATATCGATGCCATGGCCATGACGGGCGATTTCATCAACCCGAAACCGGAAGACGACAAATCCACCGTGCGCAAATACTATGAGGCATTTGCCTCGGCCTACCATGTCTTGTCCAATGCCGTCCCCAGCTTCGTCAGCACGGGCAACCATGACGCCAACATGCTGGGCATAGACGAGAGCAGCCATTTCAGCAAAGCGGAAATCAACGGCATCCTGTTCGATAACCAGAACTACCCGATTGCCCAGCCCGCCGGCGAAAACTATTACTATGCGGACATAGACGGGCACCAGGACGATGTTTTCAGGATCATCGCTTTGGACAACACGGATCAGGAGGCTCGTGATTATAACACCCAGCAAGCTTGCTGCGTCACCCAGAAACAAATCGACTGGCTGGTAAACGTGGCCTTGAAAGAGGGCATGTCCGACCGGCACAAGGTCGTCATACTGCATCACCATCCCTTGCAGCCTTATTCGAAGGACGGGAGCACCTACATGTGCTCCGGCTACCATCTCTACGGCCATGAGCTTATCCCTTCCATTGTCAACGCATATATCCAGCGCAAGCCATGCGACAAGACCTATAAGTCGGTCGTTGCCCCCCGTTCGGAGATAACCGTCCGTGCCGACTTTTCCGGCGCCAAGGGCGAGTTCGTCTGTTACCTGGGAGGGCACGCCCATACGACGGCTTCCTTTGCCGTGGACTGCGGGGAGGAAGGCGCGCCCAAGCAGCTGATGCTGCTGGCGAACACGATGTCCTCCAGCTTGCAGAACAACGCTTACGGGAAAATAGGCAGGAAGGGGAAAGGTAAAAACAGCTTCAGCATATATTGCATCGACACCGTGGAGAAGAACATCTACGTCACCTATTTCGGGGCACGCAAGGGGGCTGCCACGGAAGTCGTCCCTTACCAATAATAAAGAATGCTATGCTGCAAAAGTTCATTGACAACACGTTTTATTACCTGTTCATGTTCGCGCTGGTTTTCGGCGTGGTCTTTTATGATGCCACCAGCTATTTCAGCTTCGTGGACGAGATATGCGCCATCGCGTTGTGTGCCTTGTACGGCTATTACGTCTTCCACACCCCCGGCTGGTCTGTGAACAAGCTGTTCTTGGTGACGTTGGGCGTCTTCTTCTTCTATTTGGTCTATTCCCTGGCCATCCATTGCAACAGCAAGGCGGGGATCGTGACGGACTTCGTCATACAGATCAAGCCCTACCTGGCTTTCTTCACGGTCTATGCGTTCAAGCCGGTGCTGAACGAGACCATGAAGCGGAACGTCAGGCTGCTGGCGGTACTGTTCTCCGTGTATCTGCTGGGCGTGGGACTGACGGTGCCTTTCACGTCGACGGTTCTGGATGCGCTCTTGCGCCATGAGTCGAGGCTCGCCACGGCGGCGACTATCCTGGCGTTGCTCTACCTCTATTGCAGCAAATACACCCTCAAGGACAAAATCGTTTTTTTGCTGATGCTTTCCATCGGCCTGCTTTCGGGGCGTTCGAAGATGTATGGCTTTTTCGTCCTGTCCGCTTTCGTGGTCTTCTATGTCAATGATTCGTTCGAACTGAAGTTCAACAAAAGGAATGTGGCATTGTTTGCCTTGGCGACCGTAGCCGTCCTGGTGGTGGCCTGGGGCAAAATCAATTTCTATTTCATCGAAGGAGGGATAGGCAACCCGCGCGACGCGTCGGATTATTACGCCCGGGCGGCCTTGTATTACTTCTCGGTCGATGTTTTCAAGGATTATTTCCCGTTCGGTTCGGGCTTTGCCACGTATGCGACATACGCGTCCGGGCAATTTTATTCCCATATTTACAACGATTACGGGATGGACCTGATGCATGGGCTTAACGAGCGGCAGCCAGACTTCATCGCCGACACCTATTATCCGGCGTTGGCGCAGTTCGGCGTGGCGGGCTTGGTCCTCTTCTTTGCCTTTTGGGGTGTGCTGGCGAGGAAAACCTTGAGGAATTTCTCCAAGGCGGACCTGAAGGATTTCACGATAAACATGCTGATCATACTCTTTTTCCTGATAGAATGTACCAGCGATGCGACCATCACGCACAACAGGGGATTGTTCATGATGATGCTTTTGGCCATGTCTCTCAACAGTCAATATAAATCGATACAGGCAAACAAAGTTTTATGAAGAAGGTACTTATAGCTAATAAATTCTATTATAACAGAGGGGGCGACTGCATCGCATCCATCGCTTTGGAAAAGTTATTGAAGTCGAAAGGGCACGATGTCGCCTTTTTCAGCATGCAATATGAGAAGAATTTCGAATCGGAATGGAGTCCCTATTTCCCGTCCGAGGTGGATTTCCATTCCCCGGGCTTGGCAGGGAAGTTGAAGGCCTTTGAACGTATATTCCGCTCTGGCGAGGTGGAACGGAAGTTTTCCCTGTTGCTGGAGCGTTTTCGCCCGGACGTGGTGCATCTCAACAACATCCATTCCTATCTCTCGCCTGTCATAGGGGAGATTGCGCACAAGAAGGGAGTCAAGGTCGTTTGGTCCCTGCACGACCACAAGCTGGTGTGCCCCGCCTACCTGTGCTTGCGCGGCGGCCATCCTTGCACCTTATGCGTCAATGGCAACGTGTCGAATGTCCTGCTGAAGAAATGCATGAAGAACAGTTTGCCTGCGAGCCTTGCCGCCTTCCTTGAGGCTCTGTACTGGAACAGGCCGCGCCTTGCGAGGAACACGGATCATTTCATCGTTCCGAGCCGTTTCCTGGCCGATATGATGGCGAAAGGAGGCTTCCCCCCTTCGCAGATAAAAGTGTTGCCCAACTATGTCAATCATGACTTGCCTGCGGGGATTGCGGGGAAGGGCGATTATTACTTGTATGTCGGCCGCCTGTCCGAGGAGAAAGGCGTGCATACTTTGCTGGAGGCGGCTCGTTCTTTGCCATGCGAGCTGCAGATTGCCGGGGACGGGCCGTTGAGGGGACTATTATCGGAGAACATGCCCAACGTCAAATATCTGGGATTCAAAAGCTGGGACGAATTGTCTCCGATCGTCCGGAAAGCGAAGTTCGTCGTGATGCCTTCCGAATGTTACGAGAACAATCCTCTGGCCGTGATAGAGTCGTTATGCCTGGGCACTCCGGTGCTGGGCGCGGACATTGGGGGCATCCCCGAGACCATCATGCCGGAGCAGCAAAACGGCATGTTGTTCAAGTCCGGCGATAAAATGGACTTGCAGGACAAAATAAAAACGATGTTCGAGCGTTCCTTTAATTACCAAGAGATCGCTGACGAAGCGAGGGAGCGTTTCTCGGCGGATAAATATTATAATGAAATTATCAAGATTTATGAGCAATAATAATATATGCAAGGTGCCCGCGCCTACCGACATGTGCGTCATCACCACCTACCGCTGCCCGATGCGTTGCAAGATGTGCGACATCTGGCAGAACCCGACGGAAAAGAGCAAGGAGATACGGCCGGAGGAGCTGGAGGTGCTGCCGCATGTGAAGTTTGTCAATGTCACGGGCGGCGAGCCTTTCATACGCGAGGACTTGGACGAGATCGTGGAAGTCCTTTTCTCCAAGTCGCCGCGCGTGGTCATCTCCACCTCGGGCTGGTTTGAAGACCGTATCATCAAGTTGGCGGAGAAATACCCGAACATTGGCATACGTGTCAGCATCGAGGGCCTCTCGCGGAAAAACGACGAGCTGAGGGGCAGGGAAGGGGGCTTCGACAAGGGCCTGCGCACCCTGCTCGCCTTGAAGGAGATGGGGGTGAAGGACATCGGCTTCGGCATCACCGTCTCGAACAACAACTCCAAGGACATGTTGTCCCTCTATCTCCTGGCGAAACAGCTGGGGATGGAGTTCGCCACGGCCGCGTTCCATAATTCCTATTACTTCCACAAATACGACAACCGGATAACCAACAAGGAGGAGGTCGTCTCCAACTTCGAGAAATTGATCGCCATGCAACTGGAAGAGCGTTCGCCCAAGGCCTGGTTCCGCGCCTTCTTCAACAATGGCCTGATCAACTACATCGAGGGGAACCGCCGCATGCTGCCCTGCGAGGCGGGGCTGGTCAATTTCTTCGTGGACCCCTACGGCGATGTCTACCCCTGCAACGGACTGGAGGAGAAGTATTGGAAGGAGAGCATGGGGAATATACGCCGGGTGCGGTCTTTCCGCGAGATATGGGAAAGCGAGCAGGCCGCCAGGGTCCGCGAGCTGGTGCGCAAGTGCCCGAAGAACTGCTGGATGGTCGGCACGGCCGCGCCCGTCATGAAGAAATACATCCGGCATCCGCTCTCCTGGGTGGTGAGGAACAAGGTGAACAGCCTGCTGGGCAAGCCGTTGTGCCTGGACCGCAGGTGGTATGATGTCGGGCAGGACCCCGAGCAGGGCAATTTGAAACTCAATGAAAGGTGATGGCATGAAAATCGTAGTGGTCGGTCTGAGGGGATTCCCCAACATACAAGGCGGCATCGAGACGCATTGCGAGGAGCTGTTCCCCCGCATCGCCCGCATGGGGCATCAGGTGACGGTGGTGAGGCGCTCCGGCTTTGTCAAGGAGGATCCTCCCTTGGAATCCTACCGGGGGGTGCGGTTCAAGGACCTGCCCGCCCCGTCCGTCTCCGGGCTCGAGGCCGCCGTGCATACCTTCAAGGGCATCTGGTACGCCAAGCGCGTCCATGCCGACTGCGTGCACATCCAGGCGATAGGGCCTTCCATCGCCCTGCCTTTCGCCAAGCTGCTGGGCATGAAGGTGGTGATGACCCACCACGGGCCGGACTACGACCGGGAGAAATGGGGATGGTTCGCCCGCATGGTCCTGCGCATGGGCGAACGCTTCGCCGCCTGGTGGGCGGATGACATCATTTCCATATCCACGGTCATATCCGATATCCTGAAGGAAAAATACGGACGGACGGAGAGAGTCCACTTGATATATAACGGCATCACCACTTTCCCCGATGAGGAGGACACCTCCATCTTGCAGGAGTTGCAGGTCGAAGACGGGAAGTACATCCTGGCCGTCGGACGTTTCGTGGAGGAGAAGCGGCTGGACAAGCTGGTGGAGGCTTACGTGAAGCTGAACCGGGCGGGATACAAGCTGGTGATAGCCGGCGACGCCGACTACGCCTCCTCCTATGCCTATTCCTTGAAGGTCTTCGCCAGGGAAAACGGGGTGGTTCTCCCCGGCATCGTCAAGGGCGCCCGGTTGAAGGCCCTGTTCCGGCATTCGGCCTTGTTCGTCCTGCCGTCGTCCCACGAGGGGTTGCCCATCACGTTGCTGGAGGCCATGAGCTTCCGTTGCCGCGTGCTGGCTTCGGACATTCCCGCGAACCTGGCGGTCAAGCTGCCGCCCGCCAACTATTTCCGCCTGGACGACATGGCGGACTTCGTCTCCAGGCTGGGCGAGTCGTTGGACAGCGGGCCCAGGCAGGACTACGACTTGTCCCCTTACGACTGGGACCGCATCGCCCGCCAGACCGAAGCGGTCTACCGGGGATTGGCAGCGGAGGGTGCTCCGGACACCCGCTCCGAATGAACGGGGAGGAGGCAAGGACAGCCTGTTTTCCCTCGTGGAAGAAAAAACGATTTTTTTTCAAAAAAATATCCGAAAATATTTGGAGATTAAAAAAAAGGCCGTATCTTTGCAATGTCCTTAAGAGAAAGAGACACGTGGTTGAAATGAAGAGGGCGTTTAGCTCAGCTGGTTCAGAGCGTCTGCCTTACAAGCAGAGGGTCGGCGGTTCGAATCCGTCAACGCCCACCACTTTATGATATTTTTATTTTTTCATAGTTAAGGTTTTGGTTTTAAGTACCCCTGGCACGAGAGTGTAGGGGGTACTCTTTTAAAAGAAACATTTCCGAACCGACCTCGGCGGACTGCCGGACTGGCGGAAGGGGATGGAAAAAAGGACCGAAAAACAAAACGGAAAAATTTTTCAAAAAAATATCCGAAAAGTTTGGAGGTCGAAAAAAAAGAATTATCTTTGCAATGTCCTTAAGAGAAAGGACGAGACGATAAAAGCTTCGGGCTCTTTGAAACTGAGCATGGAACGCAAGAAAATGTTGAAACGAAAGACTCGAAAAACTTTTTTGAAAAAAATATCCGAAAAAGTTTGGAGGTTGAAAAAAAAGAATTATCTTTGCAATGTCGATGAAGAGAAAGCGACATACAGGATACAGATGATGAGGGCGTTTAGCTCAGCTGGTTCAGAGCATCTGCCTT
>ERZ808252.2376-NODE-2376-length-11499-cov-3.195386_pt1 | contig 11499 bp, 12 predicted proteins | sample MGYA00521242_ERZ808252 | MGnify/ENA primary metagenome ERZ808252 (study PRJEB31516, sample SAMN03275581) | gut metagenome | biome: mammalia-associated habitat; material: feces | host: Papio cynocephalus | place: Kenya | collected 2012-08-07 ...
TGCCTGCCGAGCGATATTAAAATGACCGCCGATGAGCAGGCAAAGGTAATTGAAATAATTAAGTCTTGCTTTTAAGGGGAATTGCAATGACAGAAACACAAATCAAACCGACTGAAGAGGTAAATGTATCAAACGGTATATATGCCAAGTACATAAAAAGAGCGATGGATTTCTTTCTTTCGTTTTGCGCCATAGTTGCGCTTTCACCGATACTGATTATTTTAACGGTCGTCGGGGCAATAGCGATGAAAGGAAATCCGTTTTTCACGCAGTTAAGACCGGGTAAAATTGATAAAAAAACAGGCAGTGAAAGGATATTCCGGCTTATTAAGTTCAGAACAATGACCTGCGAAAAGGATAAGGACGGGAATTTACTGTCGGATGATAAAAGACTTACGAAATACGGAAAATTTTTGCGTTCAACCTCGCTTGACGAGCTGCCAGAGCTTATAAACATTTTAAAGGGCGATATGGCAGTTATCGGGCCTCGCCCCCAACTTGTGAAGGATATGGTTTTTATGACCGAGCGGCAGAGAATGAGGCATAAGGTTCGTCCGGGGCTTTCGGGGCTTGCCCAAATAAGCGGCAGAAATACGATAAACTGGGAAAACAAGCTTGAATACGATATTGAGTACATACAGAATATAACTTTTCTCGGCGATTGGAAAATAATTTTTCTTACGATTTTAAAGGTTTTTAAACGGGAGGACATAAGCGCCGACGGAATGGAAACCGCTGAAGATCTCGGCGATTGGTTACTTAATTGCGAAACAATTCAAATTGAAGAATATAATATTAAACAAAAATATGCGCTTAGGCTTTTAGAAGCGAAAAGAGGTTGATAATGAAAAAGGTTCTCATAGTTGCAAGTGTTATCTCGTTTATTGAATGGTTCAATAAAGATAATGTTGAATTTCTTAAAAATGAGCTCAATTGTGAAGTACATATTGCCTGTAATTTTGAGTATATGAAGGATACAGATATTGATAGGACAAACAGATACATTAAAAAGCTAAAGTCTGAAAATATCGTATTGCACAATATATTATTTGCGAGAAATCCGCTGAATTTTGCGAATATTAAGGCATATAAAAAACTCAGAAAAATTGTTGATAGTGAAAGATTTGATCTTATTCATTGTCATACACCGGCAGCGGCAATGATTACACGTTTTGCTGCAAGACATGCACGTAGCTCAGGAAGTATAGTAATGTATACTTGTCACGGTTTTCATTTTCACAATGCATCACCTCGAAAAAATTGGATTTTATATTACCCGGTTGAAAAATTTCTTTCTCGATATTGCGATTACATAGTAACTATAAATAAAGAGGACTTCAAAAGGGCGAAAACATTTCATTGTAAAAACGTTCGCTATATTCCGGGCGTTGGCGTTGATATTGAAAAAATACAAACACTGAATGTTGATAAAGCTGCAAAACGCAAGGAGTTAAATATTCCGAAAAACGCAATACTTATTCTTTCGGTTGGAGAACTTATAGAGCGAAAGAATCATGAAGTTATAATAAGAGCGCTCGGAAAACTTAAAAATCGCAATATATACTATGCTATTGCCGGAAAGGGACCTCTTAAGGAATATCTTGAAAACCTTTCAGATAAAATGCAGATTCGCAATAATGTTGTTTTTTTAGGCTTTAGAACAGATATTTATGAGCTTTATCATATTGCAGATATAAGCGCTTTCCCTTCAAAAATAGAGGGATTGGGTCTTGCAGGAATCGAGGCTATGGCGGCGGGCGTGCCACTGGTTTCATCTAATGTTCACGGAATACTTGATTATGTTGAAAACGGAAAAACCGGCTATGCTGTGCCCCCGAATGATATTGACGGTTTTGCAGAAGCAATAGAATTATTGACTGAAAATGAGGAATTGCGAAACAGTATAAAACAAAACTGTATTGAAGCCGTAAAACCATTTGAACTTAATAACGCACTTAAAGTTATGTGGAATATATATAATGAAATCTTAACGAATTAAATGGGGTTTTGAAAATGAAATATACATATGAAGAGATAAAGTCGTCCTTGACAAAAAAGAAAAACAGCAGGAGCTCGCTTTGGGTAAGATTTTTTATACGTAAGCTATCATTTCCATTTACATATCTTTTCATAAATACCGGATGGACCGCAAATATGGTTTCGGTGTTTTCATGGATTGTGATTTTTGCGGCAGCCGTTTTGCTTAGCATAAATAATTTTAGCTGTATGCTTGCAGGCGTTATACTGACGAATTTTTGGCTTGTTCTTGATTGTGTGGACGGAAATATAGCGCGTTGCAAAAAGCAAAAAAGCTTTATGGGAGATTTTTATGATGCAATAGCAGGTTACGGACCCTTTTCTTTCACAACAATGGGTCTCGGAATGGCGGCTTATCATACCTCGTTTATTGTGCCTGATAATTACCGCTTTTTACTTATTTTATTTTCAGGTTTCGGCGCTTTGATAAATCTATATACACGTCTTATACATCAAAAATATCAGAATTGCTTTTTTGCCGCCAAAAACATTCTCGGTGAAAATGAGGAAATCACACTTAAAGATACCGAAAATAAAAAAAGCTTTGCTTATATCAGAGAAGCAATTGATAAGAATTTCGGGGTGTCCGGACTTTTTATGCCGTGGCTTTTCGTTGCCTTATTAACAGACACATTTGATGTTATGATGATTGTTTATGTATTATATTACTCGGTGTCATTTTTATTTATCGCTTTTCTCTATTGCTGGAAGGCAACAACGTTTGAAAAAGAAGCGCAGAAAAAAATGCAGAGTTCTTGCAGAGGATAAAGTTATGAGCGTATTTACTAATTATATTCGAGGATTTAATGAGAATAGATTTTGGAATCATTATATAAAAAGCCAAAAAGGCAATAGACTATTTAGATTGATCAATATTGCAATATATATGAAAATGGCAAGTGCTCAGGGTGGATATATAGGAAGAGAAACGGTTTTTCAGGATAAACCGCATTTTCCGCATGGTTTGCATTGAGTACATATATCGCGAAAAGCGATTATAGGCAAAAATTCAACGATATATCAGGGAGTCACCATTGGACAGACTGAAACAGGCGCACCCAAGATTGGGAACAATGTTATGTGTGGCGCTAATTCGACAATACTCGGCGGCATTACTATAGGCGATAATGTCAAAATTGGCGGCGGTACTACCGTTGTTGATGATATACCAAGTAATACAACGGTTGTTTCACAAAAAGCACGCATTATAAAGAGGGATTAAATTATGATAATTGGATATACAACCGGAGTATTTGATATGTTCCATATTGGACACTTAAACATTTTAAAAAGAGCAAAGGAACAGTGCGATTACCTTATAGTCGGTGTCAGCACTGATGAATTGGTTAAGCATGACAAAAACAAAATGCCTGTTATTCCCTTTAACGAAAGAACTGCAATTGTCGAGGCAATTAAGTATGTCGATAAAGTTGTTCCGCAAGAAAATAAAAATAAATTTTCAGCATGGAAAAAATATAAGTTCGACAAAATGTTTGTCGGTTCTGATTGGCAGGGCACTCCGCAATGGACTGAATTTGAAAGGCAATTTGCACCGGTAGGCGTCAAAATAATTTATATTCAACATACAGACGGCATTTCTTCAACAATTTTACGTGAGAAAATAGGAGTGGTTTCAAAGTGAGATTGCTATATATATCTTTGTATCAATTTAAACAAGAAAACGGAAAAAACTATTCACTACCGGCTTACGGAGATAATTTTTGGAATAAATACCTTGATGTCTTTGATGGCGTAGACATTTTGGGAGAAAAAGTTAAATCTTATCTTAACATCGGAACTATGACAGAACTTAAAAACCAAAAGATTACTCTGAAAATAATTCCGGGAATAACAAATCCAAAAGATTTCAAAAATGATAAAGAAGTTTATAAAATACTGAGTGAGGAGATAAGAAAGGCTGAAGCTATTCTTATCAAACCGTCGTCACGTAAGGGCATTATGGCTATAAAAATTGCTGAAAAGTACGATAAGCCGTATATGGTTGAATTGACCGGAGATTTAAAACTTACGCTTAGTCAGAATTCTAATATATTAAAAAGACTTTATAGTCCGTATTTGCATAAAAAAATCTTAAAAGCAATTAAGCCTTGCAAATTTGGATTATATGTAACGAAGGAATATCTCCAAAAAGTATACCCTATAAGCGGAAAACAGTGTGGTGTAACAGATGCTTGCGTTGACTGTATTTCGGATGAAATTCTTAATAAGAGACTCCAAAAAATTTATTCTTTGGACGTTAAAAAAAAGATTTCCATAGGATTGATTGGCTTTTACCATGATGCAAGAAAAGGCATTGACACGGCAATAAAGGCCATTTCTCTTATTCCGACAGATAAAATAAATGTTGAATTGAATGTTTTAGCTCTTGGTACTGAAGAAGATAGAAAAAAATGGAACAATTATGCTGAAACTGTGGGATTTAAACATACACTTAACTTTCCAGCGCCGCGCAGTTCAACACAGGAAGTTTTAGAATGGATAGACACGCAGGATATTAATATTCTGCCAAGCAGGAGCGAGGGACTTCCGCGGTGCATTGTTGAAGCAATGTCAAGGGGGTGCCCGGTCATTTCAACAACTATTTGCGGAATACCTGAACTTATAGATGGTAAATGGTTACACAAACCGGGGGATTATGTAAAGCTATCTGAATTGATTACAGAGATGGTCTTAAATAAGGAAAATATGCTTGCTGCTGCTCAAACTAATTTTGAAAACTCTAAGGAGTATCTTCGCTCAAAACTCACCCAAAATAGGAATGCCTTTTTGAAGGATTTTAAGGATTACTGTGAGGCATGCGGTAAATGAAATTATTTTATTTTGGCAGCGTTTGTGATAATACAGTTTTTAATGACACTGTGCTAAAAAGCCGGGTAAAACCGTCAAGTTCAGCCCAAAGTTTTGAATATGCTCTTATAAGCGGATTTTCTGAAAATAAAAATGTTGAAGTTACAGTAGTTTCTGCTGAATCTATTGCTACATACCCGAATGGTAACAGAATTTTTTTAAAAAAACGCCGGGATATACTAACGGACAATATCACAGCTAATATAATTCCGACTTTCAACTTACCGATATTAAAGCAGCATTTTCATGCAATCGGTGCTGTTAGGCAATTCAAAAAATGGTACAAACAAAATTTGTGTGAAAATAAATGCGTTATAATGTACGGTCTTTATCCAACCGTTGCAAAGAAAATGCTTAAGGTTTGCAAAAAAAATAATTGCAAAATTTTTAACATTGTTGCGGATATACCTGAAACAATGTTTACTTACACAAAGAGCAAAGGCATTTTTAAAGCACTTTTAGGTGGCTCATACCGTAAGTTGGCAGTCAGTCTTCAAAATAAGTTCGATGGATATATATATCTTACCGATGCAATGGCTGAAAAGGTTGCTCCGGGAAAGCCATATATAGTTATTGAAGCTATTGCAGATAGTAATATTTTTAATGATATCGGAAACATACCGAAAGCATATCCTCCGGCAATTATGTATGCCGGTGCGCTATACAAAAAATACGGAACTGATATAATAATATCTGCTTTTGAAAGGCTGAAAAGCAACGCTGAGCTTTGGCTTTTTGGCTCGGGCGACTACGAAGAAGAAATAATCAAGAAAGCTAATAAGAATTCTAAAATAAAATTTTTTGGCAGAGTGCCGCGTGAAGAAATACTGATTAAGGAAAAAGAAGCAATGCTGCTTTTAAATATCAGAAATTCCGCGGATAATTATACCAAATACTCCTTTCCTTCTAAAATGACTGAATATATGCTGAGCGGAACGCCCTTGCTTACCACGAAATTATCGGGAATTCCTGACGAGTACTATAACTATGTATACTCACTGGATACCCGTGAGCCAAATAAGATAGCAAATTGCATTGATGAATTGTTATCAAATGCTGCTGAGCTTCAAAAAATCGGAGTAGAAGCCAAGCTTTTTATATCGGAAGAAAAAAACGAAAAAAAACAGGCAAATAGAATTATTGATTTTTTATCGGAGAATTGTATTGATGAAAGTGGTATTTATTAACTGTGCTTCAAATGGAAGCACCGGGAATATAATTTATTCTATACATAAAGAGCTTCTTAAAACGGGAAATAAAAGCTATGTTTTTTACGGTGTGGGTAATAAAAGGGATGAATTTTACCATAGAGTAGGAAATTATTTTACTCTTCATTTTCATTCGGTGATGTCAAAAATTACGGGCAAACAGGGATATTTTTCTTTTTTCCCGACCTTAAAATTGATTATGCAAATAAAGAAAATCAATCCCGAAGTAATACATCTGCATAATTTACACGGAAGTTATCTGTGCCTGCCGCTTTTATTTATGTTTTTAAAGAAAGCCCATTCTAAAATAATAATCACTTTGCATGATTGTTGGGCTTTTACAGGCAAATGTCCGTATTTTACTGCTGCGGGGTGCTATTTATGGCAAAAAAGCTGCGGAAAATGCATACAGCTTGAGAGTTATCCCAAAAGCTCCTTTTTCGATTGCACCAAAAGTAATTTGAAGGCGAAAAAACGTTGGCTTTCCGGATTCCGAAATCTCACGGTTACGGCTGTTTCTCACTGGCTGCAAAAAACGGCAAATACTTCTTTTTTGAAAAAATACGGTGTAAAATGCATATACAACGGAATAGATACGCAAGTTTTTTATCCGCATAATTCTGAAGAAATCAAAAGAAAATACGGTATTACCCATAAAAAAATCATACTCGGAGTTGCTTCGGATTGGAGCGAACGCAAGGGGCTCAGTATGTTTATGAAAATATCGAAAGTTTTAAATGGCAATGAGGTAATTGTTTTGGTGGGGCTGACAAAGAATCAAATCGAAAGTCTCCCCGAAGGAATAATCGGAATTGAAAGAACCGAAAGCATGGAGGAACTCGCCGAATTGTATTCATCGGCAGATGTATTCATAAATGCATCTAAGGAAGAAACCTTCGGTTTAGTTACAGCCGAGGCGCTTGCCTGTGGAACGAGGGCTATTGTTTTTAATTCCACTGCCTGTGCAGAAGTAATAACGAATGATCGTTGCGGTATTGTGGTAAAAAATGATTCCGAACTAATGTCAGCGGTCAGAAATTTATTAAATGAAGAAACAAAGACAACTGTTATTGCTTCAAGACTTGATGATGAATTTAAAGTTGAAAAAATGATTGAGGAATATATGAATGAATACAAAAATCAGTAAAAAGAATGTAAATCTGACTTTTTTTTTCCTTTTGTTGACTATTGTGCAGGTAATTATGAATCGTAGTATCGCTGTTGCTGATAATACATTAGAAAGCTTATGCAGTTATATTGTGATGCTTTTGGGGTTTGGTATTTTTTTCGGCTCATACTTTTTTATTCCGGAAATAAATTTTAAGGATTTTTTCCTTTTTTTGTTTCTATTGTATCTGTTTTGGATTTATATGGAAAATTCGGGAAGAGAGCAGTTGATTGCTGTACTTGAATTTTCTTTAATGCTTACAGTGTGGCGAAGCTCAAAGATAATTATGTTATCCGAAAACGCATATAAAGTTTTACTGTTTGTTGAAATTATACAGGGAATTATCTTTATTTTACTATCGTTCTCCGGGGTGGCATATAAGCCTTATGTTGAATACACATCGGTTTCGGAAGAATTGACGCTCGGTTTTCCGAATCCAAACCAAACCGGAATAATATTATTTTCGGTTATAGTTATTCTCTCATTGCTTGTGCGCAGTATTTATTCTGAAAAAAGGCTCAGATTCTTGGTTTACATTGAAATTATTTATCTTTTTGTTTTACTTATTAGAACTGATGCAAGAACGAGTATATTAAGCTGTGTTGTTTTTATGATTTTTTATTTTTTTAATATTGCAAATGTTCTTAAACGTAGGCATCCAGTCATTGTTGCTATTTTGTCAATTGTATCTTTGCCTTTTGTCTTTATATACAATTTACTTTCAGAAAAATATTCCCAAGAAAATATTATGATTTTCGGCAAGAAACTTTTTTCGGGAAGACAAAGGGTATATCATAACGTATTGGAAAATTGGTCAAACCGTGCTTTTGGAAACCTTAGTGATTTCTGTTTTCAAAATTCACATAATGCCTCTTTAACTATATTGGCAAATATAGGAATTGTCGGGTTTATAATGTATGCGATCTATATAATTGCCGAGTTACTCGAATTGTACCAAAGCTGCTACAGAAAAGCAGCTTTCTATCCGTTTCTTGCAATACTCTGTCTTTTTATTATGGGTTGTGCTGAAACGGCTGTTTTGACAAGTGGAACAGTTTATTTTGTCAATTTGCTTATATTAGTCACAATTTGCAGAAATTATGCTCAAAAATATACGGAGGGAAATGAAAGATAGTGTTTTCTGTTGCATTTGTATCAAATTATTATACACACCATCAAAGTGCATTCGCTAGTGTAGTGTACCGCCTGACAAACGGAAATTTTATTTTTGTTGAGACGGAGGATTTTGAAGATGAACGTGTAAAGCTCGGTTGGAAAATTGAGAAACCCGATTATGTAAAAAAAATCAATAATTTCAGAGAAACAAATGCAGATATAATAAAGTTTATTTCGGAATGTGATGTTGTTATAATAGGAAGTGCGCCCTTAAATTTATTAAAACAACGTTTTAAAAATAATAAGCTTACCTTTGTATATTCCGAGAGAATATATAAAAAAGGTTTTTGTTTTTATAAATTACCGTTTCATTTTTGTATATTACAAAAAAAATACGGAATTCAAAAAAACCTTTTTCTTCTTGCGGCAAGTGCATATGCTTCATATGATTATTCGCGTGCCGGAGTTTTCATAAACAAAGCATTTAAATGGGGCTATTTCCCCGAAACAAAAAGATATGAAGAAACAGAAGAAATTATAAGCTCAAAAAAGAAAAATTCTATTCTTTGGGCAGGCAGATTTTTGGATTGGAAACACCCGGACGCCGCGATAAGAGCTGCAAAAAAATTAAAGGAGAACGGCTATAGGTTTGAGCTGAATATAATCGGAACCGGAGCTATGGAGCAAGAGCTTAAAAAAATGATTTCCGATTATAATTTGGAAAATGAAGTACATATGTTAGGGTCAATGAAGCCTGAACAGGTAAGGGAATATATGGAGCAATCACAGATTTATCTGTTTACCTCCGACCGTAACGAGGGCTGGGGTGCAGTTCTGAACGAGTCTATGAATTCAGCCTGTGCGGTTGTTGCAAGTCACGAAATCGGTTCGGTTCCTTTTTTGCTTAAAGACGGTAAGAACGGATTTATTTATAAAGACGGGGACGAGGAGGATTTATACCGAAAGGTTAAATTGTTGCTTGATAAACCGGATTTATGCCGACAATACGGCTGCAGTGCTTATTCAACAATAATAAATGAATGGAGTGCGGAAACGGCTGCCGAAAGATTTATTGAATTGGCAGAGTCAATACTAAGCGGAAATAAAAGACCTGATTTATTTAATGACGGACCGTGCAGTAAGGCGAAAATCTTAAAAGACGGATGGTACAGTAAACAGCATGAATATTAAACAGATAGTGCATAACCGTGTTGCGCAAAACGCAGGTTGGATTATCGGCGGAAAGATTGCGCAAATGGCAATAAGCTTTGTTGTGGGCTTAATTACCGCACGTTATTTGGGACCTTCTAATTACGGGCTTATAAATTATGCCGCCGCTTATATTGCTTTTTTTTCTTCAATATGTACCCTTGGTATAAATTCGGTTATTGTAAAGGAATTTGTAGATAACCCCGGGAATGAAGGAGTTATTGTCGGCTCAGCATTGGTTTTAAGAGCGGTTTCCAGCCTGTTTTCAGCGCTGACAATAATCGGCATTTCCTTTGTGGCAGACGCCGGAGAGCCTGTAACGCAGTTGGTTGTTGTATTAAGTGCAATAGGGGTAATATTTCAGATATTTGAAACCTTTAACTATTGGTTCCAATACCGATTGCAATCAAGAACATCTGCTATTGTTACTTTTATTGCTTACGTTATAACCTCTGCTTATAAGGTTATTTTGCTTATAGCAAAAAAACCGGTTACATATTTTGCTTTTGCGACTTCTTTGGATTATATATGTTTAGCAATATTGCTTTATTTAAGCTATAAAAAATATAACGGCGGCAAATTAACATTTTCAAAAAGCTACGGAATTGCACTTTTGAAAAGAAGCTATCATTTTATTCTTCCGGGGTTAATGGTCGCCATATATGGGCAGACGGACAAAATAATGCTTAAACATATGATAGGCAATGAAGAAATCGGATATTATTCAACGGCGGTTGCATTGTGTAATATGTGGTGCTTCGTTTTAAATGCAATAATAGATTCGCTTTATCCGCCTATTATGGAGGCATTTAAAAACAGTAAGGAGGAATTTGACAAAAAAAATAAATTGCTTTACTCTATAGTTTTTTATGTCTCGGCAGGCGTGTCGGTATTATTTACATTGTTTGGCGGAATAGCAATAAAAATTCTTTACGGCGAGGCATATCTGCCGGCGGTTGCGCCGTTGCGTATAATAACATGGTATACAGCCTTTTCGTATCTGGGCGTAGCAAGAGAAGCTTGGATTGTGTGTATGAACAAACAGAAATATTTGAAGTATATTTATTTTACCGCAGCAATATCAAATGTAATTTTAAACAGCATATTAATCCCTTTTTGGGGAGCATCCGGCGCTGCCGCTGCATCTTTAATATCACAAGTGATAACAATTGCAGTGCCCTTCTTTATAAATGATATGCGTGAAAATTCAGTTATGATAGTAAAAGCAATTTTATTTAGATAATTCGGAGGAGATAAATATGTCACTATTCAAAAACAAAACCTTAATGATAACGGGCGGAACGGGGTCGTTCGGCAATGCTGTGCTTAACCGTTTTCTTAATACGGATATAGGCGAGATACGCATATTTTCAAGAGACGAGAAAAAACAGGATGATATGCGCCACGAGTTTCAGGCTAAAATGCCCGAGGCAGCGGACAAGATAAAGTTTTACATAGGCGACGTGCGCGATTTACAGTCGGTTAAAAACGCTATGCACGGCGTGGATTATATATTCCATGCCGCCGCTTTAAAACAAGTTCCGAGCTGTGAATTTTTCCCTATGGAGGCTGTGCGTACCAACGTTATAGGAACGGACAATGTGCTGACCGCCGCTATCGACGAGGGCGTGGAAAGCGTTATATGCCTTTCAACAGATAAAGCCGCCTACCCAATAAACGCAATGGGCATTACAAAAGCTATTGAAGAAAAGGTTGCGGTTGCGCGCTCGCGCAATTCTGGAAAAACCAAGATCTGCTGCACCCGCTACGGCAATGTTATGTGTTCACGCGGCAGTGTTATACCGCTTTGGATAGACCAAATTAAAAACGGTCAGCCCATAACCATAACCGAGCCCACAATGACCCGCTTTATAATGTCCCTTGAAGAGGCGG
>ERZ808252.2379-NODE-2379-length-11492-cov-10.888520_pt1 | contig 11492 bp, 8 predicted proteins | sample MGYA00521242_ERZ808252 | MGnify/ENA primary metagenome ERZ808252 (study PRJEB31516, sample SAMN03275581) | gut metagenome | biome: mammalia-associated habitat; material: feces | host: Papio cynocephalus | place: Kenya | collected 2012-08-07 ...
ACCACAGCGGTCTGGGGGCTCTATTTTTTAACATAGAAGTGTCAAAGATGAGAAGTTAATTCAAATATTTCAAAACGCAAAAACAGGAGACGGCATCAGCTTCGGGCGCGAGGTTCAGAGAGCCCGTTCAACACAAAAGTGACCCGACCGATGATTGGTCGAGCCACTTTATGCAATAAACTATTTCATCAAGACGCCCAACAACCGCAGAGCATCTTTTAGATACCCAGACTAAAGTTCTGATAGGTCTGTCTCCTGCACCGCCACAACTGGGGAAACCAGAATTTCCTGGAAATCCTTCTGACCGGTTCCGGCCGGAATCGCGTGGCCGCAGATGACATTCTCCTTAAGACCCTCAAGGTGGTCCACACGTCCGCGGATTGCCGCCTCGCTGAGCACCTTGGTAGTCTCCTGGAAGGATGCCGCAGAGATGAAGCTATTTGTCTTCAACGCAGCGCGCGTAATACCCTGAAGTACCTGACTAGCAGTCGCAGGCCTTGCCTCGCGGACAATCACAGGCTTGAGACCCTGCCTCTCGAGAGATGAGTTTTCACCGCGGAGCTCGCGCGCCGTGATGATCTGTCCGGCCTCAAAACGCTGTGAATCACCGGCCTCCACGACATAGAACTTACCATAGATGCTGTCATTGGTATCCATGAACGTCCACTTGTCAACGAGCTCTTCCTGAAGGAACTCCGTATCGCCCGGATTGTCGATCTGAACCTTACGCATCATCTGGCGGACAATAATCTCAAAGTGCTTATCGTTGATCTTCACACCCTGCAGACGATAAACCTCCTGAATCTCGTTCACGATGTATTCCTGAACCTTGATAGGGCCGAGGATGCGGAGAAGATCAGTAGGAGATACGGCTCCGTCCGAAAGTCTCATACCGGCCTTGACATAATCGTTCTCCTGAACCATAATCTGTTTGGTAAGAGGAACGAGGTAGTGTTTCTCGACTCCGGATTTGTTGCGGACAATGATTTCGCGGTTACCCCTCTTGATCTTGCCCATGAGGACCTCACCATTAATCTCAGAAACGATTGCAGGATTTGACGGGTTACGCGCCTCGAACAGCTCCGTGACACGAGGAAGACCTCCTGTGATGTCGTTTGCCTTTCCAATTGCACGTGGGATCTTGATGATTATTTCTCCCACCTTGACCTTGTCGCCCTCGTTCACCATGACGTGAGCGCCTACAGGCAAGTTGTACTGCTTCTTGATCTCGTTATTCTCGTCAACGATAAGAATACTAGGGTTCTTGGTCTTGTCACGTCCTTCGATTATGACCTTGTCTCGGTTGAGGGAGTATTCGTCAGCGGCTTCCTCACGGAAATTCTCACCCTCGACCATACCATCGAAACGTGCTATACCATCAGTTTCAATGATGGTAATCGCATTGTACGCATCCCATTCGCAAATGAGATCGCCTTTCTGGACAATATCCCCTTCCTTTTTGTAGAGGACTGAGCCATAAGGCACATCGTACTGAGAGAAAGTGATTCCGGTATTTTCATCAATGATGCGGAGTTCGGTGGTACGGCTGACAACAACCGTCTGCTTAGTTCCATCGTCAAGAACGCGTTCAATGGTCCTAAGCTCCTCAAACTCAAGTTTTCCGTTATATTTCGATGTAATGGAACTGTCCGCAGCCGCACTTGACGCAGTACCTCCGACGTGGAATGTACGGAGCGTAAGCTGCGTGCCCGGCTCACCGATTGACTGCGCAGCGATGACACCGACAACCTCGCCCTTTTCAACCATACGTCCTGACGCGAGGTTACGTCCGTAACACTTGGCACATACGCCCTTACGGGATTCGCAAGTGAGTACTGAACGGATTTCGACCTGCTCGATAGGCAGAGACTCTATCAGATTCGCGAGATCCTCAGTAATCTGTTCTCCCGCAGAAACTATAAGTTCGCCTGTAAGCGGATTGAATATGTCGTGCACAGACGTACGACCAAGTATCCTTTCTCCAAGAGACTCGACAACTTCGTCCTTACTCTTGATCGCCGTGGCAACAAGTCCCCTGAGCGTGCCGCAGTCCTCCTCGTTGATGATGACATCGTGTGAAACGTCCACAAGACGACGGGTAAGATAACCCGCATCAGCGGTCTTCAAGGCGGTGTCGGCAAGACCCTTACGGGCACCGTGTGAAGAGATGAAGTACTCGAGCACGGACATTCCCTCCTTAAGGTTGGTAGTGACAGGGTTCTCGATGATCTCCGCACTTGCAGCACCGGACTTCTGAGGCTTTGCCATCAGTCCACGCATACCGCAAAGCTGCTTAATCTGCTGTGTTGAACCACGGGCGCCGGAGTCAAGCATCATGAACACCGGATTGAATCCCTGTTGGTCAGCGGAAATCTGCTGCTCGACGATCTTGGTAATCTTGTTGTCGACACCGGACCAAAGGTCGATGACCTTGTTATAACGCTCGTTATTGGTAATGAAGCCCATCTGGAAGTTGGCCTTGATCTCATCCACCTTCTTGTACGCGTCCTCAATCAGTTGAGTCTTTTCCTTAGGAATGATCACGTCACCGAGGTTGAATGACAGGCCTCCCTCGAATGCCTTGCGGTAGCCGAGGTTCTTGATGTCATCGAGGAACTGTGCAGTCCTTGAGACTCCTGTGTTCTTGATGACGACTGAAATAATCTTTCTGAGCGACTTCTTTCCAAGAATCTCATTCACGTACGGAACCTCCTTCGGAACGAACTGATTGACAATGATACGACCGGCAGAGGTCTCCACCATCTCAGTCCCCTTCGACGGATCCATCTTGTCTTTTGGAAGACGCACAAGAATCTTCGCATGCATGTCAATTGCCTTCTCGTTGAGAGCAATGATGACATCCTCCGGTCCGTAGAACTTCAGACCCTCGCCCTTTGCCCCCGGACGGAGCTTGGTGATATAGTAGAGTCCGAGCACCATGTCCTGAGAAGGCACGGTGATAGGAGTTCCGTTGGCCGGATTAAGGATGTTGTGCGAGCCGAGCATAAGAAGCTGGGCCTCCATGATCGCAGCATTTCCGAGCGGAAGGTGAACTGCCATCTGGTCACCGTCGAAGTCGGCATTGAAGGCTGTACATGCAAGCGGGTGGAGCTGGATTGCCTTTCCCTCGATCATCTTCGGCTGGAATGCCTGAATACCAAGACGGTGCAGCGTAGGAGCACGGTTGAGAAGGACCGGATGTCCCTTCATCACATTTTCGAGGATGTCCCAGATAACCGGATCCTTCCTATCGACAATCTTCTTCGCTGACTTGACTGTCTTGACAATGCCGCGTTCAATCAATTTTCTAATGATGAACGGCTTATAAAGTTCGGCTGCCATATATTTAGGCAAGCCGCACTCATGCATCTTCAATTCCGGTCCGACAACGATGACGGAACGTGCGGAGTAGTCTACACGCTTACCGAGGAGGTTCTGACGGAAACGTCCCTGCTTGCCCTTGAGGCTGTCGGAAAGAGACTTGAGCGCCCTATTGGCCTCACTCTTCACCGCGTTGGACTTCTTCGAGTTGTCAAAGAGGGAGTCAACGGCCTCTTGAAGCATACGCTTCTCGTTGCGGAGGATGACTTCCGGAGCCTTGATCTCGATGAGTCTCTTGAGTCGGTTGTTTCGTATGATAACCCTTCTGTAGAGGTCGTTGAGGTCTGACGTGGCGAAACGGCCGCCGTCAAGCGGAACAAGCGGGCGGAGATCAGGCGGTATGACAGGAATGACTTTGAGAATCATCCATTCAGGACGATTGATTCCCTTTGACTCCTGGAACCACTTGACGATTGAAAGCCTCTTGAGGGCCTCGGCCTTCCTCTGCTGAGATGTCTCGGTGAGCATCTTTGTACGGAGTTCCTTTGCAAGGGCATCAATGTCAATCTCCTTGAGAAGCTCATAGATTGACTCTGCGCCCATCCCAGCCCTGAACTTGTCCGGATCATCATCAGGAAGATTCTGGTTATCCGGATACTGTGCAAGGATGTCGAGATACTCGTCCTCTGAAAGGAGGTCAAGTTTCTGGAGGCCGGTCTTGCCCGGAGCCGTCACGATGTACTTCTCGTAATAGATGACAGCCTCAAGCTTTTTGGCCGCGATTCCGAGAAGAGCCGCAATCTTGTTAGGAGCAGACTTGAAGTACCAGATGTGAGCCACAGGAACGGTGAGCTCGATGTGCCCCATCCTTTCCCTGCGGACTTTCTTCTCTGTCACCTCGACACCGCATCGGTCGCAGACAATTCCGCGGTACTTGATTCTCTTGTACTTGCCGCAGTGGCACTCGTAGTCCTTGGTAGGGCCGAAAATCTTCTCGCAAAAAAGACCGTCCCGCTCCGGCTTGTAGGTTCGGTAGTTAACCGTCTCCGGCTTCAGAACCTCTCCTGAAGATCTTTCCTTGATGTCTTCAGGAGAAGCGAGAGCGATGCTGATTTTTTCGAAATTGCTTTTAACCTTGTTATCTTTATTAAAAGTCGGCATATTTCTAAAATTTCAAATTATCCGTAATTAATCCAACGTAACCTTGAGACCAAGACCGCGGAGTTCGTGAAGGAGGACGTTAAGTGACTCCGGAATGCCCGGTGTCGGCATAAGGTCGCCCTTGACTATCGCCTCGTAGGTCTTTGAACGTCCGGTAACGTCATCGGACTTGACTGTAAGAATCTCCTGGAGAACGTTTGCCGCACCGAATGCCTCAAGTGCCCAGACCTCCATCTCTCCGAAACGCTGTCCACCGAACTGCGCCTTACCTCCGAGAGGCTGCTGGGTTATGAGGGAGTAAGGACCGATTGATCTTGCGTGCATCTTGTCGTCAACCATATGACCCAACTTGATCATGTAGATGACTCCGACAGTTGCCGGCTGGTCGAACCAGTCTCCGGTGCCGCCGTCACGAAGGTAAGTCTTTCCGTAACGCGGAAGCCCTGCCTTGTCAGTGTAGGCGCAGATATCATCGAGCGATGCTCCATCAAAGATCGGAGTCGCAAACTTGAGCCCGAGTTCTTCCCCAGCCCAACCGAGAACGGTCTCGTAAATCTGGCCGAGGTTCATTCGGGAAGGCACACCGAGAGGGTTGAGGACAATGTCCACCGGAGTACCATCCGCAAGGAACGGCATGTCCTCGTCACGAACAACCTTAGCCACGATACCCTTATTACCATGACGTCCCGCCATCTTGTCTCCCACTCTGATCTTCCTCTTTCTCGCAACATACACCTTAGCCACCTGGAGGACACCATTAGCGAGCTCGTCACCGACCTTAATCTTGTCGATTTCGCGCTTCTCGCGGGCTACTTCCTCCTTATAGGCTATGCAGTAGTTGTTTATGAGTTCCTTCACGAGAAGGTTCGTGTTCTTGTCCGATGTCCATTTGCTTGTGTTGATGTTCTCATAGTCGAGGTCGCGGAGAACGGAAGCCTTGATTGTCTCGCCCTTAGGTATGATCTCAACACCATAAAGATCACTGATTCCAGCGCTCTTCTTCCCGTCAACGAGAACGATGAGCTTGTCCATAAACCTTGCCCTGAGAGCCTCGGCTTTCACATTGAACTCCTCTTCAACTTTCTCGATGCGAACCTTCATGTCGGCCTTTGCCTGACGTTTGTTGGCACCGGCCTCCTTGCCTGCCTTAGAGTAAAGTGCAGTCTTGATGATGGTACCATCAAGAGAAGGGTTCGCCTTGAGGGACGCGTCCTTCACGTCCCCGGCCTTGTCACCGAAGATGGCACGAAGGAGCTTCTCCTCAGGAGAAGGATCGCTCTCACCCTTAGGGGTAATTTTACCTATCATGATGTCACCCGGTTCGATATGCGCGCCGACACGGATGATACCATTCTCATCGAGATTCTTCGTGGCGTCCTCGCTGACGTTCGGAATATCGGATGTAAGTTCCTCCATACCTCGCTTGGTATCGCGAACCTCAGTAAGATACTCCTCCACATGAATTGAGGTGAGGACATCCCAGCGTATCATGCGTTCAGAAAGCACGATTGCGTCCTCGTAGTTGTAACCCTTCCAAGGCATGAACGCAACTTTGAGGTTACGCCCAAGGGCGAGTTCACCATCCTGGGTCGCATATCCTTCGGTAAGTACCTGCCCTTTCTCAACCTTGTCCCCCTTGCGAACAATAGGCTTGAGAAGAATCGTCGTGCTCTGGTTTGTCCTCCTATATATAGGAAGTTGATATACGGTAATGTCATCGGTGAAGCTTACGAATTTCTCGTCGTCGGTGCGGTCATACTTGACGTGGATTTCCTTAGCGTCAACATAGACAACCTCGCCGCTGCGCTCAGCCATGACCTGAGTCCTTGAATCGAGGCAGACCCTTTCCTCAAGACCGGTTCCCACAATAGGGGACTCCGGACTGAGAAGCGGAACCGCCTGTCTCATCATGTTCGCGCCCATCAGCGCACGGTGTGCATCATCGTGCTCAAGGAACGGAATCAGAGAAGCCGCAACAGAGGCAATCTGGTTAGGAGCCACATCCATATAGTTGACCTCCTCCTTGGTAACAACCGGGAAGTCAGCGCCATAACGGCATAGGATTCTGTCTTCGAGAATGTTACCATCGTCATCCATCTTCACGTTGGCGAGTGACACCATCTGGTTCTCCTCCTCTTCGGCACTCATGTACTGCCATCCGCCGCTGCTCAGATCGACCTTGCCGTTCTCGACTTTGCGGTACGGAGTCTCGATGAATCCGAGATTGTTGATGCGGGCATAGACGCAAAGAGACGAAATAAGACCGATGTTCGGACCTTCAGGAGTCTCGATAGGGCAAAGACGCCCGTAGTGCGTGTAATGGACGTCACGAACCTCGAATCCTGCTCTGTCACGGGAAAGACCTCCGGGACCGAGTGCGGAAAGACGACGCTTGTGGGTCATTTCCGAAAGCGGGTTGGTCTGGTCCATGAACTGCGACAGCTGGCTTGTGCCGAAGAATGAATTGATTACGGAAGAGAGAGTCTTCGCGTTGATCAAGTCAGTCGGGGCGAACTGCTCGCTGTCCCTAACATTCATCCTCTCGCGTATGGTGCGGGCCATTCTTGAAAGCCCGACGTTGAACTGGTTGGCAAGTTGCTCTCCCACAGTCCTGACACGGCGGTTGCTCAAATGGTCGATGTCATCCACCGCCGCCTTGGCGTTAATGAGCTGGATGAGATATTTGATGATCTCTATGATGTCCGTGTTCGTAAGAACGCGAATGTTATCATCAATTGTGAGATTGAGTTTCTTGTTGAGACGATATCTTCCGACATCACCGAGATCATACCTCTTGTCGGAGAAAAACAACTTGTCTATAACGTCCCTTGCCGTAGCCTCATCAGGCGGTTCCGAGTTGCGGAGCTGCTTGTAGATGTAGGTAACAGCCTCAGTTTCCGTATTGGTAGGGTCTTTCTGGAGCGTGTTGTAGATGATGGCGTAATCATTGACGTTCGCGTCTTCTTTCTGAAGGAGAATGGTCTTCACGTCGGTCTCCGCCAATTTCGCGATTGTCTCCGGCCCGAGAATCTCACCTCGTTCAACTATGGCAGTGGTTCTCTCGACAGGAATCACCTCACCGGTATCCTCGTCAACGAAGTCCTCAATCCAGGTCTTCAGCACCTTCGCGGCGAGTTTCCTGCCCTGGAACTTCTCAAGGTTCTCCGGAGTGACCTCTATTTCATCTGCAAGACCGAAGATGTCGATGATATCCTTGTCACTGTTGAATCCGATCGCACGGAGGAGAGTGGTGACAGGGAGCTTTTTCTTCCGGTCTATATAGGCATACATAACATTGTTGATGTCAGTCGCGAACTCTATCCATGATCCCTTGAAAGGGATGATTCTGGCAGAATAGAGTTTTGTGCCGTTGGCGTGGATGCTGGATCCGAAGAATACGCCCGGCGAGCGGTGGAGCTGTGACACGATGATTCGCTCCGAGCCGTTGATGATGAACGTTCCACCCGGCGTCATATAAGGAATGTTGCCGAGGTACACGTCCTGGACCTTGGTGTCAAAGTCCTCGTGCTCAGGATCACTGCATGAAAGGCGGAGTTTTGCCTTCAGAGGAACGCTGTAAGTCTGTCCTCTCTCCAGACACTCTTCGATCGAATACTGCGGCGGATCAATGAAATAGTCAATAAACTCGAGCTTATAGTTGTTGCGCGTGTCTTCGATCGGAAAAATCTCCTGAAACACCTGATAGAGACCTTCATTCTTCCTATTCTCAGGGGTAGTTTCGAGCTGAAAGAAATCCCGGAAGGACTTCAACTGCACCTCCAGAAGGTCAGGGTATTCAAGAAGAATCTTTGATGTTGCGAAGGAAATTCGCTGATTTTTAGTCTTTTGTGACATCTTCTGCCCTTATGTTATTATTTAAGACATAAATACGACAAAAAGGTTTAGGGCCTACTTCGGACCCTAAACCTGAGATTGTTCCCCTTCGGGGAAGCGGGCGAAGTTATTTAACCTCAACTTCAGCACCTGCCTCTTCAAGGGCAGCCTTCAGTTCCTCAGCCTCTGCCTTGGATGCCTTTTCCTTGATTGCTGTAGGAGCCTTGTCTACAAGTTCCTTAGCTTCCTTAAGGCCAAGACCTGTCTTCTCGCGAACGACCTTGATTACGTTAAGCTTAGCCTGACCTGCGCTCTTGAGAACGACATCGAACTCAGTCTGCTCAGCCGCTGCGGCCTCGCCTGCTGCTGCAGGACCTGCCGCCACTGCAACTGCAGCTGCTGCCGGCTCGATACCATACTCTTCCTTAAGAACGTTAGCAAGTTCCTGAACATCTTTCACAGTAAGGTTTACCAACTCTTCTGCGAGTGCTTTAATGTCTGCCATAATTAATTAATATTTAAATTGTTGATAATTATTATTCGTTTGCCTTTTTCTCCTCAATTGCCTTCACGAGGCCTGCGACAGTGCTGCCGGACGCATTCTGCAGAGCAGAAATGACATTGCGTGCAGGTGACTGGAGAAGAGTGATGATGTCTCCGATGAGCTCTTCCTTAGACTTGATGCTGCAAAGCTCATTGAGCTTGTCAGCGCCAAGGAATGCGCATTCTTGTACAAAAGCACCCTTGAGCACCGGCTTTTCCTCACCAGCATCCTGGAACTTCTTGATGAGCTTCGCAGGAGCGTTAGGAGTAGTAGTGAACATGATGGCCGTCGGCCCCTCAAGTGCTGCATGGAGTTCGTGGATATCCTCACCCAGTTCCTCCGTGGCCTTGATGAAAAGGGTGTTCTTCACTACAGAAAGTTTGATACCCTTTTCAAAGCACTCGCGACGGAGTTTGGATGTCTTTTCAGCATTTAGCCCAGAAATGTCCGTAATGTAGAAATTAGGAGTTTCCTTGAGCTGTGCTGAAATTGCCTCAATTACTTCGACTTTCAATTCCTTTCTCATAATTGTAATTCTTTATTCAGCACTGCCGATTGTTTTAACATCAATATGAATACCCGGGCTCATTGTTGAGCAGATGGTAGCCGACTGAAGATAAGTACCCTTCAGCGCAGACGGCTTAAGCTTCAGAATCGCATTGAGCAACTCATTGGCATTGCCGAGAATCTGCTCTGCGGTGAATGAAACCTTTCCGATAGCCGAATGAACGATACCGGTCTTGTCAACCTTGAAGTCAATCTTACCTGCCTTCACTTCCTTAACTGCATTGCCAACCTCCATTGTGACAGTTCCTGTCTTAGGGTTAGGCATGAGACCTCTCGGACCCAAGATACGACCGATTATACCGACCTTCGCCATGACAGAAGGCGTACAGATGATGACGTCAACGTCCGTCCATCCACCCTTGATCTTGTCGATATACTCATCAAGACCTACATAGTCAGCACCAGCCTCCTTAGCCTCGTTCTCTTTGTCAGGAGTGCAAAGGACAAGCACACGCTTCGTCTTACCGGTTCCATAAGGAAGAGTGACGACACCGCGAACCATCTGGTTTGCCTTGCGCGGGTCAACACCAAGTTTTACGTGAAGTTCAACTGAGGCGTCAAATTTTGTAAAAGTCACATCTTTCACAAGTTCACAAGCCTCAGCAAGCTTATACATTTTGGCCGAATCAACTTTGGCCGTAACCACTTTCTGGTTCTTTGTAAGTTTACTCATAGCGTGCGAAATTATTTGACTCCGGCAGGCTTCTCACCGCCTTCAACCTTAATACCCATACTTCTCGCAGTACCTGCGACCATTGACATTGCGGAATCAATCGTGAAGCAGTTAAGATCCGGCATCTTTGTCTCAGCGATGGTCTTCACCTGATCCCAAGTGATGGTTGCGACCTTCTTTCTATTCGGCTCCGCAGATGCAGTCTGAATCTTTGCAGCTTCCTTGAGCTGAATTGCAACAGGCGGCTGCTTCACCTCGAAGGTGAAAGACTTGTCATTGTAGACAGTGATGACGACCGGAAGAATCTTACCGGCACTTTCCTGCGTGCGAGCATTGAACTGCTTGCAGAAATCCATGATGTTCAGACCTTTCGAACCGAGTGCCGGTCCTACTGGAGGTGAAGGATTTGCTGCAGCGGCCTTGATCTGGAGTTTGATAAATCCAGTAATTTCTTTTGCCATAATTAATGATTATTCTTTAGTTACTTGGGTAAAATTGAGTTCGAGCAGAGTCTTTCTGCCAAAAATCATAACCACAACCTTGAGTTTGCTCCTGTCCTCGACTATCTCCTCGACAGTACCATCGAAACCGCTGAAAGGACCATCGGTAATCTTTACCGCATCACCGACCGCATAATCGACAACAGTCTCGGCCTCGCTTCCAGCCTTTTCATCCTGCTCCCCGAGAAGCCTACGCACCTCATCATCACGAAGAGGAATTGGAAGACGCTCCTCCTGGACCTTCGAGCCATCCCGTTTTATTTCCCTCTTTTCCGTCAAGAATCCGGACATATGGGGAACATCATTGCGGATAATGTACTGAAGTTCCGGAACAAGCTCCGCCTCAATGAGAACATAGCCCGGAAAATAAAGCCTCTCCGTGCAAACCCTCTTGCCGTTGCGGATTTGGTACACCTTTTCAGTCGGAACAAGAACTTGGTTGACGAAGTCCTTCAGCCCGAAGCGCTCGATTTCCTTCTCGAGGTACTCCTTGGCTTTCTTCTCCTTCCCACCAGCAGTTCTGAGGACATACCACTTCTTTGAATTTTCACTCATGACGAAACGAAAATTAAAGGGTGTATATTGCCTTCATCAGATACTGGAAAACGGTATCCATAGCCAAAATGACAATGGCAAAGATCACAGACGCCACCATCACGAGAATGGCAGAACTCTGCAACTTGTCCCACGTCGGCCAGGAAACCTTCTTGGTCAGCTCATAGTACGACTCTTTGATGTAGTTAATGAATTTTTTCATCTTTACCTTTAATGGGTGCTGCCGGTTGGAAGCTGATGACGGCACCTGTTAAACTTTACCAAATCGTAACCTTTGATATTTGCAGGGGAAGCAGGATTCGAACCCACATCGACGGTTTTGGAGACCGCTGAACTA
>ERZ808252.2380-NODE-2380-length-11489-cov-4.855081_pt1 | contig 11489 bp, 10 predicted proteins | sample MGYA00521242_ERZ808252 | MGnify/ENA primary metagenome ERZ808252 (study PRJEB31516, sample SAMN03275581) | gut metagenome | biome: mammalia-associated habitat; material: feces | host: Papio cynocephalus | place: Kenya | collected 2012-08-07 ...
CCGCAATTTCCTGTTCCGTCACGATACCGACATAGCCCGACACATGCGCCGCGTATTCGCCGCAGGGATAATAACGGCTCAGCCCCTCATCAATGATAATCCCCGGCAAATCGGGCGCGTTCAGCTGAATCGCCGCCATTTCCTCCCATGACAGGTTTTCACGGACGGTTACGGGGGTAAAGTCCCGCGAACGGCGGACTTCGCGGCGAATTCGTTGAATTTCACCGTCGGTCAGAGGCAAAATTTTGTTTAACGCCTCCAGCGTTGCGTTCAAATTGCCTTCGGTTTGTTCTGAAATTACCAAAGCGCGGAAGTTTTGATTGTTGTCCGCGATGACTTTGCCGAATCTGTCGTAAATCAGCCCGCGCGGAGGGGCAAGCAACCGCGTGCTGATGCGGTTTTCCTCCGCCAGCGTTTTATAGCGGTCGGATTCCAAAACCTGCAGATAATACATGCGTCCCAACAGAATCGACGACAGGAACAGCTGTCCGCCCGCCACCATCGCGGCGCGGCGCGTCAACATTTTGCCTTTGTCACCGTCACGCGTTATCATCTTCTTTGTCCAACAGATACAGGTGCAGCTTGGCACACGGAAAAACCAGCAAAGGATACGCCGCCAGCAGCAAAAGCCAGCTGAGCAGCGCAATGCCGACGGGTGTAAAGCGCGCATAGTTGATGGAAACGAACAGCCATTTCAAAAAATACGCGCCCAGGGACAAAACGACAAAGCCGAACCACACGAAACCGAACGGCTTGCCGTTCAAAAACCGTCTTTGCGAATCCGCCAACAGATAAAACACCGTAAAAACAAACGTGTTGATTCCCAACGGCGTGCCGTCCAGCAAATCCAACGCCACCCCGAATAAAAACGCGCTGATGACGGAAAAACGATCCGGCCTGTAAACGGCCCAATAAAAAATCGGAACCAAAGTCAGCGCCGGCCGAACCGACGAATACCCCGGCAAATACGTCGGCGCCACGGAAAACAACAAAATCAGCGCCGTCAGCAGCTTTGGCGATTCCATTCGCAGCCGCGCGGCCATTATTTTCCAAACGCTGGTGTTTACGGCAAAGTTGTTTCGCATTTCGGATCCGCAATCAGACCTGAAAGGCCGTAATCGACAATACGCACCACTTCCAGATGATTCCTGTCCACAAAAGGACGGACTTTGACCACGCCGTCATTGACGGAAATCACCGTTCCGACGGGCAGTCCGGCCGGATACACACCCGCCACCCCCGATGTCGTCACCCTGTCGCCGACAGACACGCGGACATTGTTCGGAAAAGAAATCAGCTGCGGATATTCGGTATTGTCGCCCGTCAAAATCGCGGGCACGTCAATCGGTTCGATTTTCACCGGCACGCGCGAGTTAATATCCGTAATCAGCAAAATCCGCGCCGCATTCACCCCGACGGACGCGACGCGGCCAACCAGCCCGTCGCCCGTCAAAACGACATCGCCCTTTTCGATGTCTTGCTTGGTGCCGATGAAAGCAATCAAAGACTGGGCAAACGAATTTCCCGTATCGGCAATCACGCGCGCGGAAACGGAAACGGCTTCCGGCGGCGGAACATAATTAAGCAGCGCGCTTAAATACGCCGCTTCTTTTCTCAGCCGTTCGGTTTCCAGCTTTATCATGTTCAGCCGCTGGTTTTCTTCGCGCAGGCGGTTGTTTTCCTGCCGAATGGAAACCAATTCGTGAATATTTTGCATAAAGCGGGAAGCGGTTTCGGCGGGTTTTGACAACAAAGCCAGTACGGGCGTCGCAATGTCGTTGAACAAAATCCGCCCTTTTTCGACCAGAATCGTATCGGCTTTTCCCAACAGCATCAGCCCGAACGCCGCCATGACCAAAGCCAACAGCCCGAAACGCTGCAGTTTCGTTCTGATTTGGTATAACGACGACGGGTTGCTCTGTTTTGCCATGACTTAATCCCTAAATCGGATTAGTACATGGTGGACAGAATGTTGTGCAGCTTTTTGATTTCTTCCAAAGCGCGGCCCGTCCCCATGGCAACGCAAGTCAGCGGGTCTTCCGCAATCGAAACGGGCAGCCCCGTCGATTTGCGCAGAACACGGTCAAGATTCGCCAGCAGCGCGCCGCCGCCCGTCAAAACGATGCCTTTGTCCACGATATCCGCCGCCAGTTCGGGCGCGGTGTGTTCCAAAGCCACTTTGACGGCTTCGACGATTTGGCTGATGGGTTCGGCCAGACTTTCCGCGATTTGACGTTCGGAAATCGTCAGTTCTTTCGGCACGCCGTTCATCAGGTCGCGGCCTTTGATTTCCATCGTGCGGCCTTCGCCCTGTTCCGGCGGGCAAGCGGATCCGATGGCTTTTTTGATGCGTTCGGCGGAACCTTCGCCGACCAGCAGGTTGTGGTTGCGGCGAATGTAGGAAATAATGGCTTCGTCCATTTTGTCGCCGCCGACGCGCACAGAACGCGCAAACACGATGTCGCCCAACGCCAGAACCGCGACTTCGGTCGTGCCGCCGCCGATGTCGACAACCATCGACCCCGTCGGTTCGGTTACGGGCAACCCCGCACCGATAGCCGCCGCCATGGGTTCTTGAATCAAATACACCTTGCGCGCGCCCGCCGCTTCCGCGGATTCTTGAATGGCGCGCTGTTCAACGGCGGTAGAACCCGACGGAACGCAGATGATAATCATCGGGGACACAAAGTTGCGGCGGTTGTGCGCTTTGTAAATGAAGTGTTTAATCATTTCCTCGGCGACTTCAAAATCCGCAATGACGCCGTCGCGCAAAGGACGGACGGCGCGGATGGAACCGGGGGTGCGTCCCAACATCTGCTTGGCTTCGTCGCCGACCGCCAAAACCTGCTTTTTCCCTTTGTTTTCGGAAATCGCGACCACGGACGGTTCGTTCAGAACGATGCCGCGTCCCTTCACATAAACCAAAGTGTTTGCGGTTCCAAGGTCAATGGCCATATCCGCGGACAGCCATCCGGTCAGCTTTGAAAGCATTGTGCCCCCTTATATTCTAAAGTTTTATCCCGATTTGCATCCGTCGAAACGGCGGATGTCTTTGCTTTAATTTAGCCCAAGAAGTGTAAAGCGTTGGTTAATATATCGTCCGTTTTCCGATTTATTGCAACAAAATCCGCGTGAAATCTGCGGCTGAACCACGTTATTTGTCTTTTTGCATAATTTCGGGTCATCTGCTGCGCGTGTTCGACGGCTTGCGCCCGCGATATCTCGCCTTTGAGCATCGCCGCGATTTCCGCAACGCCGATAGCTTTCATTATCAAGGAATCCCGCGGCGGACGTTTGGCAAGCAACGCTTCGACCTCCGCTATCGCCGTCCCGTTCATCATAGTCAGAAAACGGTCGTTGCAGCGGCTGTAAAGCTCCGCGCGGCCGGGATTCAGAAAAATCGACCAAAAACGGGCATCAACCTGTTTTTGATACGGCTTTTTCTGCCAAACCGTAATGCTTTCGCCCGTTTGTTCCAGCACTTCCGCCGCGCGGACAATTCTTTGCGGGTCGGTAAAGGTGAAAGTCGGGTCTTTTTCCCGAAAATCGGCGGCGAATTTTTCAAAACCGATTTTTTCGATTTCCCCACGGATTTTCGCGCGGATTTCTGGCGCGGTTTCGGGAACGGGCGATATGCCGTCCGTCAGCGTTTGGAAGTAAAGCCCCGTGCCGCCGACGACAATCGGCGTTTTGCCGCTTTTCCAAATCCGCTCCAGCTCCGTCCTTGCCGCCTGCACCCACTTGACCGTGGAAAAAGCCGCGTCTGGCGGCAAAAACCCGTACAAGCAGTGCTCAATGCCGTTCATTTCCGCCTGCGTCGGGCGGGCAGTCAAAGTCGGCACGTCGGCGTACACCTGCATGCTGTCGGCGTTGACAATCACGCCGCCGATTTTTTCCGCGATTTCCAATGCCAAGCCCGATTTGCCCGACGCCGTCGCCCCCGCGACAAGAATCGCTTTGTTTTCGGACGAATTTGCGCTACAACAAGCATTATCGTTTTCACAGGAGTATGTCATGCCTTTGTTCCGTCCCTTTAAAGCCGTCCGTCCCGTTCCCGCTTTCGCGCAGGAAGTCGCCGCGCCCCCTTACGACGTTTTGAACGCCGAGGAAGCCCGCCAAAAGGCTAACGGAAAACCGTACTCTTTTCTACATATTTCTAAAGCGGAAATTGATTTGCCCGAAGACACCGATCCGTATTCGCCCGCCGTTTACGCCAAATCCGCCGAAAATTACCGCGCTTTGCTGGAAAAAGGCGTCTTGAAGCAGGATGGAAAGCCCTGCTATTACGTTTACCGCGCGATTATGGGCGACCACGTCCAAACGGGACTGGCGGTCGCGGCAAGCGTTGCCGAATACGACAAAAACCGCATCCGCCGCCACGAATTCACCCGCATCGACAAAGAGGATGACCGCGTGCGCCAAATCGACGCTTTGAACGCGCAAACGGGTCCCGCTTTGCTGGCATACAAACAAATTCCCGAAATCGATGCGATTATCAAAAAAACGGTTAAAGCCGCCCCCGCTTACGAAATCACGGGCGACCATGCCATTCGCCACGCTTTGTGGGTAATTGACGACGACGCGGACATCGCCGCGATTACCGCCGCTTTCGACAAGCAGGACGTCGTTTATATCGCCGACGGACATCACCGTTCCGCCGCCGCTTCCCGTGTTGCGAAAGCGCGCGCCAAAACCAACCCGCATCCTACGGGAAACGAAGATTACAATTACTTTTTGGCGGTGGCGTTTCCGATTTCCGAAATGAAAATTCTGGATTACAACCGCGTTGTCAAAGACTTGAACGGCTTGACCGAACAAGAGTTTTTAAAAAGCTTGAATGAAAACTTTGCGGTTTCTTTGGTTAATCAAGCAAAACCGTCCGAAAAAGGGATGTTCGGCATGTATTTGGCGGGACAGTGGTACGAACTGAAAACCAAGCATGCCGCGCCCGCCGATCCCGTCAAAGCGTTGGATGTCAGCATCCTGTCCGATTTGGTATTGACGCCGCTGTTGGGAATCAAAGATCCGCGCGCCGACAAGCGCATTGACTTCGTCGGCGGCATGCGCGGGTTGAAAGAATTGGAAAAGCGCGTGAACAGCGGTGAAATGGCTGTCGCGTTCGCGCTTTATCCGACACAGATGACGGAATTGACCGCCGTTGCGGATTCGGGACAGGTCATGCCCCCGAAATCGACGTGGTTTGAACCGAAGCTGGTCGACGGTCTGGTGTCCAATCCACTTTAAAAACGGAAATAGATGAACGGGTTGTAGGTTGACGCGGCAATCGCGCCCCACGACAGCAGGAACAAAAACATCAATCCCAGATTGACGGCGGAGCGAAGCCAGACTTTGCCCGCCGAAAAATCCAGCACTTTCGCAAACAGCGGCATGGACAACAGAACGGCAACGGCGGCGGTTGCATATTCCTGCGTATCCGCGTAATAGCGCAAACCGTACAGCATGGTTGACGGCGCGCCGAAACCGAACATCTTTTTCAGATATTCCCACGCGTACGCCATTGTATCGGCGCGGAACATCACCCAGCCGACAATCACGACAAACAAGGCGTAAATATGCTGAACGCAACGCACAACGGGGCTTTGTTTATCCTTGTGCCAGCCCGTCAGTTTTTCAAACACGATGAAAAAGCCGTGCCACAGCCCCCAGAAAATGAAATTCCAGCTTGCCCCGTGCCAAAAGCCCGTCGCCAGAAACACCACCAACAGGTTAAAATAATTGCGCGGCTTTGAAACGCGGTTTCCGCCCAGCGGAATATACAGATATTGCTTGAACCACGTCGACAGCGAAATGTGCCACCGCCGCCAAAATTCCGTAATCGATTTGGAAATATACGGATAATTGAAGTTTTCGGGAATGTGGAAGCCGAAAACCAGCGACAGGCCGATTGCCATATCCGAATATCCCGAAAAATCGAAAAAGATTTGGAACGCATAGGCCGCCGCCCCTATCCACGCCGTCAAGGTGTCAAAGTCCGAAACGGGCAGGGAAAACACTTTGTCGGCGACCGCCCCCATCGTGTTGGCTATCAGCATTTTTTTCGCCAAACCGATGATGAACCGTTGAAAACCTCTGACCGCTTTTTCCGCCGTTTCCGTTCTGCCGTCGATTTGATCGGCAATGTCGTGGTATTTGACAATCGGCCCTGCAATCAGCGGCGGAAACAAAGCGATATACAGCCCCAGTTTCAACAGGTTGCTTTGCGCGCGCACTTCGCCGCGATAAACGTCGACAACGTAAGACATCGCTTGAAACGTATAAAACGAAATGCCGACGGGCAGGACGATTTTCAGCAGGTTAAAGTGCGTTCCGAACGCTTCGTTAATATTTTCAATAACGAAATCCGTGTACTTGAAGTAGAACAAAAACGCCAAATTCAGTATCAGAGTTACGGCAACAGCCGTTTTTTTGCGGCGCATCCGTTCCACACACAGCGCCCCCGCCCAGTTCAGCAGAATCGAAATCAGCATAATCGGCAGATAGCGCGGTTCGCCCCAGCCGTAAAAAACAATGCTGGCGAACAGCAGCCAGCCGTTGCGGTATTTTTCCTTCAGCAAAAAATAAACGGCGCAAACAACCGGCAGAAACATGAAAATAAAGGTCATGGATGAAAAAAGCATGGCAAATCCTCAGTTCTTTTCGTGCATTTCGGCTAATAGCGGAACGCCGCGTTCGACTTTTTCCAAAATGATGACGTCGTACTGCTTCAGTTCGGACGGGTCGATATCTTTAATGTTATGATGCCAATATAATTTCACTTCATTGAACGTTTCCGCCAGATACGGTCGCAAAGCTTCTGTAAACGAATCCCTAAACACAATCGCTTTGCCTTTTTTGTTCGGATTCGTGCAAAGAAAATTGTCGTTGCCAAGCGTTGTTTTTCCAATCGTTTTGCATTGACCGGAAAGCGGCGTTGCAATCGTCGGATATTTTATGCCGGAATAAATGGATTTTTTCAACCGTATCATCGATGAAATGTCCCCATTGCCCCCCCCCCCCCCTTACTTTAGGTTGAAAGTCAACCTTAACGGGAGCTTCCCCAACAGCTTGCATCATTTCCTTATACGCCAGATACGCCCCCAAATCGTCCCAATGCGTATCATCCTTGTAATACAGCAGGCCTTTGTCTTTGTTGGCTTTGATGACATCCAGCGGATAAACTGCGCGCACGTCGGAATGAAGTTTTAAATAATTCAGCAGCTGAACCGTGCGGCTTTCGGAATCGGGACGCTGTTTTTTGTATTTTTCGGAAAAGAATTCGCCGTACGCTTTGTTTTTGTCAGGGCCGATTAAAAGCACGAACCGCTGATCGTTCTGTTTGGCAAAATTTTGAATATCGTTCAAATTCGCAGTGATTTTTTCCAGTTCGTCTTGCGATAAAAGCGTCGCGTTTTGATAATTGGAAACGGAATTGTCCCCTTTGTAAAAGGCCCAATCGTCCTTGCCGATTAACGCTTTTGGGTTTTCATCCATCGACAGCGAATAACGGTATTTGTCAAACAAGTGAATAATCTGTTTGCGCAAAAAGAATCTGTCGTCAAACCACGATTCAAAGTTTTTGCCGTACGCCGCGTTAATCCCGTTTTCCGTCATCAGCGTCGGGAACACGGCCAGCCTGCGTTTTTCCCTTTTGGAAAATTCGGCTTGGTTAATGTGCAGCATAGGAACAAACAGCAGGATTCCGAAAACGATCAAAAAAATCCTGTCGGGCAAATTCATTTTCATTCAATCAATCTTTTTTCAACAGACCCGAATCGACGGCTTTGAGCATAACGGCGATATCGCGCCATTTTTCAACGGGATTTTTGGCATCGTCCAAAACGTCAATGCCCTTTTCGCGGCAATAGGCGATTGTCGCGTCTTCATCGGCGTCAAAGACTTCCTGCCACAATTTTTCATATTCGGGGCGGGTGTAGTCGGGCGACGCGCCGAACAGCCGCGTTACGACGTCTTCAGCGACAACATCGGGATTTTCGGCCAAATCCGCTTTGGTCGGAACATAATCAACGGCGCGAATGACGGTTTGTGTTTGCATTTTTTTCTCCTTCAGTCATATTACATTGTATTGTAATCATTTTTAAAACTCGGTTAAAGGAAAAAAACAATGATTCCCCGTTACTCGCGCCCCGAAATGGCAAAAATCTGGTCGGACGAAAACAAATTCCAAACATGGTTTGAAATCGAAGCGTGCGCGTGCGAAGCCCTTGCGAAGCTTGGAAAAATCCCGCAAAAAGCCGTCGACGACATCCGCGCCAAGGGCAAATTCGACCCCAAGCGCATTGACGAAATCGAAGCCGAAGTCAAACACGACGTCATCGCTTTTCTGACCAACGTCGGCGAAAACGTCGGCGAAAGCGCGCGTTATATGCATCAGGGCATGACGTCTTCGGACGTTTTGGACACGTCGTTCAACATGCGGCTGACCCAATCGGCGGACATTCTGCTCAAAGACATGGACAGACTGCTGGCGGCTTTGAAAAAACGCGCCGAGGAACACAAATTCACGCTGTGCATCGGGCGCAGCCACGGCATCCACGCAGAACCGACAACGTTCGGGCTGAAGATGCTGGGATTTTACGCTGAATTCGAGCGTAACAAACACCGCTTGGAACTGGCGCGCAAGGAAGTTTCGACCTGCGCGATTTCGGGCGCGGTCGGCACGTTCGCGACCATTGACCCGCGCGTCGAGCAATATGTTGCGGACAAACTGGGCTTGACCCCCGAACCCGTTTCGACTCAAGTCATTCCCCGCGACCGCTACGCCGTTTTGTTCACGACCGTCGGCGTCGTCGCGTCGTCGATTGAACGGCTGGCGATTGAAATCCGCCACTTGCAGCGCACCGAAGTCCGCGAAGCCGAAGAATACTTTTCCGCGGGGCAAAAGGGATCGTCCGCCATGCCGCACAAACGCAACCCCGTTTTGTCCGAAAATCTGACGGGATTGGCGCGGCTGCTGCGTTCTTATTCCATTCCCGCAATGGAAAACGTCGCGTTGTGGCACGAACGCGACATTTCCCATTCGTCGAACGAACGCATCATCGCCCCCGACGCGATGATAGGTTTGGATTTCTGCTTGAACCGCTTGGCGAGCATCATTGAAAAGCTGCTGGTTTATCCCGAAAATATGATGAACAACTTGAACCGCTTGAAAGGGCTGATTTTCTCGCAGCGCGTCATGCTGGCTTTGGTCGATTTGGGGCTGAAGCGTGAAGACGCATATAAACTGACGCAAAGAAACGCGATGAAAGTCTGGGCAAACGAAGGAACGTTCAAGGATTTGCTGGAATCCGACGCGGACGTGATGAAAGTCATCACCAAGGAACAGCTGGAAGCTTTGTTCGATTTAAATTTCTACACCGCGCAAATCGACTTTATTTTCAAAAAAGTGTTCGGGTAACGGTAAAAAGGCTCGGTTTTCCCGAGCCTTTTTATTTTTTGATTGAACAAATTGCCATTATTGAATATCCTATCGGTTGTGTCTTAGCAGGCACGGAGGCTTAGAAAACCTCTTATAGTACTCGGCGCAGATATGCGTTGTTGCCGTATTGCGTGTTGCAAAACGGAAAATATCCCCCGATTTCTTTTACAAGGGTCGGGGAGCTTTTGACGTATGTTCAGAACACGCCCCGTCATTATCCTTGAAAGAACGAGGGTGTTTAAAGGTCAAAAGGATCATTTGGTACTATATGGTTTTTCTACTCCCCGACCGCCTGATTAAGGCGGTTTTCGTTTACTTTAAGGGGATTAGGGCATGAAACAATCCAAAACAACGATGAAAGAACTGACGCGCCGTTACCGCGCGGTGTTGCTGAAATGTGCTTTGCTGAATCTGGCGGCGTTTGCCGTCGCGATGCCGGCAAAGGCGGAAGATTTGGTGATTGACGCCAATTCTTCAAAAATCATCAGCCGAACCGATAAATGTCCGGAAAGCAGTTGCGGGGGAAACTACGGATATGCGTGGAATGAAGGTTATGATAAATTGGAAATGACGGGCGGCGAATTTAAAATAGACCGATTGAATACGGATAACGCTTCCGTCGGTTTTTATTTTTCGGACGCTTCAACGATTTCCGGCGGAAAATTGACCTTGTCAACGCCGAACCAAAGCAGCGGCGTCGACAGCGATGGCGTAAATCTGTATTTTGAAAACGGATTAACGGTTACAGGCAAAAATACCGTTTTGGATTTTTCGGGAAACAGCCGCATCAGCGTTGACAATCAATTTAACGTAACGAATGCGACAATTTACGTTCACGATGCGTTTCAAGAACCGATTGACGGCACGGGAACTGTCAATTTTACAAATGTTACAACCATTGTGTCCAATGCGTCGTTTTCACCGTGGGACGCCGGTTTAAACAGTGATGTCACCATTACGGACGACGAATACAACGCATTGCCCGAAAATGAAAAAGCACAATACGTCAAAGAACAGGCATGGCAGAATTTTTATTATAAAATCTTGAAAGACCCCTTAACCGGCACATACTTTTCGGCAGAGGATGCAAAGAAATACCGCTTGTATGAAGAGGTTTATCACAAAGCTGGCGACTTTACGATAAACGGCGGAACGCTGAGTGTCAGTAAAGGAAGCTTTGCTACTGACAGAAATATTATAACTGACGGAACCGAAATTTCTTTGAATAACGCTTCGTATATGGCGGTTGCCGGTGAAGACGGATATTCGGACGGCTCTCTATTCAACCAAGAACTGACTTTTAAAGGAAATTCCACGGTAGATGTTTCCGGCGGAAGCTATATTTTCACAGGGCATATGTCGCTGCCGTATCAAGAAGCCGACGATTATTATCTTGACAACGGATTGCTGACGGAAGCCGACTTGGCAAAAAGCGCCAAACCGAACGAAGCCAATGCCAACATTAACATTCAAGATTCGACTGTTATCACGTTGAACGATACCTCCGCAATAGCTCTGTTGGATAAAAACAGCGGAAAAATCAAAATGACAGGCGGAAAAATCAATATGAACGATTCTTCGTCGATTTATGGTGCTTTGGTGGTTGACGGCGGAGAATTAAACGTCAACGGAAACAACAGCGTTAAGAACAACCTTTATATTACCGGAAACTGGGACGAAACAGACAGTAACGGAATGGCAAGCATATTGTTTTGGGAAGCCGAAGGTACTGCGCCTACAATAGCTCTGAAAAGCGGCGCAATCAACTTGAACGGCGCGCTGACAGGCAATATCGCCGCGACGGGCGGGACGATTGTTTTCGGCAAAGAAACGGCTCGTTTGAACGGGATTTTGTCGGGATCGAATGTTGATTTGATATTCAAAGACAACTATGCGCTGTCCAACTTGAACAACAAAGTGACACTGAAAAACATCACCATCGCCGCGGGCAAGACGCTTGACATCGGGGCGAACAATTTGACCGCTTCGACCATCACGGGCGGGACGATTTCGGCGATATTGACCGACGCGGCGAAGGCTACGGCGATTGTCA
>ERZ808252.2381-NODE-2381-length-11484-cov-2.854668_pt1 | contig 11484 bp, 23 predicted proteins | sample MGYA00521242_ERZ808252 | MGnify/ENA primary metagenome ERZ808252 (study PRJEB31516, sample SAMN03275581) | gut metagenome | biome: mammalia-associated habitat; material: feces | host: Papio cynocephalus | place: Kenya | collected 2012-08-07 ...
GACTTTCTCTTACCCTTTTGGAATAAAGGCTACAATTCTCTAAATATGGTTTTTCTTAAGAAGAAGTAATTAAATTATATTGACTGCTCCTTTTATTTTCTTTGAGAAGCAAGCGATATAATCATTCCGAAAACTGCGGCTGGGGTATGATGACGATACCCCAGCTTTTTCCCTACTATGAAGCGAAAAAATTTTTTAAAACTTTGGGTAGAGGTAATAAAAGTATTCACAACAAAATTTATATACTAATGAGGGTAATGGATATTATCTTTCATAGGTATAAATGTTTTTTAGTCATTTATTATGTTTTTCTTTCCTTAAAGTGTTTGGTGCGGGTAGCAGCTCCCGCACCTACATTTTTTGGGTAAGGTTAGGTATTTTTAATGATTCAAATTTAAATAATATATGAGGTGCTAAGATGAAAGTGAATTTTGACAAAGAACAAGAATCCATGAGAAAAGAAATTAGAATTTTAAAAGCGGTTCATGGATTAAAGAGTAAAGATGTAGCAGCCGCAATAGGATTAAATCTATCAACCTTTAATAACTGGTTAGGCGGCGCAGATTTTGGTGAAGAAAAGAAATATTGGGTTTAGCTTTTCATAGATGATATGAAAGCAAAGAGTATTACAGATATGGTGGAAGGAGAATAATTATGGATACAGTAGCAAACCAAAAGACAATCAATATAAATAAGGAAAAATCAGATAAGGAACACACTTATTCAATTTACAATCTTGATGCTTTACACAATGCTATGTAGGTTCTTAAAGGGGAAACATTTAAATTATGGTGCTATCTTAATAAGAACCAAGCTGGCTATACATTTGGATTGAGCAAGGTGGATGCTTTAAGTTGGGGAATTGGAAGTTCTGCTTCATACGCTAGAGCGGTTAAAGAGTTAATTGATTTGGGGTTCTTAGTAGAAACTTCTTCAAATCACTATGATTTCTATGAGAAACCAATAGTGAAAGATGAATTGATTATTACTAAGGTGGATATACAAAATGAAAAGCCTTAGTTTAAGTTCTAATGCGGTTTGGTATTATCAAATTGATAATAGGTATTATCAAAATGATAATAGGGTATTATCATTTTGAATAGAGAAATATTACAAATATTACATTAATAATACATATACAAATTACTATTCTGCGCATTTGCGCAGAATAGTAATTTGTTTAATAGATTGAAGGAGATACGATATGTTAGATACTATGAAGAAATTAATTATTGAACTTTATAAGTTGTATTACAGAGGAGCATATGACAGTGTAGAAAAAGGTATTCTATACGCAGAAGAAACATTTTCTCTATACTATAAAGTTGATTCAAATGAACTACATAAAGCGATATAGAACTATATAGATAGTATAGATAAATTATGGGAAGAAGCCTATATTTCATAGGATAGAGATAAATTAGAAAACCATGGATTTATTCTTGAGTTAGGAATAAATGATATATTAAATAAATACGCCATTTAGGACAGTAATGATTAATTTCATTACTGTCTTTTTTATATCCATAAGAAGGAGGAAATACATAATGAATAGTTTTTATTAGTAGAAATCATTTGGTAAGAATTATGAGTAGGTAGTTAAATAGCACCTACAGAAACGCAACATAGAGGTTATTGATGTAGCCGAAAATATTGAATGGTAGAAGAAAGACATAGATTTTATAATCCAGAAGGAAGGTAAAACCGCAAGCCTAGAGATTAAAGCGGATAGCCGCATACATTCAACAAATAATTTCTTTTTTGAAATAGGTGCGCTTAGAGGTAATGCGCGTTCGGCAGGATGGTTAGAAAAATGTTAGGCAGATTATTTGTGCGTATATGATACAATCCGCAATCACGGCTATATATTGAATCTTCCCCTTACTTCTTCACTATTGGAACAACAGGCGAAGAAAACAGGCTTCTATGATAGATTAGATAAGAAATATGTAAATGCGTATCTTTTTAAATTGGAGACGGCACGAAAAAATAATTGCGTGGTTTATGAATGGCAAGATTAAAATTTTGCTCAGTAGAATTAGCAAGAACTTTAGTTATGGAGGGAAAAAGTAATGAGCAGAGACTACATTGAATTGATTTATAATTTGGCAATGCTGGAAACGGCATTAGAACAACTTGAATAGGAGGAACAGCAATGATTTTAGGTATGATTACAGGTGTAATTATCTTCACTTCTGGAATATTAATCGGCGCAGCGCTCTATAAGATTGGAAGTGAAAGTTAATGCCGCAAAATGGATTGAACGGAAAGCAACAGGCATTTTGTGAAGAATACGTTGCTAACGGTTATAATGCCTAGAAAGCGTATGCTATAGTTTATGACTGTTGGAATGAATCTTCATTAAGAAGTAACACTTGTAGGCTTTTGAGAAATGAAAAAGTAAAAGAGTATATTAGAGAATTACAAAAAGAACGATTTGAAGCACTGAATATTTCTGCGGAAAGAGTAGCGGAAAAACTAGCTGATATAGCATTTGCGGAAAAAGATGATAATTACTACAATGCTACGGCGCAGCTTAAGGCGCTGGATTTATTGTAGAAATAGATGGGGTTACAGACGCAGAAGGTAGATGCTAATGTATCTACAGAAATCAACGTGAATCTTGTAGAGTAAAGGAGAAATTACAATGGATGCTATTAAAGAGAAATTAGCAAAATTAATTGATGTAAAGAGCATTGTTAGTCTTGTTATGGTTATCTGTTTTGCGGTTTTGGCGCTGACTGGTGTGATTGTAGCAAGCGACTTTATTAATATGTTCTCAATCATTATTGTTTTCTACTTCACCAGAGAGAACAATATTGACAAGAAAAATAGTTAGCAATAATGGAGGTAGATTATGTTGGAGAACAGTGAAATCTGGAAAGATATAAAAGGTTATGAAGGATATTAGGTTTCAAATTTAGGTAGAGTATGGAGCGTAAGAAGCCAGTCTTATCTAAAAGGAGCTATCAACCACGGCGGCTATCAATCTGTTTAGATGAAAGCTAATAACGGAAAGTTTAAAAGAGAGTATGTTCATAGATTAGTGGCGCTGGCTTTTATTCCTAATCCTGCTGGATTGCCATAGGTTAATCATAAAGACGAAAATAAAATCAATAATACTGTTGAGAATTTAGAATGGTGTTCTCATAACTATAATTAGAATTATGGAACAAAGATTGAACGGCAAGTGTAGAAGCGAGATTATCCCAAACTTGGATAGCACCCACAAGCTAAGAAGGTATATTGTGTTGAATTAAATATTGTGTTTGATTGCGCAAAGAGCGCTACATTAAAACTTGGTGTTAATAATGCGGATATAGGAAAAGCCTGTAAGGGAAAGTTGAAAACCGCAGGCGGCTACCATTGGAGGTATGTAGATGCCGACAATTAACTTAAACATAAGTAAGTAGATATTTTGTCCCATCTATTTACCTTACTTATATGATTATTCCAAGAGATACAATGTGTATTATGGCGGCAGAGCGTCGGGAAAGACAAAGTTCATAATGTAGAAGCTGCTGATTAAGGGGTTGCGCGAACGCCGCACGATTCTTTTGATGCGCAAGCAGACAACACAACTTAGAGATAGTGTATGGAAAGAGATGCTTCAAACTATTTCTGATTTTCACCTACTGGATTATTTTTCGGTTAATAAGACTGAATTTAGAATTACCTGTAACATAAACGGCACTGAATTTAAATGTCTTGGCTTGGATGAGCCGGAAAAGATTAAAGGCTTTGCGGATATAAGTGATGTATTTATGGATGAGGTTACAGGATTCAATAAGGAAGATGTTGAATTGATTGACGGCACATTGAGAAGTCCTAAATTCAAATTGCCGCTATAGATGTATTTTTCTTTTAACCCAATTAGCAAGGCGAACTTTGTATATACCTATTTCGGCTTTGATAGTGGTATTGTGCCGCCGAACACTTTTATATTGAAATCTACTTATCTTGACAATCCGTTTCTTGGCGCGAATGTAGCAGAGCGATATGAAGCATTGAAGCAGCGTGATTATCAGCGTTGGCAGATAGAAGCCTTGGGTGATTTCGTATCATTAGACAGGCTTGTTTTTCAGAATGTAAAGGTAGAAGAATTTAACCACGCAGACATAAAAGGATAGTTGTTATGTGGGTTAGACTATGGCTTTGTTAATGATATTTCTGCGTTTGTTGCTTCACTACTGGATGAAGAAAATAAGAAACTGTATGTCTTTAAGATATGGGGAGATACAAATAAAACAAACCAAGAGTTAGCAAATATTATAAAAGCTATGGGGTTCGGCAAATCGGTTATTATTGCTGATTGCGCCGAACAAAAATCTATTGAAGAAATGCGGCGTGAAGGTATTATTAAAATTAAGCCTAGTGTAAAAGGTGCTGATAGTATTATTCACGGCATTTAGAAATTACAACAATATGAAATCATAGTTCATCCTGATTGTGAAGGAATAATTACAGAGTTTCAAAATTATGCTTGGTAGAAGGATAAGCAAAGCGGAGAGTATATTAACAAACCTATTGATGCGTTCAACCATTATATAGACGCTTTGCGTTATAGCCTTTAGTCTGCTGGCGCTGGAAAGCTGGTTTCTTTACCAAGGGATGTATTATAAAAGGAGGTATTTAATTTGTTTATTATAGACAAGCAAGCGGAATTAACCGAACGTTATATAGCTGATACTATTTAGAAGTTTGAGTTAAAAGAGAAACCAAGACTGAATAAATATCTGCGATACTACAAAGGTAATTAGGAGATTATGTAGAAGGTTGCGACGGATGTAGGCAAGCCCTGTAACCGCATAGTAACCAATTATTGTTACAATATTGTTTAGAATTATTTAGGTTATATTACTGGCATTGATGTTGCTTATAGTTCATGCGATGATTTTGATGCGGTTTAGGATGTATTGAATTATAACGATGTTAGAACAGAAGATAGCGAGTATTTACGCAATGCTTTAATATTTGGTAGAGCATTTGAAATTAATTATGTTGATGAAGATGCTATTCAAAGATTTAAAGTTTTAGATAGCCGTGAATGTATTCCTATTTACAGTAATGATTTGAATAACGATTTGCTTTATGTAATTCGTTATTATGTAGCAGATACAGTTAATAATGATTAGGATGAATATTACATTGAAGTGTATGGCAATAAGTTCATCCGCAAATACAAAAGTAGTAATGCCTTTGCTACTCTTTCTCTTTTGGAAGAACAGCCGAACTATTACAATCAAGTTCCTGTTACAGTGTTCAGTTTAAATGCCGATGAAGAAAGCATTTTTGATAAGGTAATGACATTACAGGATGCTTATAATAAATTACTTTCTAGTGAAGTAGATGATTTTGAATCCTTCTGCGATGCTTACTTAGTTCTTAAAGGTTGTATGGCTGATGCTGATGATTTGGTAGCTATGAAATAGAACCGTGTCCTTATGATGGATGCCGACGCAGAAGCCAGTTATTTAACCAAGAGCGTAAGCGATACACAAATTGAGAATATGCTTAAGAATATCAATGACACAATTCATAAGATTGCTAATTCACCTGACTTCAATGATGAGAAGTTGATGGCGCAATCTGGTATTGCTATGCGTTATAAGCTGGTTGGTTTTGAAAATGTAAGTTCAAATATTGTAGCCAATATGACAAAGGCTTTACAGAAGCGCATTGAATTGATTTGCTCGATTCTTCATCTTACAGGGAGTGATAATACTTGGCGTGATGTTCATATCGTATTTACTAGAAATCTTCCTGAGAATATCACAGAAACCGCACAAGTTATCAATCAGTTAAGAGGAATTGTAAGCGATAAAACACTTATTTCTTTATTGCCATTTATCAAAGATGTTGATGCGGAAGTTGAACAGCTCCAAGAGCAGAAAGAAGCTAATATGGATATGTATGGTTTTAATGCTCAATCTAATACCGACAACAATGATGAAAGTGAAGATGCTGAATGAGTTATTGGCAGGAGCGCGAATTAAAGCAGCGTGAATTACAATATGATATGACTTTGGCTTAGTATGAAGTAGAGTTAAAATTGAAGTATCAACAATCATTAAAAGCGGTAAGTAGAGACATTGAAAAATTATATGATGAACTATTAGCTTCTTCCGCAGATGGCACATTATTAGCAAGTGATTTATATAAATATAACCGCTATTTTAGCCTGATGAAAAGTTTGAACAAACAACTAAAGGCGCTTGGCGGTGATGAAATTAATATTACGAAATAGAAGCTGCTTGATATGTATGCTATTACTTCTTCTTCTGTTGGAAAGTCTATAGGGTTTAGCGGTGAGTTCAACCAAAAGGCAGCGCGAGAAGTGATTAATAGTATATGGTGCGCCGACGGCAAGCATTGGAGTAACCGCATTTGGTAGAACAAAGCGCAATTACAGGTAGCACTAGAAAAAGGCTTAATTGACTGCGTAAGCCGTGGTGTAAGCAAAGATGAATTGGTAAAGACATTGATAGAGCAGTTTAATGTAGGTTATAGAAAAGCCGACAGAATAGCACGAACAGAATTAAGCTATGTATAGAACAAGGCAGCAATGAACAAATATGAAGAAGCTGGATTAGATGAATATGAAATCCTGTCTGCGCATGATGAAAGAACTTGTCCTGTATGTAGTAAATTACACGGCAAGCGATTCAAGTTATCAGAAGCAGAAGCAGGTGTTAATTACCCTCCGCTTCACGCAAATTGCCGTTGTGCTGTTCTTGGAGTTTTGAAGTGAAGGAGGTTTTTTAATGTTCAAAATCAATTAGAAAACTAATAAAATTATGATAACAAAAGGAGATAACGCCGCGCTAAAGATTAAGGTGATGGATGCTGACGGCTTTGAGCGTGAAATCTTTGATGATGATGTGATTGTTTTAACTGTGCGTAAAACCGTAGATGGCGAAAGCGCAGCATTAACCAAAACCGCAGACAAAGGCGTTATTTCATTTGTTCCCGCTGATACTAAATCTCTTTCTATTGGAAGTTATCATTACGATATTCAGCTTACTACATTCGGCGGTAATATCTATACGATAATTCCAGATAGCATATTTGAGATTTGCTAGGAGGTAACAAAATGAACTATTACGGGAAAATAGAAGAAGCGGATACCCTGATTGGTAATATGGGTGTTGGCGTTGATTATTACAAAGGTGAAACAGGTGCGCAAGGTATCCCCGGCAAAGACGGTAAGGATGGTAAAACACCAATTAAAGGCGTTGATTATTATACCGATGAAGAAATAGATGCTATCAAAGATGAAATTGCGCAGAAGGTTCAAGTAGGCGCAAAGGGTGAAGATGGCAAGAGCGCTTATTAGATTGCCGTTGATGAAGGGTTTGAAGGTTCTGAAGCAGATTGGTTAGCCAGTCTGAAAGGAACAGACGGAAGAAACGGTATTGATGGTATAAACGGCACGAATGGTAAAGATGGCACAAATGGCGTTGATGGGAAAACACCTGTAAAGGGTGTAGATTACTTTACCGCCGCTGAGATTGAAGCAATAGAGCAGGGCGCAGCCGATAAAGTTGATACCGCTGGGTATGCCAAAAGCGCAGACTTATCTACTGTTGCTACTTCTGGTTCTTATGAAGATTTAACGAATAAGCCTAATATTCCTGATGCGTATGAACTGCCTGTTGCGTCTGCTACGACTTTAGGCGGTGTAAAGGTGGGTAGTGGCTTAGATATTACAAACGGCGTTCTGAGCGCCACAGGTGGCGGCGTAGCTGATGCTGTTGATTGGAGTAAGGTATAGAATAAGCCTGAGTTCGCAGATGTGGCTACAAGTGGCGATTATAACGACTTATCTAATAAGCCTACTATTCCAAGCGTAGAGGGGTTAGCCAGTGAAGCATATGTAAATGAAAAGGTGGCTGCTATCGTCATTCCAGAAGTTCCAACAAAAGTTAGTGAATTGGAGAATGATAAAGGTTATTTGACTGAACATCAAAGTTTAGAAGGATATGCCAAGAGCGCAGATTTAGCACAGGTAGCAAAGACAGGTTCTTATAATGATTTGGCTGACAAACCTACAATTCCTTCTACTGCTGGATTAGCTTCTACAAAGTATGTAGATGATAAAGTAGCTGGAATTGTAATTCCAGAAGTTCCAACTAAGGTAAGCGCATTTGAGAATGATAAAGGCTATTTGACTGAGCATTAGAGTTTAGCAGAATACGCAAAGAAAACAGAAATCCCAACTGTTCCAACTAATGTATCTGCCTTTACGAATGACGCAGGATATTTAACAGAGCATTAGAGCCTTGCGGATTATGCTTTAAAGAGCGAGATTCCAAGCACTACTAATTTAGCAACCAAGGCAGAAGTTCAAGAGGTGGAAAATAAGATTCCCGCACCTTATACACTTCCTACGGCTTCTACTTCCACTCTTGGCGGTGTTAAAGTGGATGGCAGCACTATCACTATTGCCGATGGCGTTATAAGCGCTAAAGGCGGTTCAGGTGGCGCAGAGCCAGACGCATATATTAAGGACGCTTCTGTAAGCGGAAACACATTGACGCTTACAAAGAAGGATGATACAGAAGTTGTATTTACTCCTTCTGGCGGTTCAAGCGGCGGCGATGAGTTACAAAGAATCTTTAATTCTGTAGCACATATGACTAGCGTTGTTTCAAACAATAGCTCATATATCGGGAAAATTGTATATACCACTGCTAATGATAATCAGTATCTAACATTAAAAGATTAGAAAACTGCTGAAATTAAAGCGACAAAAAGCATAAATCCAATAACAGTTTTAAGCTCGCAATCCGAATTTAATAATAATAAAGATTGGGTGTTATAGTGGATAAAAAATGGTTCTTATAATGTATCAGTAAGCAACACCCCTGTTTTCTTAACGAGAGCAGTTGGAAATACTGTTTATTATTATTGGATGGAGGATAATAACAGTATTGGATAGGGATATATTAACTTTAAAGATTCCACACTTTAGGAGCTTGCTGATTACAATAATTAGCAGAAGTATAAACAATCAAGCACTACTTTAATAACTGCTAATAACTGGCAGAATTACATTACAGTTTCTTCTTCTGGATGGAGTTTCACACAAGATTAGTATGATAGCAATTTATATAACGCCACAGAAGTAATTGTAATGCTTTGGGATTCTAACACCAACTTGTAGGAGAAGTATTTCAATTTCAGTAAAGATGAACAAGGCAATGATACAACATTAGGATAGAATTGGCAAAATACTAACTTCTATTTTAACTATGACACTTCATCGCCATATGTTAGTTATGATGGAACATATTTGAGTATTAATAATTCAAATGGTTTGAAGTTTGTTCTTTATAAAACCTAATAGGGAGGTAATATGATGATTAAAGTAAATTACAATCAAGAAACAGGAAAAGTTATCTCCTTTGGTAAAGATACAAAACCCTATATTGAGATAACAGAGCAGGAACGCAAGCAACCGCTACCTGATAGATATTCTTATTATGCTGTTGTAGATGGAAAATTCACTATCAAGCGCAGAACTCCAACAGTAGAAGAAGTTAAAACCGATGAAGCTACAGAGATTAATAGACAGATAAGAGAACTGAAACAAAAGTTATCTGATACAGACTATAAAGCAATCAAATATAGCGAAGGTTGGCTTACTGATGAAGAATATGCGGAAGTGAAGGCGCAGCGCGAAGAATGGCGCTCCGCAATCAACCAATTAGAAGAAAGATTGAAATAATTTTTTCAAAACTTGGGACAGGGTAATTAAATTATCCTGTTCCATTTTTTATAACTATGTGAAGGGTGGCTGAAAAGCCAAACTTAATTTATATAATTTATAAAAGGGATTGCGGCAATCGCAATAACTTAGGAGGTTAATTATTATGGATGAAAATTTAAACACTCAGAATACAGGCGTAGATACTACTGATACTTCTACTACTGGAACTGAAACAAAGACTTATACGCAAGAAGAAGTTGACAAGCTACTTCAATCAGAAGTAGACAGACGTATTACTTCGGCTTTAAAGAAACAGGCTAAGAGTAATGAAGCCAAGATTAAAGAAGCCTAGAAACTTGCGTAGATGAATGAATCTGAAAAATTTCAATATGAGTTAGAGCAGCGCGAAAAGGCAATAGCTGAAAAAGAAAAGGCGTTAGCTCTAGCAGAAAATAAAAATACCGCTAGCCAGATACTAGCAGATAAAGGATTATCATTAAGTTTAGTTGATTTTGTAATTGCGGAAGATGCTGAAACGATGAACTCTAACATTCGCCTTTTGGAAAAGGCATTTAAAGATAGTGTAAAGCGCGAAGTTGAAAAACGTTTAGGAAGTTCAGCACCAAAGAAGAACTTGCCGCCTGATGAAACAATCACAAAGGAACAGGCAAAGAAAATGGGAATTAGAGAAAGACAACAACTGCTTAATAACAATCCCGATTTATACAAAACACTATTTGAATAAAAAAGGAGATTTTAACTATGGCTGTTAATTCTGTATATGATAACAAAATTATCGAAAGCGTAGCAAAGGATTTACTTACTACTGCTATCAACACTCGTTCTTTAATGACGATTGATAATGAACTTGCTGAAAGCGCTGGTATGGTTAAGACTATCAACACTTACACCTACACAGGCGAAGCAGAGGAATTAGCTAATGGCGTTGGCAATACTGCTAACAAGCGCGGCACTATTTCCTATGTCGGCAATGATTATCGTGTAAAGCTCTGCCAACAGGCTTATGATTACACTGATGAAGAAGCAATGAAAGACCCATTCATTGTTGATGGCATGATGAAGGGTGCTGTTCAAGTTATGACTAACAAAATGACTTCTGATTTTGTTACTGCCATTACTGGAACTGGCGTTACCCTTGGCGTTACCTTCGCAAAGGGTGGAGCACTTAACTATGATACCATCGTTGATGCTATTAGCACTCTTAATCTTGAAGATGAAAGCCAGTTATTCATTCTTATCCCTAACAAGTGGAAAGCAGCACTCCGCAAGGATGATGATTATAAGTCTGCTATGATGGGACAGGTTATTTATAATGGTTAGGTTGGCACTATCTGCGGTATTCCTGTTATTGCTACTAAGGCTTTAACCGATAAGGCTTTTGTTATGACGAAAGAAGCAGTTAAACTTTTCATCAAGAAAGATGTTGAAGTTGAGCCAGATAGAAACCCTGATACCCGTAAGAACAGCGTTTATTTACGCGCTACTTACCTTGTCGCTCTTGCTGACGCTACTAAGATTTGTAAGATTAGCGAAGCAGCAGAATAATTAATCCAATAGGAGGTTAGCGAATATGTTAGAGAAAACTAAACTGTTATTGGGAATTGCCGATAACTCAAAAGACGATTTGCTAACTTTTCTTATAGAATAGGCTATTGAGGAAGTAATAGCATATACGCATAATGATTGCGTTGATGAACTAAGCACCATCATTATTAAAATGGTAGCATATAACTATAATCGCCTTGGCACTG
>ERZ808252.2382-NODE-2382-length-11481-cov-4.991861_pt1 | contig 11481 bp, 10 predicted proteins | sample MGYA00521242_ERZ808252 | MGnify/ENA primary metagenome ERZ808252 (study PRJEB31516, sample SAMN03275581) | gut metagenome | biome: mammalia-associated habitat; material: feces | host: Papio cynocephalus | place: Kenya | collected 2012-08-07 ...
TTTGCTTTTGATGTTTATTCCATCTTCTTGTTTTTTATGTCTGCTTAATTTTTATCCTTCTTTGTTCTTATAAGATATAAAGGAATAAAAAATAAGATGTAGGGAAGTTATTAACGAGAAAATACATTAAATTTGCAAACAACGTAACTAACAAACAATATGAAGGAAAATATTAATTTGTCGGGACTTGCCATGCTATCCGACGATGATATTCTGCAAGGTTTCGAGAAAGCCAATGCCAAGATTGTAAAAGAGTATTTTTATGGTTATTGTCGTGTAGCCTATTGCGTCTATGACAAGCGATACGATTTGCGCAACAAGCCTGGCATGGACTTCTATTCACTTGCCCACGAATATTATCTCTATCTTTATAAACACAACTTTAAGCCATTGGAAGACAGGAAACCAGGCATGTCGCTCAAGACTTGGATGGTGAATGGATTTCGCTTCCTTCTCTTGGATAAGTTGAAAGAAGTGGCGAAGGAACAGCGTTTCGAGAGTTTCGAGGCAAGGCAGGAGAATCAGAAAATGCAATTTGACGTGACTGACAGCCAGTTTGAGCAAGAGCTTTATAACACGATAGAGGATATCAGCAACCATTATTATGGTCGCGACAGCAAGAACGCTATCATCCTCAAGATGCTCTACATTGAGGGATTCAAGGGCAAAGACGTAGCCAAGCAGTTGGGCATGACAGCCTCTGCCGTCACTCAGCGATGCCAGAAAATGATGCACGATGTGGTGATACCGTATTTCAAGGAATACTTTGATGCCTCGGAATACAATTACACCAAGAGCAGTTCTGGTGCACAATTGAGGATTCTAAAGTGTCTATCTCTTTCACCAAAGAATATGCCGGATGATATGTTTAACGTAAATGAAGATAAGAATATGGCAGAGAACCACAAGAAAGAACGGATTACTCCAATATGGATTGAGCATCTGAAGGAGAACGAGATATTTGTGTTTGGCAGCAACTTGGCTGGCATGCATGGCGGTGGCGCAGCTCGTACTGCCCGGCTTCACTTCGGAGCTGTCATGGGGAAGGGTGTTGGCTTGCATGGTCAGAGCTACGCCATCCCTACGATGCAAGGTGGTGTGGACACTATTCGCCCATACGTAGATGACTTCATCGCCTATGCCAAGCAGCATCCCGACCTGCATTTCCTTGTCACCCCAATCGGTTGTGGCATCGCCGGCTTTGAGCCAGAGGACATTGCCCCATTGTTTGAGGAGGCAAAGGAAGTCAAGAACATCAGTCTGCCAGAGAGTTTCTGGGAGGTGATAGAATAACTCTACAATCATTCATATAAACAGCGAAACATGATAACAAAAAAGACGGACAAGTATTTCGGTATACCAAAGAATTATCAAGATTTTAGATTGGTACAAAAGAGCAATGCGCGGCCAGAAGACTATGGTTATACCGAAGAAAGCATAAAGGATGTCTTGAACATGATCAAGAATGATCCTAATAATATCGAACTTGAAGACGACGAAATTCAAAACGACTTGGGATGTATCTTTAATGATGGCGTCTGCGTTGAAAAGAACATAGAGTTTGCGAAATATTGGTTTGCCAGGTCGGCAGACCAAGGAAACGATTTGGCAAGAAGCAATTTGGCTGACATATACCGCAAAGGAACAGAAGGCTCAGAAGTTGATTTGGAAAAAGCTTTTGAACTCTACAAGGCTTGTGGGCTTCCTTATGCTCATTATCGTTGCGGCGAATTCTATGAGAAAGGTTGGGGTGTTGGGAAAAACTTAGCCGAAGCTAAACGCTACTACTCGTTAGCCTACTAAGAGGGGCATCAACTGGCAAAAAGAAAGCTGAAAGAGTGGAATTTCTTGGCTGCAGATTAAGCGAGCTTTGCTATGTTAGGAGCAATTATAGGCGATATTGTTGGCTCGAAGTATGAGTTCAACAATACATTTGATTATAGCTTTGACATGTTCGGCGAAGGATGCGACTTCACCGACGATACGATTTGCACGGTGGCAATAGCCGATGCGGTGTTGAACAAGCGAAGCTACCAGGAAAGCTTGCACGACTGGTGCCGCCGCTATCCCAACCCCAAGGGAGCATACGGCGGAAGATTCGCCGCTTGGGTTCATTCTGATAATCCACAGCCATACAATAGTTTTGGCAATGGCTCGGCGATGCGAGTATCTCCTGTCGCTTGGCTTTTCGACGACTTGTCGCAAGTCTTGGAAGAGGCCGAGAAGACAGCCCTACCTACCCATAACCATCCCGAAGGAATCAAGGGAGCGAAAGCCGTGGCTCATGCCATCTGGCATTTCCGCAAGGCAAAGGAAGAGAACTTGCCAAAAGACGAGACTATGGAAGAATTCAAGAAGATAGCACAAAGCTACTATACCGACTTAGACACTCGAAATTATCCCAAGGGAGTGTTCGACGAGACCTGCATGGGTGCCGTTCCACTATCTTTCAACCTCATCGCTCAATCGAAGAGTTTTGAGAATGCCATCCGCCTGGCTATCTCTCATGGTGGTGACAGTGATACCATCGGCGCCATAGTCGGCAGCATCGCCGAAGCCCGTTTGGGCATTCCACAAGAGATAAGGATTAAAGTGATAAACTATTTGCCAAAAGATATGAAACGATATACGAATCCTTTGCCGAAAAAGAAAAAATACACACTGTCTAATACACAAAAGAGCTGCACGAAGTTTCGTGCAGCTCTTTTTGTTTTTCTTATTCAACTCTTTTGCAAGTAATCACCGTATTGTATTCAGGATCTTCATCCACATTGTGTTGCAGGATAACCACATCGTTCTTATATGAAAGAACAGTGTACGTCTGTTCTACCGTGTTTTCTAAAATGTTAGTCTTGATGCTTCTGTCGATAGTGCATCGTCAGATGAATAAGCGATGAGTGGCACCATCGAAAGTAAAGAGAATCGCCATTAAAGAAATATACGTCTTTTTCATGTGTTTTGCCCGTCATGCCGTTAGCGCAGCCTAATGTTGTGAGATACTTAATATATGCTTATCACGGGGACGTTATTTCTCATCGTGTAGCTCCTTGCTTTCATCGAGCGATTCGTCGCCTTGCATAGACTGAATCTTAGCCATCAAGTTCTCATCGAAGTAGCTCCCTGCTTCTATCGAGCGATTCGTCGCTATACTCCGACAGAAATGAATCCTCCCAAGGTTCTCCCTTTTGAACATTGCCTGAGTGCCAGCCTCATCTTCGGCAAACTGGAGATGATTGTCGATGCCCATGCCCATTGCTATACTCTCCACGTCGAGGTTATCGGTACCGATGAAAGTAAAGGTCCAGTTCTGCTTCTTGAGTTTCTCGATTAGGTTCTTGATCATCTTTAGGCTGTACTCCTCGCTACAGTTCTCCTCACCGTCTGTGATAATAGTAACCAGCACGCTGTCGTTATTCCCTGCCTGTGCGTTTATCTTGGCGATACCCATGCCTATGGCATCGTATAGAGGAGTGGCGCCGCAAGGGTTGTAATCTTTAGCCGTCAAAGGCTTGGCTTGATATGCATTCACATTGTCATAAAGCAGACTCTTATGGTTACTGTCGAAGGTGATGAGCGTAACACGCTGCTCCAAGTTCTTGTGCGTCTTCTGCATTTTCTGGATGGTGGTCAAGGTCTCGTTGATGCCCACCAATGCGTTGTGCCTGATGATGCTCATGCTGCCACTCTCGTCTACTACCAAAAGATTGAATACTCTTTTCATGTTTTTTTCTCCTTTGTATTATATGATTAAACACTCATGTAAAGTCGTTTCACCTTGAAAGGTGGTTTATTATAAGGTCAGGCCGAAAGCCATGCCTTCATGTTCGCCTTTATTGTTTATAAGAAATCAGCAACCGGAAAATTAAGCTGAATATGATTTTTGTAGGCTCTTCTTTAATTTTGAGTAATAACTTATCCCGAACTGGGGTAGAGAAATACTTACCCCAATAGAATATACAACAGATATGATAGCAAAAGCAAAGGTTATTAGTCATGGCTCAAATGCCATACGTTATTCAGTGGATAAGGACAAGGCGGAGATTGTAAAAACTAATCTCTTGCCCGATGATATTTCCCCAACGGCAATGTGGGCAAGAATGCTTGCCTTGCAGTTTTTGATTATATGGTTGCTGAGTTTTACAGAATATCATTGCGTAAACATCTCCAACTCTGGACAGTTTGTTTACGCATTGTTTACGCAGCTATACGAAAAAAGCAGTTACGTTGTTCGTAACTGCTTCATTATTAATGTGGACCAGATAGGGCTTGAACCTATGACCTCCAGATTATGAGTCTGTTGCTCTAACCAACTGAGCTACAAGTCCAAAAAGTATCTTACAAATGTATCAGACCTTGAAGTCTGCCTGTCTTGTAAAGCGAGTGCAAAGGTATGCCTTTTTCTTGTAATAAACAAATTTTTCAGAGTTTTTTTTCTAAAAATCCAAATTCTTTCTTGTTTTCTTCCATATGGTGTTGTGGGATTGGATAATGTGTGTTATATTTGCAATATCAGTAATTGTTGATATATGCTTATAATAACAAGAAACACGAGAGATTATGGGCCGTACGATGAGTCCATAGTGGCAAGATATGTTGAGGAGGGCAGGCTTTTGCTCAACGACAAGGCGCGTGATGCCGACACTGGTGAGGATGGTACTGTAAAGCAACTCTTGTCGCGTAAAGGCTTTAGTCCGAAGGTCAAGAGCAATGGCTCCTTGCTTAACCAGTTGTCGCACATGGGGCGCGACCTCATTCTGCCTCGCGAGGACATCAGTCGGCACTCGCTCCTTGAAGACAAGCGATTGCTCATTCTTGCGATAGCGGGCTTGTCGCTGTCTGTCATCATGCTGTTGCCCATTGGTGGCATCTTGGTGTTCTATGTGGTGTCGCTCTATTTCGCCACTATTTGGGGGCTGTTCTTCGCCTGGTTGTTTAGCACGCGGCAGGTAAACGCCAAGACAACCGTCACCACTTTCTTCCTGACCCAAGCTGGAGTGTTCCTCATCTTTGGCACGCTGCACAGGCTCAACTTCTTCAATGTCTTCACCGACGCGGCGTTTCCATTTAGCGTCATTGGCTACGTGCTTGGCGTGGGACTTACCGAAGAGTTCACCAAGATGATACCGCTCCTCATTCTTCAGCGCCGCAGCCGTGAGCCCATGTTGCCCCAGACGATGGTCTATTTTGGACTTGTCGCCGGTATAGCGTTTGGCGTTTTTGAGGGCGTGCAATACCAGACCACCATAAACATTCGCGCCGATTACACCACGGCTTTCGTGCTAAACATTGCCCGTCTCACCTCATTGCCTTTTCTCCATGCCATTTGGTGTGGCATAGCTGGCTATTATCTCGGCATGGCAGGGCTTTACCCGCGTTACCGCCACGCCTTATGGTTTCTCGCCATATTGGTGCCTGCCGTGCTTCATGGTCTTTACGACTCTTTTGCCAACATATCTTATATGGTTTCGCTGTTTGTGGGCTTTGCCAGTGTGCTGTTGCTGATGGCTTACATGCGGCGCAGTGGTAAATTAAGGGAAAGGCTTCGCGACAATGGGTAAAATTATAAGATTACTCGTGATGGTCATGGCTTCTACCTGTCTCATGTCGTGCGACTTGGAGACAAGTGACAATGGCAAGCTCGATGGCTTTTGGCATTTGGAGCGAATAGACACTCTCGCCACTGGTGGCTCGCTTGACGTGTCTGGCGAGAAAATGTTTTGGTCTTTCCAAGTGCGCTTGTTGCAGTTGCAGGGCGGTTCGGCTTCTTTCTATTTCCGTTTCAAGCAAGACGCTGACAGCCTGACGTTGTTCTCGCCCTATACCAGCGAAGGACATGAGGAGACGTTGGGTGACGGCGGCAACAAGCCTGTCACCGATCCCAGCCTGTTTCGCGACTATGGCATAGACGACCTGGAGACGCATTATAAGAAAGAAGCCTTGGACGGCTCGCGGATGATACTCCGTTCGCGCCGTCTAAGGCTTTTGTTTCGCAGGTTCTGAATTTCCTTGTTTGGGTAAACAATCAATGGAAAAATATTCAAGGCTCAGAAGTCGACCACGGTGATGCCGGCTCCGCCAAAACGCACGTCCTCGTCGTGGTAGTTGGTTACTGTCGGTTCAGCCGAGAGATATTGTCGGATGAGCGAGCGAAGTATGCCATTGCCTTTTCCGTGGAGTATGCGTACGCGTTGCACGCCCATGAGCACGGCATCGTCTATGAAATATCTCACAGCTTGCAAAGCCTCATCGCCACGCATACCCCTGACATCGAGGTCTGGATGGAAGTCCTTTCTATGCTCGTCGATGGTGTTTTGCGTCACGTGCGAAACGTTGAAGGCTTGAAGTCCCTCCTTTATAGTGTCCATCTTGCTCTTGGGCGCATCTGTGGAATTGGTCGTGGAAACGTCTTGTGTCGCGAGCTCGATGCGCGATACGGGCAACTTGGTTCGCAAGTCGCCCACAAGCACGGTGGCTGTCTTGCCCGACAATTGCTCCACCACGCCTTGCGAGCGCAAGCCTTTCAGCCGTACATTGTCGCCCACTGCTATTGGCCTGTCTGTTACGACCTTTGATTTGACGGCCGCGTTTCTCAAGGCGTTTGCAGCTTTCTCCTCGTCCTTGCCTTTTGTCTTCTTGCGATCCTCGCGGCGTTGTTTCCTCGCTTTCAGCTGCTCCACTTTCTTCTGGAAATCCTCGTCGGAAATGAGTCCAGCCGACTTCTTCTTCTTTGATGAGTTCTCCCAATTGTCGTCTGCTACATCCTCTTTGAAGGAGTCGAGTTCGGCACGAATCTTTCTTGTCTCTTCCTTGGCAGCTTGCTGCTCGCGAATCTCCCTTATGGCGTTCTCAATGCGCTTGTTGCTTTCCTTGAGCAGTTCCTCTGCCTCTTGCTTTGCCTTGGCTATCACCGCCTTTCGTTCGGCAGAGACATCGGCAATGTCTTTCTCGTATTGTTCTATGCGTTGTTGCAGTTCCTTTTCCTTTTGGTGCACAGTCTGCCTCTTCTGTTCCCAATAGCGCTTATCGCGAACAATGTCTTGCAGGTATTTGTCGCTCTGGATATAGTCTGAGCCTACTATCTCCGAGGCTTGCCTTATCACCTGTTCTGGCAAGCCTATCTTCCTCGCTATCTCTATTGCAAACGAGCTGCCAGGCCTACCTATCGCAAGCTGGAAGAGAGGGCGCATCTCGTGGCGGTCGTAGAGCATGGCACCGTTGACCACGCCATCGTGGGCATCGGCAAAGTGCTTGAGGTTTTGGTAGTGGGTCGTGATTACCGCCCACGCCTGCCTGTCGCAAAACTGCGAGAGCACGCTCTCGGCTATTGCCCCGCCTATTTGCGGTTCCGTTCCAGTGCCAAACTCGTCGATGAGAATCAGAGTCTTGCTGGATGCCTGCCTCATCATGTTCTTCATGTTCAGGAGGTGCGATGAATAGGTGGACAGGTCGTTCTCAAGGCTTTGCTCATCGCCTATGTCTATCATTATGTCGTCGAAGACTCCACATTTGCTCCTTCCGTCCACGGGCACGCTAAGTCCACATTGAAGCATGTATTGCAACAGTCCAGTGGTCTTAAGGCATACCGATTTGCCACCAGCGTTAGGCCCGGATATTATGAGGATGTGCTTCTCGGGGGTGAGCATGATGTCGAGAGGCACAATCTCACCATTGAGATGCGCCTCAAGCAGCGGGTGGCGTGCTCGTATGAAGTCTATGTAAGGCGATTCTTTAACCGCTGGTTCAAAGGCATCCATGTCCTTTGCCAATTTTGCCTTTGCCTGTATGAAGTCTATCTTGGCAAGAAAGTCATACGAGTCGAGCATTTCCCTGACATGTGGCCGTATTCGCTGCGCCATTTTCGACAAGATGCGTATTATCTCCTTTCGCTCCTCGATCTCCAGTTCGCGAATCTTGTTGTTTGCCTCCACGGCCTCGGTGGGCTCCACGAACACGGTGCGCCCTGTCGCGCTTTCGTCGTGCACGATACCCGAGATCTTCTTTTTCAATCCCGGTGCCACTGGTATGACGAGGCGGCCGTCGCGCATTGTTGGCGCGGCATCCTTGTCCACTATGCCATCGCTTTGGGCCGTGCGGAGAATACTGTTTAAGATTCTCGACACCGACCCGTTGGTCTTTGCCAACTCGCGTCGTATGTTGAGCAGTTCGGGTGAGGCGTTGTCGCGGATGTGACCAAACTTGTCTATGATTTGGTCTATCTGCTGTATGATGACGGGAAATGTGGCGATTCCGTCGGCAATGTCGTGTAGGGCAGGGTAGTCCCACTTCTTCAGCGTCACGTCGCTGTCGTCATCATCTTGTCCGGGCATTTCCTCCCCACGATAGAGATATGCCACTATGTCGTCGATGGTCTTCAGCGAACGCCTAATGTCGAAGAGCGCGCTTTCCTCTATCCACGTGTTTTGCAGCCTCAGCCTTTTCAAGCTGTCGCGCACGTCGAAAAAGAAAGCCAACGGGAAGTCGTCCTGCTCTTCAATCTGTCTCATCTCGCGAATCTCTTCCATCCACGTGTTAATGGTTTCGGCGTCGTTGGAAAATGTCATTTCCTCGACCACGCCTTTGCCAAGCGTAGACAGACAAAAGCTTGCCACCTTGTCCTTTATCTCGTTGAATCCTATTTTAGTCTCAAAATTCTTTGGATATATCATCGTTTGTCATGTCTCGTTGTGGCGTTAAAATCCATGGCCGTTTCATTTGAAACGACGCAGGCCTTTCAAACGCTTTGCAAAAGTACATTATAAAAGATGTATGTTTCAATAAATTCAGTTAATATATTTTAATTGCGTCTGCCTGTTTTTAAGGCATATTTTAGATGAAATTTTCTTCCATCGGCTTTACGCTTAAATCGCGTCGCGTTTACGCCGTAAAGCCGATGCGGTTTAAGCGTAAACGCGACGCGATTCAAGCGTAAACGCGACGTCATCTCTATGGTTGTCCGCTTTGCTATTATATTGTACTGATTATTAGTTTGTTATGCTCTAAAATGTAAGCATTTTCATGGCCTTGCTGATGACGGGGGCCATGTCGTAGTATTTGTATTCGGCAAGTCTGCCACCGAATATTACCTTGCCCTCGTCGGGTCTTGTTGGCGACTCAGGATTGGCAAGGCTTGCAGCCAACGATCTGTATTCATTTGCCATCTCGTTGTTTTTAGCGTCGTTCACGGGATAGTAAGGCTCCATGCCAGGTTTATATTCCGTGGAATATTCCTCGCTGACTACTGTCAACGGGTTTTCGTAAACCTGCTCGCCGAACATCTCGAAATGCTTGTGCTCTATGACGCGCGTGTAAGGCACGTCGTGGGAGGTGTAGTTCACTACCGCGTTTCCTTGGAAGTTGGGCGTGTTCTCCACGCGTGTCTTGAAACTCACTGTGCGCCAGTTGAGATGCCCTAACTTAAAGTTGAAGAATTCGTCTATCTGCCCGGTGTACACGAGGTTGCGCGCGTGGTTTTGCCAGTCGTGATACTCCGAATTGAAGAAGTCGACGCCGACCTTCGTCTCCACGCCATCGAGCAGTCGCCCAATCAGGTTGTTGTAACCGCCTGTCGGGATGCCTTGGTAAGAGTCGTTGAAATAGTTGTTGTCGAAAGTAAACCTTAGTGGCAACCGCCTGATTATGAAAGCTGGCAGGTCTTTGCACTCACGTCCCCATTGCTTCTCGGTGTATTCCTTTATCAAGGTCTTGTATATGTCGCGTCCCACAAGCGATAGTGCTTGTTCCTCAAGGTTGAGCCTGTCAGTCGCTTGCCCAGTGGCAAGTCGCTTGCCCGATTCTATTTGCCGCTTGATTTCGTCCTCGCATTGCGAGTGGATTATCTCTTTTGCTTCCGAAGGCGTGGAGCATCCCCACATTTGGTGAAAGGTGTTCATGTTGAATGGCAGGTTGAAGAGCTTGCCATGGAAGTTGGCTATCGGCGAGTTGGTGTATCGGTTGAACGGCACGAGATCGTTGACGAAATCCCATACCTCTTTATTGGACGTGTGGAATATGTGCGCGCCATACTTGTGCACGTTGATGCCTTCCACACGTTCACAATAGACATTGCCACCGAGCTGTTGACGCTTGTCGATGACCAGACATCGTTTGCCTTGCATACGGGCAAAATGGGCAAACGTCGCCCCGAAGAGTCCGGAGCCAACAATCAAGTAGTCGTATGTCTTCATGGTGAAACGTTATAATTTGTCGCCATAGCAGAGGTCGCCAGCGTCGCCGAAGCCAGGCACTATATACTTGTGTTCGTTCATGCCAGGGTCTATGGCCGCGCACCATATGGTCGTCCTGTCATCTGGGAATACCTTTTTAATGTGTTCAATCCCCTCTACCGTGGCTATCACGCAGCAAACATGTATGCGCTTTGGCATGCCCTTTGTCAAGAAAGCCTTGTAGCCAAGTTCCATGCTGCCACCCGTGGCAAGCATCGGGTCGGCTATGATGAGCGTCTTTTCGTTTATGGAAGGCGTGGCGAGATACTCCACGTGTATGCCCACCTCGTGGTGCTCCGCGTCGGTATATTCACGGTAGGCCGACACGAAAGCGTTGCCGGCATGGTCGAAAACGTCAAGGAAACCCTCATGAAATGGCAGGCCCGCGCGGAAAATGGTGGCGAGCACCACATCGTCTGATGGCACGTTGACCTTGGAGACACCTAAGGGCGTGACCACGTCACGTGTCTCGTAGTGGAGCTGTTTGGACACTTCAAAGGCTTCATACCAGCCCACGCGTCGTATATTGTTGCGGAAAAGCAAGCGGTTTCTTTGGTAATCCTTGTCGCGCATCTCGGCGATATATTGGCCAACAATGCTGTTGATATCGGAAATATTTACGACCTCTATCATATTTATATTTAAGTTGATTGTCTATTGTTTATAGTTTCATATTGCAAAGTTAAGCAAAATATAAGTTTGAACAGGCAAAAAGTGGCAAAAGTTATCTTCGCAATGACAACTGCGTTTAGCAAAACGAACCAAGATGGGACGGTTTTAATTTCTTTAACCTAAAAAAGTTTTAGAACGCGCGAAAAAACGCGCAAGACTTTTTGCCGTGCCTGTAAGTTTTGCTACCTTTGCCATCGAAAACAGAAAGTCACATTATTAACAACTAATACATTTTACAAAAATGGCAAAGTTTGACAAATCAGTATTGGCAAGCTACGGAATCCAGACAGGTACTGCTGAGGTTCTGTACAATCCTTCTTACGAGGTTCTGTTCAACGAGGAGACAAAGGAAGGCCTTGAGGGCTTCGACAAGTGCGTAGAGACCGAGCTTGGCGCAGTGAGCTGCAAGACAGGTATTTACACTGGTCGTTCTCCTAAGGACAAGTTCATCGTTGACGATGCCACTTCACACGACACCGTATGGTGGGACTCTGAGGAGTATCACAACGATAACCACCGCGCGAGCCTTGAGGCTTGGAAAGCTGTCAAGAAGATTGCACAAGAAGAGCTGAGCAACAAGAAGCTG
>ERZ808252.2383-NODE-2383-length-11471-cov-5.528294_pt1 | contig 11471 bp, 9 predicted proteins | sample MGYA00521242_ERZ808252 | MGnify/ENA primary metagenome ERZ808252 (study PRJEB31516, sample SAMN03275581) | gut metagenome | biome: mammalia-associated habitat; material: feces | host: Papio cynocephalus | place: Kenya | collected 2012-08-07 ...
TATGTGTAATACCTTAAATTAAAAGTTACGGATTAAACATAAATTATAGACGTAAATGTAATAAAGTTAATTTGACGCTAAAAAATAATTATAAATATTGTGAATTAAAATTTATCTTGAATCCAGAATATACGTTATTAGCCTTTATTTTTTATACTTAACAATTTATAATTAATATTATTAATTAGCAGGTGAAATATGAATACAACAAGAATAGCTATTATTTATGATTTTGATAAAACACTAGGCATTGATGACATGCAAACATTTGGACTTATTCAAGATTTAGGATATAAGAGTGCTAATGAGTTTTGGGGCTTTTGTAATGATATAGCAAGAAAAGAAAATATGGATGGAAATTTAGCATTTATGTATGCTACTCTTCTTGCAGCTGAAAAACAAGGTAAGAAAATTACTAAAGAATATTTGATGTCTTTTGGAAAAAATATTAAGTATTTCCCTGGTTTAAAAAATGATGAATATTTTAATAGAATCAATACTTATGCAAAAGAATTGGATATTGAATTAAATCATTATGTTATTTCTTCAGGCAATCAAGAGATAATTGAAGGAAGTGAGATATATCATAATTTCACTAAAGTGTTTGGATGCGAATATTTATATGATAAAAATGGCTATGCTGTTTTTCCAAAACTTGCAATTAATTATACAAATAAAACACAATTTTTATTTAGAATAACTAAAAAAGCTTTTAATTTGTCTGATACTAGCAAAGTTAATGCATCAGTTAAGGAAGATGAAAAATATATACCATTTCATAACATGATTTATATTGCTGATGGAATGACTGATATTCCTTGCATGAAATTAGTTTCTGAAAAAGGCGGAACATCTATAGCTGTTTTTCCTGATAAAACTGACAATGATCAAGCTAAAGATATTTTCAATAAAGGACGAGCTGATTTTATAACTAAAGCTGATTATTCACAAGGAAAAGAGTTGGATCGAATATTATCTAGCGAAATAAGAAAAATTAAAGAAATAGATTGGTTAACTAAAACACATTTAGAACAAAAGAAAAAATATAGTATTTTAGAAGAAGAATAGAAAAACACCTCACTTTGTCTATATGTTAAGTGAGGTGGTTTTTATGAAGAAAATAATATTATCTTTTGTTTTTATGCTGAGTGGTTGCTCTGCTAATATTTCTTCAAGTAATATAATAGCTACATCAACAAGTAAAATAACTACTGACGCGAAAATAGATTATAAATATAATGATTTTATTTTTGAAAATTTTGAAAACGAATACATTGTTTCTAAATATATAGGTAGTGATAATAAAGTTATAATTCCAGAATCGTATAATGGTAAAAAAATTATTGGAATCGATAATGATGCATTTGTCAAAGACAATAACATCAATGAGTTAATCTTAAATGATTCAATGCATTATTTTCCTAAAAATTGTTTTAATAATTTAAACATTAGCTATACCTATGATGATGGTTTTATGTATTTGGGAAGTTTATATAATAAAAAGTACTTGTTAGTTAGTTTATTTGAAAAGAAAGAAGAATATAAAATATCCACTGAATGTAGAATAATTAAAAGTGAAGCAATTAAGTATACGCTAGCTAAAAAAATTACTATTCCTAGTAATGTCGAATACATAAATGATGACGGCATCTCTAAGTGTTATAACTTAGAAGAATTAATTGATTTTTCATCATCTATTAATGGCAATTTTATATCTGAAACGCCTAAAATAGAATATATGTATTTTAATACAAAAAAGTATTCAGATAATTTTTATACGAATAAGAATATCAAATATTTATTTAAAAGTAATGTGGATTTAAAAGATGCTTATAGTGGTGTTCTTGATGTTATTAAAATTGATAATTCAATATATTATTTAAAAAATAACGAAGCAAGGATTTTAAAAATTGATGAGGATTTGAAAAAATATGTGATGCCTAGAAGCGTTAAATTTAATGATGGCTTGAACTATCAAATTAAGAAACTATATGCTCATGATTTTGAAAACGTAAATTTACAAGTAATAATTGTTTCAAATACAGTAACTGAAGTTGAAAATGATTCATTTTTTAATTGCTTTAATTTAATAAGAATCGAATTTGCTGGTATTAAAAAAATTGATAGCTTAGCTTTTTATGGTTGTAAAAAATTAAAAAGCATACTTTTTAAAAATAATGATATGGCAATCAATACTTTCTTTAAAAGCAATATAGATACAACAATCTATTTTGATAATAAAAAATCAAATAATCTAGGTAATATTAGAAACTATCGAGAAAATGTAAATGCTGTAATTGAATTTGATAGAATGATTTTTTATATAGATAAAAATAATAAAATGATTTTAAGTGATGCACACTCTGATATTGAAGTATTAAATATTCCTAATTATGTTAAATATGAAAATGAATATTATCCGGTTGTTGAGATAGCAAGTGGTGCATTAAAAAGTCTTGAATATTTAAAAGAAGTAAACATAAGTGATAATATTTTGACAATCAAAGAAAAAGCTTTTTATGGTTGCATGAATTTAAAAAATATTTTTATTCCAGACTCTGTCAAAAACATAGAAGATAATATATTTGTATCTAATGATATGATAATTAAAGTTGAAGCGTGTAGCAAACCAAAATCATATAGTAATAATTTTCATGGTAATAATAAAGTTGTTTATAATTCAAAAAGATAAGTGATAATTTCTTTAAAGATTAAGATTCGAATCATCATAAACGATGATGTTTCATGGTGTTTATCTAGACTTATTAAGAAACTTTTTTATTCAATCAATTTTAAACGGTAATAGAAAATGATACAATAATACTAGTTTTATATAACATTTTGAGAACAAGATTTTATTCGTAGAACATGCTAATTTGATTGAACAAAAAAAGGGGAAAATAGGATTATGAACATAAAAAACTTGATGTGTTTTTCTTTATTATTGACTACCATTATAGGACTGAATAAGACTCAAAATTATAGTTTAAATCAGGTAATTAGAACTATTGAGTACAATAAGCTTGAATTTGACAGCACTATTTTTGATGATTTTGATAGTCATGAAATTATTCAAAATAATGAAGATATTACCATTAATGCAAAGAAGACATTTGATTCAGCTTTGCTAAATGAGTTTGACTTAGTTAGTTTAAATGATAATCATAATACATTTATGGTTACTTATGAAATTAATTATATTGAAAGTGAAGATACCATTTTTTTATCAACAACCATTAATAGTGATAATGATGTCAGTATTCTTGATACTATTCCAGGACTAGTCTCTATTAATTCAAAAGGCGAAAGCGATATTTTATTTTCAAATGATGACGAGCTGTTTTGGCTATCTGAGTTAAATGATTCTAGTAGTATTGACAATTGCGGCTGGTTTACAAATTTAATAAAAAAGTTAACTAATAAAGCTGTTCAAGTAGCTTCAAATATAGTTAGAATGCTCGAACCGATTATTAGACCAGCAGTAAATATAGCAACATATTTTGCAATAAAACTAATAGGGGATAGTAAAGCTGCATATTTAGGAGCAACAATTTTAAATATGAAGGCAGATACTGAAGGTATATATCATGCAAATTTTAATTGCTGGCAACAATATTTTGGCTATACTGATTTATATGATGCTGTTTTTGATGCATCAACGAGTATGGATAGTGGTAAATATCAATTTGATGTTAACAATGATGGATATGATGATTATGTATTATGGGCATGGAAAGGTAATTACTTGAATTTAGGTGCTGGTGCAGAGCTTGGTATTTATAAAAGATGGAAATATAGCGATGAAATATGGAAAGTTGATAAAAGTAATGCAATGACAATGACTTTGAAATTAGAGCATAAAACTAAAGGAACTTTATTCGATTGGCATCCTAAAGAAAAACAATGGTGGATTACTGGATTTGATCCCAAAGTGCAAAATGTAAATAGAGATGAATTAAAAGACACCTATAGCGTAGAATTTGCAAATACTCAATGGTATGAATGCTTTAAAAATGAATGGCAGTCAAAAAATAAAAGATGGAATTTTTCAAATTATAAACCCCCGATATTAGTTTTATAGGTGAAACTTTATGAAAAAGATTTTTACAATGTTTATTTCAATGATATTACTGATTACAAATCAATCTTGTAATATGACTAAGACAGATGATGAGAGAATTGAAGAAAAAACTCAGGAAATTATAAAGAATTTAGAAACGAGTAACAAAGAGGGTATTAAAAATCTTTTTGCAAAAACTAAAATAAAAAATATTTCAAATTTTGATTATTCTGTTGATAATTTGTTGGATTATTATAATGGGACCTTTCAATCTAAAAAAAATTATTCGCATGGTAAGTTTAGAGATAAAAATGGTGAATTTTCAACTACATGGTTTCTTCCTTCAACAGATGTTACAACATCTGTTGAAACATATAGAATAGCTTTTTATTATTGCACTGAATATACAACTGATAAAGATTCAGTTGGTATATGGTCGATGTATATAATTAAGAAGAAAGATGATATTACTCCAGAATATGCATATGGAGGCGATGGCTTATGGACACCTGGAATAAACATAGGTAAAGTATATATTGAAAATGAGAATAATGATAAAATATTAATAGCGAGGTAATAACATGAATAACTTACTTTATGCACAATCTGGTGGACCTACAGCTGTAATTAATACTACGGCTTTAGGCGTGTTTGAAACAGCAATTAATGCAAATAAATTTGCTAATATTTATGCAGGCCTTAATGGAATAGAAGGAATACTGAAAGAAACTTTTTATAAAATTGAATCTGATTGTGATTTGTCGTTGTTAAAACAAACACCTGGAGCTGCTTTTGGTTCTTGTAGACATAATCTCACTGATTATAAAAATGATGATAATGAGTATAAAAAGATAGTTGAAATATTTAAAAAGTATCAAGTAACTCATTTCCTTTATAATGGTGGAAATGATTCAATGGAAACTGTTTTAAAACTTTCAAATTATTTTAAAGAAATTAATTTTGATTGTTTAGTTTTAGGGCTACCTAAAACTATTGATAATGATCTTCTTTTAACTGATCATACTCCTGGCTATGGCAGTGCAAGTAAATATATTGCAACTACTTTTGCTCAAATTGCATATGATGCAAGAAGTTATATCAAAGGGAGAATCAACATTGTTGAAATAATGGGAAGAGATACTGGCTGGCTTACATGTGCTTCTTCTCTTGCATCACTTACAGGATATGGACCTGATTTAATATATATACCTGAAGTTTCATTTGAATTAGATAAATTTGAAATAAAAGTTAGTGAGATATATAAAAAGAATGGACACTGTTTTGTAGCAGTTAGTGAAGGCATTAAAGACAAAGATGGGAGATTTATTTCATCATTATCATCAAATGATAGTTTTGGCCATGCTCAACTTGGTGGTGTTGCTACATATTTAAGCAATTATTTAACTGAGAAAAAATATAAAACACGTTCAATAGAATTAAATCTTCCACAAAGATCATTTTCAACACTCATTTCAAAAGTTGACTCTGATGAAGCATACATGTGTGGAAAGTATGGTGTTTTAAAGATACTCGAAAATGAAACTGGCCAAATGGTTGTGATAGAAAGAGACGATAATAAAAATTACGTTACTTCTTGTAAACTAGCTCCAATTGAGAAAATAGGTGGCCAAGTTAGATATGTTGATTACTCATATTTAAATGAAGAAAAAAATAATGTCTCTAAAAAATTTATCGACTATGCATTACCTCTTATTCAAGGTGAGATTGATATAAAAACTAAAGGTGGGTTACCTATATTTTTTAAATTAAATAAGTAACTTAAAGACCTAAATCAGTTAAGAAAACTCGTACTTTATTTGTAAAATTTTGATATATTTTTAAAAGTTTAAGAGTACTTGTTGTATCGGTGATTGAATCAAAGCCTAAGTAATGAGTGAAACTTTTTTCAAAGAAAAAATCATTTTTCACATTATATTTATCTAGTACGGTTTTTAAAGTTGCATATTGATTGATTCCAATTATTTGATCTTTTCCACCATATAGAGAAATGATTGGAGTTGAATTTTCATTTATGTAATCAACTGGTGATAATGAATTTTGTATTTCACTTGTTAATAACTTTGCAATAGTTGAAGAATTATCAACATTTATCTTGTCTTGTGAAACTGTTTTAATTTCATCATCGCTATAGATAGAGCCAGCCATACCATTTATAAATCTCGTTGTTTGATATTGATTAAATTCACTTACATAAGTAAAAGGTATTTCACTACCATATTTTAATGGTTCGGTTTCTTCAAAAGTAAAAGAATTAGGTGTTAATTCTCCACCATTTGCTTTCTTCTCTGCGTCTTTAAATTGCCTCCAAGCTTTGTAATCAAGTGAAACAGGGCCAACTAGATTGATGATTGCTTTTGGTTTTAAAACCATTTGATTTGCTCTAGAGTAAGCATATAGCATTGCTAGGTGCGAGCCAGATGAGGCACCAGCTAAAATTAAATTTAATTTATCTTTATTGAAGCCAATTGAAACAAGCTTGTTAACCGCACTATTTAAACAACTATCAATTTCATCTAACATTCTATAAACCGATAGCTCTTTATGGCCAGTTTCTTGAACAAGTAATGTATGATTTAAAGATATAGCAATGTATCTATTGTTAAATATATTTTTAATAGCTGCATTATATAGTGCTGAACCGTTAAAACTATAATTTCCACTCAGTATTTGTACAATTGAGTTGTCACCTAATTTGATGCTATCTTTGCTTCCAGATATCCAAGCACCAGGATGAATATAAAAGATAATGTTATATGACTTGTTTAAATCATTTTTAGTGATATTATTTGGAATTGATAAATCATATCTATTAAATTTATCTATTTCAACACTGGAATCATTCTCTTTAAATTTATCAATGTAGGAAATAGAATTATCAAGAGTTTTGTAGTCTTCATTGTTATTTACTTTCACCGACAAATTGTTTAAACCAGCCTTATATGTGTTTTTTACTACTCCATCAGTTGAATAATCCAAATCGACATAGTCATATTTTTCAAGCAGATCAGTTGGGTTAGAAGTGGATTCTTTAACAGAAGTACTTGAAAAAGAACTAGTGCTACTAGCAGTGGCTGAAGTGTCTATTTTTGTACAACTAAACAGCATAGAAATGGATGAAAAATAAGAAAATAATTTAATCAGCTTTTTCATACTAAACCTCACATATATTATAAAACATAAAAATTGAACTGATTATTTTTATAAAAAATAATAATAGTATTTTGTCGGCTAAAGTAATGTAGGGACAAATTTACATATAAAATAATAAAAAAATAAGGTTAAAATGTTTATTTTAACTTTATTTATATGTCAAATTTTGATAAAATTTAATCATTATTTAACTGCAATTTTTGCATGTTAGAAAGGAGCACCAGTATGGATGCTAAATTAGAACCATTATTTACCCCTTGGAAAATAAGAAATCTAGAGATTAAAAATAGAATAGTTATGACCTCCATGGGAGGAACTTCTATATTTGGTTGGATGGAAAATAATCACTTTGATGAAGAAGCAAGCAAATTTCTTTTGAAAGTTGCAAAGAATAATGTTGGTTTAGTTTTGCCTGGCATTCAACCTATTTACAATCCAATGTATGGTCAATGGCTTTATGAAAACAAGAAAATGTATGCGAAATTAGCTGATTTCATGGACGAACTACATAAAACAGGTGCTAAAATGTTTGTTCAATTAACTGCTGGATTCGGTCGAGCTTTTACGATTACTAAAATGATGGAAAAGCTTTACACCAATCCAATTTTAAGAGCGATATCTAAGCCAATTATGGATTTAGATAAAATAACTGCTAGTGCTTCTGAACTCCCAAACAGATGGTCTGATAAAGTTCCATCACGCGAACTCACTAAAGAAGAGATTAAAGATTTTATCAATGCTTTTGCAAATGTTGCTTACATGCTTAAAAATGCTGGTGTTGATGGAGTTGAAATACATGCTGTTCATGAAGGATATTTACTTGATCAGTTTGCAACTAAATACACTAATCATCGTACAGATGAATATGGTGGTTCACTTGAAAATAGATATCGTTTTGCAGTTGAAATTGTCAAAGCCATCAAAGATATGTGCGGAAATGATTTCCCAGTTTCACTGAGATTCTCTGCTGTTTCTAAAACCAAAGGATTTAGAAAAGGTGCTGTTCCTGGTGAGGAATATGAAGAAGTCGGTCGAGATTTAAAAGAAGCAATTATTGCTAGTAAATATTTAACTCAAGCAGGATATGATATGTTAAACTGCGACAATGGAACATATGACGCTTGGTATTATGCTCATCCACCAATATATATGCCTGAAAATTGCAACGTCAAAGAAATAGAAGTTATCAAGAAAAATGTTACTGTTCCTGTTGTTTGTGCTGGAAGAATGGATCCTTACTTCGGTGCTAAAGAAATTGAAGAAGGCAAACTTGATGCTATCGGTTTTGCAAGACAATTTTTAGCTGATCAAGAATGGGTCACTAAATTGATGTTTGACGATAAAGAAGATATTAGACCTTGTATATGCTGCCATAATGGTTGTTTTAACATGGCTCACTATAAAGGCGTTCCAAATGATCAGGATTTAAAAGATGCTCTCCATATGGCAAGATGTGCTGTCAATCCTCAAACTATGCAAAGTGATGTTCACTATCTTAAACCTATCACTGATTATAAAAAACGTAAAAAAGTTGCTATCATTGGTGGCGGAATTGCTGGTATGGAAGTTGCAAGAGATTTAAAGCTTCGTGGACACACTCCTGTTATTTATGAAAAAAGTGATCATTTAGGTGGCGTTTTCAAAGAAGCAAGTTCGGCTTCATTTAAAGGAAAACTCAGAGATTTATTAAATTGGTATATAAGACAAATGGATAAACTTCAAATTGAAGTTCATCTCAATACTGAAGTTAAAAGCTTTGAGCATATAATAGCTGATAACTATATTATTTGCACTGGTTCAACTCCTGTTGTTCCTAAAGTTTTAGGATATGAAAGAGGAATTGACGCACTAGAGTTTTTAAAAGGCAAAGAGGTTGGAAGAGATGTTGCAGTTATAGGTGGTGGATTAACAGGCTGTGAAATAGCTTATGAATTATCACTCATGGGTAAGCATCCCTTTATTGTTGAGATGAAGCAAGATCTCATCTGTCAAAAAGGAGTTTGTTTAGCAAATAGCTCTTATTTAAGAGACTATTTTGAATATAAAAAGATTCCTATTTACTTAAACTCAGTTTTGACAAGAGTTTGGGAAGATAGTATTTCAATCAAAACCAAAGTTGAAAAAGAAGGTGTAAAAGGAAAGAATAAACACACTATTGTAGAGAAGTCAATCCCATGTGATAGTGTTATTTATGCAATAGGTTATAAACCCAATCCACTTCATATAAAAGGTAAGAAAACATATATTGTCGGTGATTGTAAAGAAGTAGGTAATTTAAGAACAGTTATTTGGCAAGCATATGAAGTTGCTATGAAAATATAAGGAGGTCTATATGTATCAACCTAAGATGGAACTCACTGATGCTCAAAAAGATATCTTAAATGGGCGACTTGGTGAAACAGTAGCAAAAATGATGGAAGTAGTTGTCAGATATGGTGACACATTTAATGCAAAAAGACTTGTACCAATCACACATAGGAAAGGGCATTTTGTTACCAGTTTTGGCATCAATATGCTAACTCCTATTTATCCTTTAATGGATGAACTTATCAAGACAACTATTTATTGTCCAGATGGAATGACAATGGATCCAAGACCAATGGATTATAAAAATGTCAAAGCATCTTTACTTGAAAGAATCGTTTCCAAAAAAATAATTTATGGAAAGCAGGATCAATATGAATCTCAGCTTCAACAATTAGGACTCAAAGACTTAGATGGTTTTACTTGTACTTGTTATTTAAAAGAAGTTGGAAATATTCCTAAATATGGTGATATTATTTCTTGGGCTGAAAGTTCAGCTGTTGTATTTGCAAATTCAGTTTTAGGTGCAAGATGCAATAGAAATTCTGGCGTTGTTGAAATGTTTCAAACGTTATTAGGATATGTTCCTGAATTTGGTTTTATAACTGATGCTGGAAGAAAAGCTACTTGGAAAGTTATTGTAAGAACAACTAAAAAGCCGACCGCTCAAGTTTTAGGCTCAGCAATCGGTATGAAAGTAACATCTGATGTTCCTTATATAGTTGGTTTAGATAAATATTTAAATGAACTGCAGGATGATGGTACAATTGCCTATTTAAAAGATATGGGAGCTGCTTGTGCAAGCAATGGCTCAGTTGGCTTATATCATGTTCATAATATTACACCAGAAGCTAAAAATTTAGGTGAATCACTTCTTGTTGAAAATTATAAAACATATATTATTGATGATGCTGAACTTGAAAGAGTTAAATCTTCATATCCTGTTATGTGGAAGAAACCGAATTTAAAACCAAAGAAGTGTTTTATAGGCTGCCCACATTTAAGTTATGATCAATTGAGACTATATTCAAATAGAATTCTTGATGAACTTGCTCAAGTTGGTAGAAAGAAAGTAACAGTTTACACTGTCTTTACTGCTGCACCACAAGTTATCAAGAAATTTTCTGAAAATGATGCTGGATTATTAAAGAGGATTACTGATGCCAATATTCATCTTTCATCAATTTGCCCTCTCATGTTTGTGGATAATCCCTTAAGTGGAAGCAAACCTATGATTACTAATTCAAATAAACTCAGAACTTATTCTAATTGTAGATATTATGATGACGATGAGATTATTGATATTTTAGTTGGAAAGGAGAAATGCAGATGAAAAAGTTTCAAGGTAGAGTAATCTTTGCTGAAGATTTTACAGGTGAAGCTGTTGTTTCTAGAAGTGGATTTAATACATTAGCTAGTTTTCAAAAATCAGCATTATTAAAAACAAGTAAAAAGATTATTGTTTCTGATCAGAATAATAAAGACGTTTATAAAAAGAACGTTACTGGAAAGATATTATGCCTTCCTGAAACTATCGGTTCAACAACTGGTGGAATGGTCATTCAAACAGTTGCTAGCCGCAATTTGTCTCCTAAGGCTTTTTTATTTTCAAAACATATCGATCCTCTTGCTGCAAGTGGAATCATTTTAGCTAATGTTTGGAACAATGTCCCAATCATTGCGATTGATGAACTCGGTGATGATTTCTTAAATGAAGTTAATAGCGGCGATGAGATCACTATCCATGCAGATGGTAGCGTTTATGTTAGCAAAAACTTAGATGATTCTAAAGATAGTGATGAAGTTGATGATTTAGAAGAGGAAGATTTAGATTAGTTTTCTACTATATGTTTAATACTAAGTTGAGAGCAATGCTCTCAACTTTTTAAATTCCTTAGGAATTTACTTTTTTCATTTTTGAACACAAAAAAACAAA
>ERZ808252.2386-NODE-2386-length-11462-cov-4.818708_pt1 | contig 11462 bp, 10 predicted proteins | sample MGYA00521242_ERZ808252 | MGnify/ENA primary metagenome ERZ808252 (study PRJEB31516, sample SAMN03275581) | gut metagenome | biome: mammalia-associated habitat; material: feces | host: Papio cynocephalus | place: Kenya | collected 2012-08-07 ...
TAGTAAATTATTAAGGGGTAAATGTTATGCCTTCGTACAAAAGTTATTGTTGGTCTCTTGGAACTACAAGTTTCAGAATGGTAGAATTCAATAGAAAGATTGAGGAACAACTTAGATTATTAAACGAATTTTGGAATATTCCTCAATATCAAAATGCAAATTGGAGTGCAAATAATGAGCTTCAAGTTGCTTACTATGAATTTATAAAAGCGCAAGGTTTTATCGAAGACAGAAATGCTCCTAGAAAAGATAAAGACGCAAGGGAAAAAACTTCAGGATTAGTTGATTTAGGTTTAATTAATTATGAACGCAGGTTGACCTCAGCAGGACAAGCACTTTTAAATAACTATTATCGATACGTCCATAAAATTGTGTAACAACAAGCATACGCCTAAGTGCCAAGATGATATTTTGCATCAAAGTTATCAAGCATACCCTAATATTGACATATTATGGAAATAGTGTTATTATATGCGTGCGATAAACATAAAATCTGATAAGAAAGACCTTTTACTTCGGTAACAGGTGCATTTTTCGCGTTACATAGCTTTCTTATCAGATATAGCATGTGGGTTTATCGCAAAAATCAGCGGGGATGCACTTGTTATATTTTTATCAGGTTATTTTAGATTCCCGCAATACTAATTACGAGGGAAAATATGGGAGTCCACAAAAAACAATCCGATGATAATCAAGAAATGATTAAGGCCATCGCTGACTTTTTAGTTGAAGATTATAGATTCTGCCGTTCGTTTGTATCTGCGGTAAACAAGCTTTTTAACGAAGAATCAAAAAAGTATGGTTCGACTTACTTATTCCATAAGAATAAAATTAATGAATTAGCGGACAAATTGCAGTTGCAAATAAAGGTTTTTGATGGTTTCCCCTATGATGAAGGGTTACCAATTACTCCGCTAAATGCAGACGAATTTACATCTACGGATAATTTATTTGTAAAACAAACGATTGAACCTGCCATAATTACGTCCAAGGGAAATATCGTACACCAAGGAACAGTTGTTTTAGCAGAAAAGAATAATTAATTTGAGGGGTTTTTATGTTTATTGGCATTGATTTAGGTACTACAAATAGCGCTATTACATCTTTTGATGGTAAGACTACACGCGTGTGGAAAAGTCCCGAACAAAACGATGTAACACCGAGCGTAATATACATCGCAAAGCGCGGTGGAAGGTTTTATGGTAAAAAAGCATATGATAATGCGCCGTTGTGTCCTGAAAACACCGCGCAACTTTTCAAACGACTTATGGGGTCAAGCACGAAAATAAAGGTTGCCGATATAGAAATGACACCCGAAGAGTGTTCGGCCGAAATCTTAAAAACACTCTTTGGCTATTTGCCCGAAGATATTAGAAACGATAAAAAGACCGGCACGGTAATTACTGTTCCGGCAGCTTTTAATCAGATGCAAAAAAATGCGACAAAAGAAGCCGCATTTAATGCCGGAATTAACAAAGTTGCATTGATACAAGAACCTGTCGCCGCAATTATGAGTGTTGCAAAACAACAGAATATCAACGGATTGTTTGTCGTTTATGATTTCGGCGGTGGTACGTTTGACGTATCAATTGCCGAGCGTGCTGGAAGTAAAATTAATTTGTTGACCAATGACGGTATCGCTTTTTGTGGCGGACGCGATTTTGACAAATTGCTTTTAGACAATATTGTCATACCCTGGTTAAAAGACAACTTTGTTCTTCCGGATAGCTTTAGAATAAGTGAAAAATATGCGAAACTAGTTAGAATGGCAACCTGGGCTACAGAACAGGCAAAAATTGAATTGTCGGCAAAAGAAAATGCGACAGTTCAACTCGATGAAAGCATCGTCCGCTGCAGTGATGAAGCCGGAAATGATATTTATCTTGATGTTCCTATTTCGAGAGAACAATACAATGAACTTGTATTCCCTAAAATTGACGAAACAATAGAAAAGACTCGTGAAGTAATAAATAATGTGGGATTGAAGCCCGAAGATATAAACTATGTCGTTTTCATCGGAGGTCCGACACAATATAAACCGCTTCGCGATCGTGTATCCCAACAACTCGGTATTGCGCCAAGCACCGATGTAAATCCAATGACAGCAGTAAGCGAAGGTGCTGCAATTTATGCCGAAAGCGTCGATTTCGAAACCTCAAAAGGAGGACAAAAATCGGATAGAGGCGTTTTGAAAGCACAATCATTCAATCTCGAATTCCGATACAATGCGCGCACATCTTCAGACAAAGCAAAAATTGCAGTTGTATTCAAAAATGCCGACAAGTTGAATTTTGTGTTTAAATCTCAAAATACAGGCTGGACAAGCGGAAAACTTACTCTTTCAAGTGGCTCATTCGTTTCATTGGATTTGACGGAAATGGGAGAGAATTGTTTTGATGTACAATGTTTCGATGAAAATGGAACAGAGGTTAAATTGCCCTCGTCAAGTATTGTCATAGTAAAAACTCTTATTAACATAGGGAAAATTCCTTGCGCCCACTCCGTTGGAGTAGAGCTTGAAGATCCTATTACCGGAAAACCGATGTTGGACTATTTGATAAAGAAAGATGATTTGCTCCCTAAAAGCGGAATTGTGAAATATAAGACGACAAAACGCATTAGCGCAGGAAGCAACGATTCGATTTCTTTTAAACTGTGGGAAGGCGAAATTGCTGAGCCTATCGAATACAATAGATTTATCGGCGAAATATCTATTAGCGGAAATTCATTTGAATATGGAATCATTCCTGTCGGAAGTGAAATTGTATGCGAATACACTTTCTCTGACAGTGGCAATATCGAAACAAAAGTGACGGTTCCGTCCGTAGGAATTGTTGAAGTAAAAGATAGTTATGATAGGCTTAGCGGGCAAATCGATTTTAACAACGATGATACTTTTATCATAACCGAGGCTCAAACCGTTCTTAAGAAAATGGATGAATTGAGCAAAAATATTTTTGATAAGCAAATTGATGAAACCGCGACGAAAATCCGTTCATATCTAGATAGAAGCGATGAGTTGGATTCCGAAGATTTGCAAACATTGTTTGAATTAGCGCAAACCGGAAAAGGAATAATAGCCTCATTTATGCGTGAAAATAGGGCTATCGTTTGGCAACAAGAACTTGATTCCGCGATGGAAAACTTTTCGGAATTAGAAAGTCTGGCAACTGAAACACAAAAAAATATGATTTACAAATTGCAAAGCAATATCCAGCGCGCAATAGATGCAAACAGCCCTACTGCGGAAAAACTGCTTGCGCAATTGCACGAAACGATAGCAAAAACAGCATTCAACAATGATGACATTTTCTATGCCATATTTGCTTCTATGGTGCAAAATCCGCAAGATTTCACAAATCCTGCTTTGTTTAGTCAATTGGTAAATCAAGGTTGCCAATGCGTTCAAAACAAAGATATTGACGGATTGAAATCTATTTTGCAAAGGATGATTCAAATTCGAGTTCCGCAAGAAGGATCCGATGTTGATAAAATGCTAAAAGGATCCGGGCTTACCAAATAAATACAACTATGATAATTCACAACGGAAAATTTGCTAACATCAAAATAAAAGCGCTGATTTTTGAAGATACAGACTACGAATTGTATCGGACAGTTTCAGATGCGACACTTTTTGTGGTGACACAAAAGTTGTATAATAGATGGGTTGAGGACAAACTGCTTTTTGCCGCCGATCCGTTCGATTCCATTGAATACGATGGAACTATTTATTCATACGTGGTTTCCGCAAAAAAATATGAAATTACTCCTATAAAGTTGGGAAATCCTTTATGCGATAGGAGGTCTGCTACAAATTTCGCTTTTGCGATGAAACAAATGCGACGTTTCACTGAAGTATCTCTTTATGATGGCATTTATTATGAAGAGTATGGATACGTTTTGCCAACATATACGGAAACAGTGGCTTCTGATGACGCTACGTTTGGTCGATATTTGTCCGGCGGAAAAACCGCGCATTTCAGTGATGCGGATTTTAGCACATTGTTTCTTGACGATTTTGCGTATAAAGATATATCCAAAATAACGAATATTGAACGCGCTATTCAAACGCCTAAAGAGAGTGTATCTGCCAAGCAAGGTATTGCAACGGAAAAATTTACTCTTCCAGGCCGACCGGAATTGGAAAAGTTTTTCAACGAACATATAATCGATATATTAAACGAGCCCGAGCGGTATAAAAGACTTGGCATAGACTTTCCGTCATCGATTATTCTTTACGGCCCTCCCGGATGCGGAAAAACGTATGCCGTCGAAAAGCTTATAGATTATCTACGCCTACCAAGATTCGATATTAATTCTTCATCGATTGCTTCGCCATATATACACGACACATCAAAAAAAATCGCAGAAGTTTTTAGATGTGCAATAGATAGTGCGCCTTCGGTTGTAGTCATAGATGAAATGGAAAGCTATTTGTCTAATCGAGATTCGCAATCGTCAAATTCACAACACTATGAAGAGGTTGCGGAATTTTTAAGACAAATTCAAGAAGCACAGAAAAACAAAGTGCTAATAATTGCAATGACAAATATGTACGATAAGATAGATCCGGCTATACTTCGTCGCGGTCGTTTCGACCATCATCTTGAAGTAGGTTTGCCATCTGTCGATGAAATCGTTGCGCTCTTAAACAGCATAACAAAAAACATATCCATTGCAGACGATGTAAAAATACCCGAAATCGCAAATAAATTGTCGGGAAAAACACTTGCAGACGTTGCGTTTGTAATTAAAGAAGCCGGCCTTATTAGTGGTAAGAACGGCGATAGTGTTATTACCCAAAAGGCTATCGATGAAGCAATAAACTCATTGCCTACCGAACAAAGTAGAAGGAGGATAGGTTTTGGAACTGAATAATGCATTTGACGTTTTAGGCGCAAATCCAACAGACAACGCCGAAAAATTGCAAGAATATCTTGAAGAAAAAGAGTTGTTATTAGACGATATGTCTGCCGTACAGGCTGCATACGTCACTTTGACAAATCCAAAAAAACGTCTAATTCAGGAGATTTTTGCTCTAAGAGTTGACGATTTTTCCGATATTAAAAAACTCATATTCCGTAAATTCGACAGTGCTCCTTCAACTTTAGATGTTGCGTTGATTTTTGTGAATCTTGGCATTTGGTTTGATTGCGACAATGACGAATTGTTAAACGATATAAATCAAGAACGGAAAGAAAGTGGATTCCCCACAATAGACGACGCCTTGTTAATTCAAGCGATAGACGAGATTCGTGTAGATTGTTTACAATCGGTTTGCTCGTATCTTGATAGACTAAAAGAAAGCTCTCTTGTCGGTATTTTTAATAAAATCGTAGAAATCGAGGAATATGAGAGCCTATTTATGGATGATTTAATGGTGCACTATGAAATGTTGATTAAAGATGCGCTCAATCAGAAAGAACAAGAAAGTTACGCATCTTTTTCTGTCATAGAAGCCGTTTGCGATTCTTTTAATAAAGGTTCGTTGTTGCCATACAGTTTAAAAGATAAAATTTCCAGTTTTGAAGATGCTCTTACAAGTTGGGATAGATATGCTCAACCATTACAAGTAAATATGCAACGACACGGTGGGCAACACGAAGAAAGCTCTCGATTGCTACACGATTTACGCAATAAAGTAATAAATCTATGCAATGAGTCGCAAGAAGCCTTGAACAAGCTTGTAATCGAACTGCATAATTTAAATAACATATTTAGTTTTTTGAGAAGTCCGTCGGCATCGGCGGCGCAACAAATACGAGGAATATCTCAAGAGGATTTTGCAAAATCAATCAACGTAAGACGAACTCTGGATACGAAAATCCCTGATTCATTAAGACTGACAAAAGGCTTGATTAGTATAATCGACACGTTTTTGTCCGTTTTTTCCGAACTTGATGCCGATTGTGAATTGTTGAGAAAAGATAAAGCGTCTTTGATCGACTTGCAAAATACTTTATCTGAATTAAACGCGCCGATTCAGGCTGAACGAAGGAAGCAAGGAGCTTCTGTGAATACAAAAAGCGATATCGATTCCTATTTGAGTAAGACTCGAGATTTGCAATGCTCAAAAGACGATCCACATCAAACACAATATACAAATGACCATGCCGAAAAGCCCAAACATAAACGTCCGTTCTTTTTTAATTGGTCAGCCGGTCGCATTGCGTGTGGCGTCATCGGTATCTTTTGCTTGATAATGATGATTGTTTGTTTTGCATGTGGCGGTAAGATAGGGGGTACTATATTTACAGTGATGACAGCTGCCTTTTTTGTTTGCTGTGCATTTTATTCAAGCTTTACCTCCAAAATAGTAAAATGGATAATTATTGGAGGTCTTATTTTAGCTTTGATCATTGCAACAATAGTCGGGGTAACTACCGGGTATGACTCTCCTTCAAATTCAAGTAGCGTTTCGACCAACAATTCGTCGTCGACTAAAACTTATACTATTATTTTGAATAAAGATGGCGGTAGTGGTGGAACGTCTAATGTATCTGTTAAGAAAGGGCAGAGTATGCCTTCTGCGACCGCACCAACCAAGAAAGGATATCTCTTCGGAGGTTATTATACTTCTCGCAACGGACAAGGAACAAAATACTATGACGAAAGTATGTCAAGTAGTCGCCCTTGGGATAAAACTACAAGCGTTACGCTATATGCGTATTGGATAAAAGATGACAACGGCATTACACTTACATCGAGCAACTTTAAAAATTACTTCAATTTTACATCTAGTTGTTCGGTATCTCGAAGCAGCTATAATTCTTATGGTACGGCAACATATAATTTTTCCATATCGCCAAAGAGTTCTTTTAGATATTCAGGAAACTCTAATAATCCATCATCCATTACAGTAACTATCGGATTGGATTTTTCACCAATTAGTTCTTCTTACGGCAAGCCGTGTCAATATAAAATTACAGTAACGCTATATAGAGCCTCAGGGTATTCGTATTCAGGAACAAAAACATATAGCGTTAGTTCACTCGAAAAATATTGGTTGGATGGAATCTACTCTGTAGATGGCAAAATTTACAATTAAACTCAAAATACTTCATCCAAAGCGTGGACAAAAAGGTTCGGTGTAAAGTTATTGTTTGTTTTGTCGTATATGCTAATTGAAAGAATATGACAAAATACTTACGCAAATCTGCGTTTATCTATCCATAAATCGTGACATATCTTTGGCGCATTTTGATAAAATATTCAAACACGGTGGATTGCGCTCGTTCAAGTATGGTGGCGATTTCGGGATAACTCAACCCGTTTTGCCTGCATTCGAGCGCAATTTTCATATTGTCCGTCAAATTAAGGCCGTCAACGATTGAATCATAGACGGTATAGTCTTTGACAACATCTTCTTCAATCTCGCAAGACGGCTCGCTGACGGACATTAAGGCTTCAAGGCTCACAGACCGGAAATCATCGCTTGTTTTTCGTGTTATAAGTTTTGACATCGCTCTAACGCACGCAATCTTGACAGTTATTACTTTACCCTTTTTATCGTGTGTCAAAACGTCGTTTAATCGCTTCCCATAATGATTACAAAGGAATAAAGCACATTCTTGGACTAAATCATAACTGTCGCTGTAAGTGTGGTTAATATCGTTTTTACGCTTTATATCAACGCATAGGTCTGCATATATCTTTTGCATTCTGCTTGCTACCCATATAGCCGATAAGGAATCGTGTTTCATACATAGCCAACTGTTCTGCCATTGCGAGAACGTTATTTTCTGAGATTGTTTTTTTGAAAACATCATAATCTTTGATATGTTTTTTCATTTTCAATACGCTCCGAGTTTTATTTGCCTTTCGGCAACAAGACGGCGCAGCACCGAGAAAACTAAGAAACATATCACTTCAAATTGCAAGATGCCTATGTCAACGAACAGCGTAAATTATTGCGCTAACAATAAAAAAGCCCATATCAACAAGCAATAATTTTGCCGTTGATATAGGCTTTTCTCTGTGCTAAAACGCCATGCCGAAAGGCAATGTAAAACTCGGAGTAGCTAAGCAAAATGCTATACATTTTGGTTGCGCACAAATTATGTGAGCAACCTCTTTAATCTAAAAAACATGACATAATAGACATATTCTTTTATGCCATTTTCACTCCCGCCAGTTTTGCAAAAACCCTACTGTTTAGTAGGGTTTTCTGCTTTTTATGGTTGATTTTATTGCGTGGAATTGCGTGGATTTGCGGGGGTTTTATTACATAATTTATTACATATTTTTTCAAAAAATCACAACAGAGAAACCGCTTTTGTTTTGTCGTCTTCGTTGTGGCGCGTATAGGTTTTAACAACTTGTTCGAGAGTGTCGCCGATGAGGGCGGCAATAACGCCGAAATTTGCGCCTTTTGACATAAGCAACGTGACATATGAATGTCGCAAATCGTGAATGCGGATTTTCTTTAAATTAACCATTCTATAACCCCTTATCGAGTTGCTTTATTTCGTTTTCGTGATATAATAGTAAAAATTTATTAATCTCAAACGGAATATCCGCTTCGAGTAAAGGACATGGGCTATGGCTACTTATTACAATCAACCGTCGAGAACCTTCAACGAGTATCTGCTTATTCCCGGATACACGGACGAGAATTGCATCCCCGCAAACGTGAGTTTGAAAACGCCTCTCGTCAAATTCAAAAAGGGTGAGCAGCCTCAAATATCGCTCAATATCCCGATGACTTCTGCCATTATGCAATCGGTGAGCAACGACACGCTCGCAATCGCTTTGGCAAGAGAAGGCGGGATTTCTTTTATATTCGGCTCGCAATCAATCGAGAGCGAAGCGGAAATGGTCAGAAAAGTGAAAGCGTACAAGGCGGGTTTTGTAGTGTCGGACAGCAACCTTACACCCGAAAATACGCTTGCGGACGTGCTTAACCTCGTTGCGCAAAAGGGTCACAACACCATTCCCATCACCGACGACGGAACGTCAAACGGCAAACTTTTGGGTATGGTGACGAGCCGCGATTACAGAGTCAGCCGTATGTCGCCCTCTCTCAAAGTGAAAGAGTTTATGACGCCGCTCGAAAAACTTATCACCGCGCCGCAAAACACGACGCTTATCGAGGCAAACGACATAATTTGGGATCACAAACTCAATTCCATTCCCATAGTCGACAACGAGGGCAGATTGCTTTATATGGTTTTCCGCAAGGACTACGACCAACACAAGAAGAACCCCGACGAACTTTTGGATTCAAGCAAGAGATATATGGTAGGCGCGGGCATAAACACTCTCGACTATGAGCAAAGAGTGCCGGCTCTCATCGAAGCGGGCGCGGACGTTTTGTGTATCGACTCGTCGGAAGGCTACACCGTATGGCAAAAGAGAACCCTCGATTATATCCGCAAAAACTACGGCGACAAGGTCAAAGTGGGCGCGGGCAACGTCGTTGACAAGGACGGATTCAACTTCCTTGCGGACTGCGGCGCGGACTTCATAAAAGTGGGTATCGGCGGCGGCTCTATCTGCATAACCCGCGAACAAAAGGGTATCGGCAGAGGGCAGGCAACCGCGCTTATCGAGGTCGCAGAAGCTCGCGACGAGTACTTCAAAAAGACGGGCGTTTATATCCCCGTTTGCTCGGACGGCGGAATCGTGCAAGACTACCATATGACTCTCGCTTTGGCAATGGGCGCAGACTTCCTTATGCTCGGCAGATACTTTGCCAGATTCGACGAAAGCCCCACCAACAAACTCGTCATCAACGGCAACTACGTCAAAGAATACTGGGGGGAGGGCAGCAATCGCGCAAGAAACTGGCAACGTTACGATTTGGGCGGCAAGAGCGGTCTGGGATTCGAGGAAGGCGTGGACAGTTACGTTCCGTATGCGGGCAGTCTTAAAGACAACGTCAGCAAGAGTTTGTACAAGGTTAAATCCACGATGTGCAACTGCGGCGCAACGACGATTGAGGCTTTGCACAAAGACGCAAAGATGACGCTCGTTTCCGCAATCAGCATAAAAGAGGGCGGCGCGCACGACGTTATTCAGAAAAATACGAGTTACGTGAACAATTAATAATTGTTTTGCGCCGAATGCAAAACACAAAAAATTAAAGTTTCCCCTTTCCTCACGTGTTTTCCCTATCGCCGTTCCCCCTCTGCACAAGTTTGAGGGAACCCACGGCGACCGCGTAGCGGGGGACAACACTGACGCGATTGACTTCGTAGCAATCGCTAGTTCGTTGCGAGCAACGAACGGCAGACGGGCTGTTGGCAATATAAATCGGCTGAAAGCCGTGTCACCGTCCTTTGTGTGCCAGCTACGCACCCAAACGGCACAGTCGGACGGTACTAATCGTCGAGCTTCGACGCTCGCTTTTCTCGCCGCCGTTGCGGCTCGCGTTCCGTCTGCGAACGAGAAAAGTCCGTGTATGTGGGTAGTAAAACAACATACTTGAAATGCGCACGGGAACGTGTTATAATACAATTTGCAAAAAAAATTCAAAGGTGACGCCGAAATGAAAAAACCTATTGTCGCGATAATGTATGACTTCGACAAAACGCTTATCACTCGCGATATGCAAGAATACACGTTTATCCCAAGCCTCGGTATGCAACCCGACGATTTTTGGGCGGGGACGCAAACGCTCGCTTCCGAACAACAAATGGACAGCGTGCTTGCGTATATGTACGCAATGATGACTCGCGCCGAAGCAAACGGCAAGCCGCTCAAAAGAGAAGACCTCGTCGAGTGCGGACAACACGTGGTGTATTTGCCGGGGGTCGAGGGCTGGTTCGAGCGCATAAACGAATACGGAAACGAGGCGGGCGTAGAGGTGGAACACTACGTTCTTTCGTCGGGGCTTAAAGAGATTATAGACGGCACGAGCATTGCAAAGCACTTCAAAAAGATCTTTGCGAGCGAGTTTTTGTACGGAGAGGACGGTAAAGCGGTTTGGGCGAAAATGGCGGTCAACTACACCAACAAAACACAGTTTGTCTACCGCATAAACAAAGGTGTGCTTGACATAAGCAACAATATCGAAGTCAACGCATCCACTCCCGAAAACGACCGCCGAGTCTTTTTCCACAATATGATTTATCTTGGCGACGGACTCACGGACGTGCCATGTATGAAACTCGTCAAACTGTCGGGCGGACACTCGATTGCGCTCTATCAAGACGGACAAAAAGAAAAGGTGCAACCGCTTCTTAAACACGAGAGAGTGGACTGGATTTTCCAAGCGGACTATCGCGAGGGACAACCGCTCGACGCCGCAATGAAGAATCTCATCTACAAACTCGGCGTTGACAACACGCTCATTACGCTAAGCAACGACCAAAAGAAAGAGATAAAAGAATAAGTGGAAAAGGCTGTGAAAAACATAGCCTTTTCATTGTATTACAAAACCACCGGATAGTCCGGTGGTTCAGTAGAGCTTTAGCGGTGAACAAAAAATTCCCCCTGTGCTAGAATGTGTATGTAGTCCG
>ERZ808252.2393-NODE-2393-length-11435-cov-10.303076_pt1 | contig 11435 bp, 9 predicted proteins | sample MGYA00521242_ERZ808252 | MGnify/ENA primary metagenome ERZ808252 (study PRJEB31516, sample SAMN03275581) | gut metagenome | biome: mammalia-associated habitat; material: feces | host: Papio cynocephalus | place: Kenya | collected 2012-08-07 ...
TTATAGAAAAAATATCCCAAAATGTTAAGCACAATTATTTATGTCGTTTACTATAAAAACTGTTTTACCAAAGATTTGACAAAAGGTAGAAGTAATGCAATATTATAGATAAGAGGCACTGCCGATGAACGGTCAACCTCTAAACCAAATGCAAAATTAGTCGCCTAGATTTTCGAAGTTGCTGGGCGATTATTTTTTTCTATTTATAGCTATCAAAAGTCCCATGACCGTGAATACGATCATAAGGATCTCGTATGCATCCATAGACATCACCTCCTTCATCAACATATCAGAAGAATCGGGAAGCAACGCCTCCCGATATCCAGATAAGGATCCAAGAGGTTAACCGTCCACCGTTTATGGCAGTGCCAACATAATCATAGCAGGGATGCTCTGTTTTTATGAATGCTCAATTATGGACAAGATGTGTTTAGGTTGCTGGCAGGTTTCTTGTCATTATCTTCTTCTTAGAAAAGTTTTTCCAATATCAGCCATTGGTGTTTTTCTATTATGCTTTCAACAAGAGTCCCATTGCTTGCGTTATGATTTCCTTTTTCAATCAACATCATGCTTCTAATTAACTGAAAATAGAATGATAAACATCAAGCTCAAGTTTTGGTTTTCTATCTGGAGTCAATAAGCCATTTGTTTCTTGCATGACATCTGTAAGCTGTGTATAGCAAAAGCCAGATAATACCTTATCATCTTTAACTCTATTCAAAAGAGCTTTCAGTCTATTGAAATATGCATCAGAATCAACGACCTTCCCGTTGTATCCCCATGTATCATCCCTGCCATCAGAGAATGCGATACCTCCGAATTCAGTAAGGATTATGGGCTTTCCATCATATGCATAGCCATTTGCATAAAGTTCTCTAAGATCCGCACGTCCATTTGATGCCATCTCGACGGAAGCACCAAGCCATTGCGGTATAACGGAATAATCATGCACAGAAAGTATATCTCCACTCGATGTCTGCTCCCAGCCATCGTTTGATGAAATAAACCTAGTATCATCAAAAGCTTTTGCATAGCTTGCTAGCGAATTAGCAAATTCCTGCTGCTTCTTGTCCTCGAGAATGTTAGAAACCCCCCAGCTCTCGTTCAATGGAACCCATGCAATTATTGATGGATGATTGTATTTTGCACGTATGTAATTGTCGAATTGCGATAAAACAGCGATAGAGCTATGTGGAGAGTAGCTATAACGCGAGGGAAGTTCACCCCATACAAGAAAACCATGCAAATCAGCATAGTAGTAGTATCTCGCATCCTCTATCTTCTGATGTTTTCTCGCTCCGTTGAACCCCATCTCCTTCGAAATTATGATGTCTTTTTCCAGTTCTTCTCCTAAAGGTGGCGTCATCAATGAATCTGGCCAATATCCTTGGTCAAGGACCAGACGTTGATAAAGCCTATGGTTATTAAGAAATATGTCTTTGCCTCTAACCTCTACATTTCTCATCCCGAAATACAGAAATACCTCGTCATCGTCTGCATTTATAACTACATCGATAAGATTCGGATTTTCCAAAGACCATTGGTAGTCGCATCTGAGAATATCCCAATCAGAAAATACGAACGAGGCCAAGCCCTCAGAACCTGATGTGTTGAACTCAAGGTTTCCGATCTTCTCGCCTTTGAGATATAAAGTCGCAAAGACTCTCTTTATGTTCGCATCAGAAAGCTTTATATAAAAGTCGGCCCTATTTTTGTTTATATCAGGCACAATCAAACATTCTTGAACATATATACTTCCTGCTTCTTCGAGCCAGACGCTTTGCCAAATACCTGTTGTTGCTGTGTACCAACATCCAAAGACATCGCCCTTCCATGACTGTTTTCCTCTTATTTGGGAAGTTGAAAGAGTATCCTCACATCTGACGACAATCTCGTTCTTTCCATCATCAAGATACTTTGTTATATCAACTTTGAAAGAAGAAAACCCTCCTTCATGAAAATATGCAAGAACGCCGTTTATGTAGATCTCTGAATAGTAATCGACAGCGCCAAAGCAAAGAAGCAATTTCTTTGTGTTTTTTCTGTACTCAAATGTCCTTCTATACCAAACAACAGTGATATCATCTTGGATATCAATGCCGCTCATTTTCGATTGGTAGCAAAAAGGTACGTTTATCTTTTTGTCGAACTTGACAGAGCCGATTGACATTGATGCATCATTGTCAAATGCAAAATCCCATTTTCCATCAAGAATCTGGGTATTTCTTCTAATAAAAGCCGGATCTGGATATGATGCTTTATTCATAGCTCGACACCTTCCTTCATAAGAAGCGCCCTAACAGAATTAGCACTTACTCTCTGTATAGAGCATTTTTCTCTTAAAGCGCAAGCAACAGTTGCTCCAGAGGCTTGTCCAATTGCACTTGCAATCCTCATAACACGATAAGATGCATGCGCTCTATGTGTACCCGATATATTCCTGCCAGAAAGGCAAAGATTATCGATTTTCACTGGCTGCAAGCACCCTAATGGTATGTCATATGATTGAACTTGTACAGGTAACCCGTCGCTCTCTGCTTGCCCTCCTCCATTTGGATTGTGGATATCGATTGGGAAAGAAGCTCCATGCACAACAGCATTTGCAAAAGTTCGAGAAGCAATAATATCCTCAGCTGTCAAAGTATAGAGACCTTTGAACCTGCGGCTTTCCCTGACTCCAACACTCTGTGCCGATGATGATACATATGCATGCTCAAAGCCTGGAACATATTTTCTCAAAAAAAACACAACTTTCTCTTTTTGCTTCTCAAGCTCTACAGATGCATCCGAAAGTGATTTCGCATCCAAAGTATTTACACCGCATAGCTGTGTTGCATTAATAAGATATGTACCCTTATCAACGCCCGGATAGAGTCTTACAATCGAAACATTCCTTGGAAGTTCTCCTGATTTCTCACACTCTCTAGACTTTTTCAGATAGCTTGTGCCATCGGCAAGTAAAAAATCGTCAATTTCATGGCGACAGTGGAATTTGCAATTCGGATCAACTCCACCAAGATGGAACATCATGCTTACAGGTTGCACTAATCCGTCATCGTCACGCCCATACGAGAAAGGACATCCTGAACGATAAGCAAGATATCCATCACCTGTAGAATCGATATAGTACTTGGCTTTAATCAAAGCAGGCCCATCTGGCAAAAGAACCACAGCATCATTTATCTTATTATTCTCAACGATGACATCAACAACTGGTACTTGAAGCAACAACCTTACGCCGTTTCCAACCAAAAATTCCTTGAGAACACTATTTGCATTGTCCTTATCAATAGCTGTCCCAGTATCAGGGCTATTTATCAATGAAGCTATCTCGTCACTAATTGTGCCATGCGCAACATTACCCATATATGTCGTAACATCAGAGAGCACCATTGCACCGCCAACCACTCCACTTTTCTCGACAAGAAGCACATCAAAGCCTTCGCGAGCAAGCGTTATTGCGGCAGCTATACCTGCTGGTCCCGCACCTGCAACGACAACATCAGCGCTGGAATAAACTTCAACATCAGTACTATATCTCATAAAAACCTCATAGAATGCCTCCACACAGGCACACAATCCTATGCAGAGGCTTATTTCAAAATAAATTACTGCTGGCTATACCAAGCATTTACATCCTTGGCAACCTCTGCTCCACCCTTTGACTCCCATTCGGCGACAAATGCATCATATTCACTTATTGGCTTTACACCAGTTACGAAAAGAATCTCATTGTCTAGCACAAGCTGATTAAGAGATGCTCTGTACTTCGAAAGGGATGCAGGTGTTGGCATATTTGCCGTTGGTGAGTAGACAGCATACTTGTCAAATTCTGCATTTGCAGCATCAAATGCCTTGCCAAGTTCTACATTCCTTCTTGTCCTTGCCATCCACATGTCAGCATACTCCTTCTCTCTTATACCATTAAGGTACCACCAAGCATTGCCCCTTAGCTCAGAGAAGATTGGCATAATAGGCTCATAGTGGTTTCCATCCTTTGTGAATGTCTCACCCTCTGTTCCCAATGTTATATATGTGAATGTCGGTTCTGTGAGCTTTGCATTCATGAACTTTACAGCATCCTCAGGGTGCTTAGCATTTTTAAGAACTACAGAGACATTGTTTAAGTACTTATTTGCTCTGATATGGGCAACACCATTCTCATCCTGCAAAGGCATTACATATGTGATCTCGGCCTCAGGAACATTTGCATATAGAGCAGGAACCTGTGTCGATGCCTCATACCAGTTTGATGGAATTGCAAACACTTTTCCAGATGTAAACTTCTCATCAAGGTTCACTTTCTTGTTTATAGCAATATCCGCATCAATCAAACCTTCCTTATAAAGGCCAGCAAGCCACGAAAGATATTCTTTGTATTTTGGCATTTGCACATAGTGCTTTAAAGTGCCATCAACATCATTCCAATCGAAGTAGATATCGAATGCTGAAATAAGAGTCTCTGCATAGATTCCATTCGGGCTTCCTGCTGCCATCACAGAATATGGAATCATATCAGGATATGCTTTCTTGACGGCTCTAAGCACATTCGCAAACTCTTCAGGTGTCTCTGGGACATCAAGACCAATCTCATCAAGAATATCTTTTCTCATAAGGATTGTAGACTCGATATTCGCTCTCTCGTTCATCATAGGAACTCCATAGATTTTGCCATTGTATGTTGTAAGTTTCCAAGTCTCTTCGCTTATCACGCTCTTCATCTCTTGGCCATATTCTGCCAATAGATCATCCAATGCCATAAAACCATTCTGTCCTACTAGGGCTCTAAATTCATCCGGAGACATCCTTACAATATCATAGTCTGCACCTGATGCAATCTCAAGGCTCAATCTCTGAAGTGGATTGTCCTGGCTATTCATGGAATACTCAACAGTGTAGCCTGTTTTCTCTGTAATCGCTTTTGCTGTTGGATCTGCATTGACGTCAACATTGGCAATGAATGTTCCCATTACCTTCAATGTCGGTTTTTCTGCAGAAGCAACCTCTTTCTCTCCTGATGCGAATGCAACAGAGAAGCACATGGCGAGAACGATTAGCAAAGTAATACCTTTCTTCATATAAAACTCCTTTTTATCTTCAGCCCTTTACAGAGCCTATTGTCATACCTGATATCAAATAACGCTGACACACAAGATAGAATATGATTACAGGAATCATACTTAACACTATTGCTGCAGCTTGCATTCCTGAAGATGGAAGATTCATAGAACTCTCAAACGCATTCTCGCTAGAGAGCATACTTGCTGATGTTATCAACTCATACAGATAGAGTTGCAATGGTTTTACATTTTGCTTTGTTATAAAAAGCATCGAATGGTAATAGTTGTTCCAGTAATTTACTCCATATAAAAGAGAGATTGTTGCAATAGTTGGCAACGCCAAAGGTAGATATATCCGCGAGAAAATCGTTACGTGTCCCGCCCCATCAATCCTTGCAGACTCCTCAAGAGCAGATGGAACAGTCTCAAAGCCTGTCTTCATTATAAACAAATTGAATTGGACAACCAAGAATGGAACAATCACGGCCCAAAGCGTATTCAATAGATGCAATGACTGCATAAGAATATAAATTGGGATTGTACCACCAAAGAATAGCATCGAGAAAACATACATAAGAAGAATTGCTTTCTTCCCTCTAAAGTCAGATCTAGATAGCGGATAGGCCGATAGTATCGTTACAAGAACAGATAACAAAGTGCCACCAATTGTTATTAGCACAGAGTTCAGGAAAGCTCTCCAGAAAAGCCCGTTATGAAGCACATAACTATAGACATCCAACTGAAAATCCTTCGGAATAAACGCAACTTTTCCAGCAACGACAGCGTTGTATCCAGAAAACGACTTCGCCACTAGGTGCAATATTGGCAGCAAACAAACAAGAGCCAAAAGTGTCATAACCAAATAGATTAAAAATGAAACGATATTGAATTTTGTTCTTTTCATCACCAAAGACTCCTATTGAAGAATTTGCGCGAAAATGCATTTGCACATACAAGCAGCAAAAAGCCAACAACAGATTCAAAGAGGCCTAGTGCTGTAGCTGTAGAAAAATCCATTTGACCAAGTCCTACACGATAGATGTATGTTTGCAACACATCGCCTTTCGAATATACGGCAGGATTGTACATAACCAGAATCTGATCAGTTCCGGCTTGTAGTATATTCCCTATCTTGATCATCAGCATCATCATGATAATTGGTATCATCCCAGGCAAAGATACGTGCCACATTCTTTGAATGCGATTAGCTCCATCAATCTGAGCTGCCTCATATAGGCATGTGTCGATAGCGGTCAAGGCACTTATATATACAACACAAGACCAACCCGTCTCCTTCCAGCCTTCAGTGAAAACAAGCAACGAGCGAAAAACATCAGGATTAGTAAGGAAGTTTACGTTTGGCAATCCAATGCTTGTAAGCATCGTGTTGACAACTCCTGTGGATGAGAGCAACGTAAAAAACACTCCAGATATTACAACCCATGAAAGAAAATGAGGCAAATAGATTATCGTTTGTACAGCTTTTTTGAATCCAATACTCTTAACCTCATTCAACAGCAACGCAATTATTATCGGCAAAGGGAAAAGAAACAAAAGCTTATATAGGCTTATTGATAACGTGTTGCCAAGAAGCATCCAAAAAGTATCGGAACCAAAAAGAGCATCAAAGTATTTAAAACCTACCCAAGGACTTTTTATAAGCGAATCAAACAAGTTCTTACCAGCAAACATATCAAAATCCTTGAACGCCAACGAAAGCCCAATATAAGGTACAAACTTGTAAATCACTACATATAGAATTCCAGGCAAACTCATCAGATAAAGAACCCAATTGTATTTGAAGTATTTTGAAAATGATTCTTTCTTTTTTGTTTTTTCAACTTTTAGCTTCATATCTTAACCCTAGCTTCAACAAATAATGGCGTCAACAAAATTTTTCCATTTACAACAAAATTTCTGTTTTATAACACTATTAAACCAACTTTTTTGCCAAAAAAACCCAATTATTCACATGCTTTTCAAGCTATTTTTTGTTTTAAATCAGTTTTAGCTGTGTTAAAGTATATTGTAAGGAAGATGTACATGGCGAAAGAACTAGAGCTTACTATCGATATGAAAGACAAACTTTGTGAGACAGCAAGGGCTCTTTCACACCCAATCAGAATAGAGATAATGGATTTACTTAACAAATCAATCCTTAACATAAAAGACATAGCATCTGAACTATGCATTCCAGCATCTACTGCCGCAATGCACATAAAGATTTTGGAGGAAGCCGATTTAATAAACATAGAAGTCCAGCCGGGAAGCCATGGCATACAAAAGATATGTAGCAGAAAAAAAGACATAATCTCGATAAATCTTGTGGCACAAACAACAGGGGTCTCCGATTATGCAATATCATGCGAGATGCCGATTGGTGCATTTACTGATGCTAAAATAGTTGCAACGTGTGGGATGTGTACAAGAGACAGAATTCTCTCTTGCGAAGACAAACCATCAGAATTTTTCTCTTCATCACGCGAGAAAGCTGAGCTTTTGTGGTCGTCAGGCGGATATATCGAATATCGCTATCCCATAAGGGAAGCATTTAAAGGTACAAAACCAAAGCAATTGGTATTTTCATTCGAAGCATGCTCAGAAGCACCGAACTATGCCGAGGATTGGCCCTCTGACATAACGGTATCAATTGCTGGGATCGATTGTTGCACATGGAGATGTCCGGGTGATTTTGGAGCAAGAAGAGGGCTATTGTCGCCTCAATGGTGGAGCAATTCAATGGCAACACAATATGGCATATTGAATCGACTTGAGATAAACAAGGATGGTTCTTTTCTTAACAACAAGAAAACAAGCGATATAAAAATAGATGACCTCGGTATAGACAAATTGCAAAATATCCCAATCAGGATTGGAAACAAGGATGATGCCGAATATATTGGAGGATTCAATCTTTTTGGCAAAGGATTCGGTGATTATCCTCAAGATTTGATTTTAACAATAATTTATCCTGCATAGACACTTATGTCGATGTTGCTCATATTGGAAATCCTTCTATCTACTTAAGCCATTTACACAGAAAGAGTCTAATCACCTAGTACTGACAACAGGTCGTCGCCTTGGTCAGTTAAGCATGAATTCAACAAAGCAACGAATATAAGATGATGAATCGGCTTGATTTATTGTATCATGGTATTCTCTTTATCATGACCATATAAGCTCTTCTACAGTAAATTCTAAAAACATCTCCTTTCAGCTAGATAGCAATAGAGGATGACACTTTCTTTCCACTTTACACATCATCAGAAATTGGATGTATGAACTTGAACCACTGATGGAATACAGCACTTTTTATCAGCAAATTAATGCTTAAGCCTTTATATCACTCTTTACAATCCTCCATTTTCATTGTGAATCCTTTAACCTGCTTTCTTGTGATTCTTACTTTGGACAAGATGTTTTCGGACAAGATTCGTGTTGCCACTTATTTGCTATCAAGATATATTTTCTTTATGGATAAGATATTCGAACACCATCTTCCTTTTATGGTATTTTTGCAAGATATTGCCAACCCTGTATTGGATATTATTGCCCAAGTCATTACTGTCTTTGGCGAAAGCCCAATCCCACTCTTATCTACAATTTTCATATATTGGTGCTTTGACAAGAAAAAAGGCTTTGTAATAATAAGTTCTTTGATGAGCGCGATGATGTCCATGCAAGTTTTGAAAGCAATCTTCCGAGTCCCAAGACCATTCATGCGCTATCCTGAATTGATTACAGCAAAGAGAGAAACAACAGCGACAGGATTTTCATTTCCATCCGGCCACTCAACAACTGCTGCAGCATTCTATGGAAGCCTTGTATATCTATATAAATTCAGATGGCTCAGGGCCTTATGCATTTCATTGATAGTTCTAGTTCCAATCTCTCGCCTTTACTTAGGAGCCCATTGGCCACTAGATATTACAATTGGAACCTTAATTGGTCTAATTGCGGCACTTTTCTTGGGCAAATACTTTGATAGCATTTATGAAAAGAAGAGAAGCTTCCTTCTTTTTTGCGCAACATTCGGTAGCTGTTCTTTTGCTCTTTCAATATTGATTGCAATCATTATGGATGTGCTTTATTCCAACTACTCTAGCCTGGATTTATTCAAACAAACAGATATATATCGAGCACTACACAATCTGATGCAAAACAGCGCAATTGCATCAGGACTTTTCATAGGCATGATCGCTGACAAAAAGTACCTTAACTTCATTCCTTCGAAAGGACCAAAGAACAGGACCTTATCATACATAATCGGACTTGCTCTTCTTGCTGTCATAGCATACTTAATAACGATGATCCCTTTTTGCAAATTCACATTCGAATTTGTCCTTTTCTGTTTTACAGGACTGTGGGTAACCTTCTTGTTTCCACTTATTGCTCATAAGCTAGGATTCATGGAGAAAGAATTGCAATAGTAGATTGCTTAGGCATCTCGACTTTACGGGGAAAAGCATTGTCAGAATTCTTGTAGATCCTCTTGAAGAAACGTCTCATTACTTCTTCATCAAACAGGCTTATGCCGCAAAGTTTCGCAAAAAGACGTCCACAAACTTCAGCATCTGCCAGTGCATTATGAGCATCATAAGTCCATCCAAATTCGCTCGCAAGGTATGTCAATTTATAGCTAGGTTTTCCCTTCCAAAGCTTTCTTGCAAGAGACAAAGTACAATAATAATCGTTGTATAGAGGTTTCAAATCATAGCGATTTACCATCGCTCTTAAAACGCCAATATCAAAGGTTGCATTATGCGCAACAAGAGGGTCATTGCCTATGAATGCACAGATTTCATCCCACAACTGGTAAAACTCAGGAGCTTCTTTTACAACTAATGGGTCAAGGTGATGCACATTTGTGCACTCTGGATCAAAAATCAAATCAGGCGGACAAATCAAAGAATAGAACGAATCCAGCTTATGAGCCTCCTCATCCATTCTTACAAGCCCTATTGAACATGCACTGTCTTGTCTACGAGATGCCGTCTCAAAATCGATTGCTACATATTGCATCTTGGCACCTCTGCCATAAAAGCATCTCCATCTACATCTATCATATAATCATTCATTTTTGCCGATATCAAAGCAATTTGACCCTTTTCCAACAAAAGTTCTTCCTCACCCTTTTTGATTATGGCACTTCCATCTATGACAATCATGATAGCACACTGTCCTTTTGTAATATTGTATGTTCCATCAGGAAGCTCAATAAGACAAAAGGCATCGGAAGGTGTTTTATAAACAATTCTATTGAATTGGTCACGCTCTCTTTCTACTTTTGAAATATGCTCTGATTTGAAGTTCATTATCCTCTCAAGTTCTAGCAAGTCAATTCTTTTTCTCGTGAGACCACCTCTGAGCACATTATCCGATGCACTCATAAGCTCTACTCCATTCCCATATACATATGCATGAAGCGTATCAGGCTCAAGATACAGGGCCTCACCTCTTTCAAGATGCAATACATTCAAAATATAAGGAAAAATTGCTCCTATATCGCCAGGCCACTCGCTTGCGCATCTTTCGAATATCCCTTTTTCTGTCAGGAAATCCCCCTCTAGCGATCTTTCATTGGATCTATGTATGTTATCTTCAGCTTCAAGAAGAATTTCTTTCTTCTCATTATCTGACAACTTATATAAGCCAAGAAACAAATCCTTGTTATTTTCAAAAACAGAAAGATATTTTTCATATGAAACAGGAGCAATTTGAGCGAAATTTTCTACTATCTCACTAAATGGCCGAAACCCACACATTGCGCTAATAGGAGTTATAGAGGCAATAATCTCAGACTTTTCATTGTCATCTTGATAGTTGCAATCCTCGCCTTTCTCTCTCCTGTCTTTCTCTCTTTGCCATCCTTCCATTGCTTGTATTTTATCAGGATGACATTGCAATGACAGAGGCTTATCGATGGCAAGAATTTTGAATAAAAATGGCAACTCTCCATATTTTTTGAGTGCTTCTTTTCCGATGATATCTGGATTTCTACTCAAAAAATGCGAAAGCATCTCACCATCATAGAGCATGCAATCACCAGAGGGATGACTTCCCATCCACAGTTCTGCTTGAGGCTTCCCTGTATAACCACCAATTAAGGAAGGTATAAAATCTCTGTTTCCCCAATCATAATCCTTGACAATTCCTTTTATTTTCCATGCGTCCATTACAAAATCCTTATAAATCTAGATTAGCATCTAACTTAATCTCTCTCAATTACGTTTGCATTTTTATAAATCTTTCCATATAATCATAGTGTTGCTTAGTTGCGGATGTCGTATAGTGGCTATTACATAAGCTTCCCAAGCTTAATATGCGGGTCCGATTCCCGTCATCCGCTAAAGTTATAAGTTGTTGTATAATAAA
>ERZ808252.2395-NODE-2395-length-11431-cov-3.656294_pt1 | contig 11431 bp, 15 predicted proteins | sample MGYA00521242_ERZ808252 | MGnify/ENA primary metagenome ERZ808252 (study PRJEB31516, sample SAMN03275581) | gut metagenome | biome: mammalia-associated habitat; material: feces | host: Papio cynocephalus | place: Kenya | collected 2012-08-07 ...
TATTTTCCCATATCGGTATCAATACTCCATTTAAAGGCCGATACGTAATAAATATCCGAATAGTTTGCCAACTCGTGAAACTTATTTATATTTTCTTCAACAGCATTAAACTTACCTAAAATATCCGCTTGGCTTATAGAATAACTCACACTACAGTCTGATAATTCAGGTACGGACTGACCTGTTGCGGACATTTTTTCAGATATGTAAAGAAAATTATTATATATGCTGTTCATAACCGCAACCGTCAAATACCTGTTAACAGTAAAGTTTATCCATTCTGCCATTCCAACACCTCAATATCCGCTATATCCTCATAACCAAGGCTTATATTCATACTTGTAATAATACCTGTCACCATTCCGTCGTATGCAGTTTCAATTTGAATCAAGTCGCCTACCTTTTCATTTCGCAATCGTATCTTGGCTTTAACAGTACCTTCCGATTCAATATACTTTTTGATATTTTCTCTCTTTGAAATATCTAAGTTTTTGCCATACACAGTAAATTCATTAAACTTTTTTACATTCTCGTTGTTATGTTTCAAGATCTTATTATTATAAATAATATCTTGAATGATTTCGTCAACATACTCTGAACCTATAAATTCATAGTCGCCGTCATTCATGATAATCTCTAAAACACTCGGCGTTTCCAAAGCGATAATTCTGTTCCCACCGTTTATTTGATTTATCTTAGTAGGCTTATCAAAATAGAAGACACCATAGTATCCATCATCAGGAGCAGTACCCACCGAGAAAGTAAAGAGTGTTTTATTAGCTGATGTCGGTTGCTCTGAATAATTATGTTTTTCCCATACTGCCGATGCAATCACTTTAGAGCGATTAAAAATTGCGTTACCTATTATTCTTTTTGACGATGTTTTTATCACGCTTGTGATACTCGTCGGTATCTTTCTTATTTTCAGCTTGCTCGGCAAACGACTGCCGTCAATCATTCCGCCTATCGCCCAACCAATGCTGCATAATGCATACCGATTACTGCTTTTAGGCAGCCAACCTATAATGTTATAGCCCGAAAAGCCTTCTTCAAATTCAATTGGAACTTTTGAACCGTTAACAACCCTGCTTACAAGCTCGTCAGCAGTAGTTTCAAAAGCTGTTGTGCCCAAAAAATCAGTATCATCCATTTTTTTAATACAATTGAGTGATTTAACCGAATAAATATTCTTAGCGATTCTTTCTGTTTCATCTATGTAAAATGTACCGTAATATTTACGGTTATTGTAAACAGTAACCGGACTGTCGTTTTTTATTTCGCACCCATTATTTATTATTGCCGTAAAATTCAATGAGTTTATCGGCAAATCGTCGGACAATGGATTTATTTCTTCCAAAAGTTCTATGCTTTGCAGTTTATCCAATACATTGATATTTCCGATTTTAACATCTGAAATTTTAATTGATTGATACGGTAAAACTGTTTTTGTAAAATACAACTCTAAGGAAGAAAACGGCATAGACGGGATAAAATTAAAAATTTCCTTGCCGACTTCAATTTCTTCCTCTAAAAAAGCTTCTGTGTTTTCATTGCGATACATTACGTATATCTTCGCACAGCAATTTCCGTAAAAAGTAAGCGCTATTCCTTTTTTCAGGTTGAGCATATCGCCGGTACCCGTTCCGCTTAATTTCAAATTAAAACCGTTCAATTGACATTCACCATCAGAAACATCGACCGATATCAGACCGGCATAATCACCTGCAGAATAAAACTTTTTGTTTTTTTCCTTTAAATCTATTCCGTTGCCGTCAAAAGATACAAAATTCGGGGTTATATAATTTTCAAGCAAAAACTGTGCACTAAAGGTATTATCCGATACGTCTGACAAGTCGCTCACCTGACCGTAAGTGAATAAGCTTATTAAGCTTTGGTTATCGCTGTCAAGATCATAATATCTTATTGTTGCCGCCAATTTTAAGTTTCCTCCGAATATCCTTTTATTTCATCATCACCGGCAAGCCACTGGCTGTCAATCGCCGTGAATGTGACATCGTATACTTTTTCCCACAAGGTGCGCCCGTGCTTGCACAATATAAGCTTTCGCTTTACCTGTGATATGTAAATATCCGTTTCAAGTGTACCCTGTCCGAACGGTAAAACGACCGTGTGAGCGTTTACGGGGTTGGCAAGTGTCAGGTATAGGCTGTCCCACTCTGTGTCAGTGCAGGCTGCCGTGCGCCGTATTTGACCGCTTGTATTGAAGAATGTGCCGATATATTCAAGGTACATTGATTTTGTGCCCTGCAGTCGTCCTGAATTATCGCCGTTAAGTATATCTGCCGTTTGTTCAAACGATCCGCCTACCCACTCGGCGTTATATTCTGTTCCGTCAATCTTAATCATCTCGCACCCCCTAAAAGAGCGACGCGCGATTCTGCTCGCGCTGAATTTCAAGATTAAGCATTTTTATAAGCTGTGCCATACTTCCCTTAGCCTCAATACTGAATTTCGGCTCGCCTATTGCAAGCTTAACCGCCTCTACAATTGTATCAAGAGGAGCTTCTATGTTTGTCTGCCCTGCTCTTTGGTCGCCGAGTATTGCCGGAAACGGTCTGCCGCCCGGTATTACCGCACCTGTGGCAAGCTTTGGAATCGGAATGTGCGGTATAGCAATTTGGCTAAACTTTATATCGCTTCCAAAAGCCTTAGCTATCCCGTATACAATGCCGCGCATAGGTATAAGCAACGTATTAAGCCCGTCAATCCAAATATTTGCAATTTTAATAATACCTATTACCATTGCCTTAAACCCGTTTTTAACTCCGTCCCAACATTTGCTAAAATATTTTCCGATTTTACCGACAAAGTTTTTAACCCTTGTAAGAAAACCATTCGGATCAGCTGCGACTGCCGACGCAAGGCTTGCACATCCGGCTAATATAAGTCCAATACCGAGCGGTATTCCGGCCCCGGTAAGCAACAGAATTATACCGAGAACAATCAGAGCACCTCCAAGTATTGCCATAATTGTTTTTACTATATTGCGTGTTTTTTCAGGAAGTGAATCCCACATCGTTCTGTATTCTGCTGCCATTCCGACAACTCCGGCCAGTAGCAAGCCAATACCTAACGGTATATTTGTACCTGTGAAAATCAGTATTATACCCAAGGTAAGCAACGCAGAAGACACGATAGCCGTTATAACTGCTATTTTACTTTTAAGTGTATCGCTAAAGCCGTCCCAATTGGCGGCGCATTCAGCCCAAAGCCCTAAAGCGCCTGCAGCTATCATACCAAGTCCTAACGGTACATTTACGCCCGCCAATACCAAAATAACGCCCAATGCAAGAACGGCAGCGCTTACAATTGCCGTTATTTTGTCGAGCTTTGCCTGCAATTCACCAGAAAGCTCGCCGATATCCGAAGAGGAAACACCCGAAGAGCTGCTATTGGCTGTGTCGTTTGAAGATCCTGCTGTTTGCAAAGTATCAAAGCTTGCCGTTGCTTTTTTTGCCGCCTGCGCGGCTTTTTTGGTATTTTTCTCTGTTTCTTTCATATTATCAGCCATTTTTTGCATTTCCGCCGTGCTTTTCCCCAAAGCTCGGCTTAAAACATTCTGAACCGCCTGCGTTATTATAAGAACTTTATCTAAAATCCAACTAAGATAAGGCTTAATACTCTGCGCAAGTGTTGTTGCGATTACCGTAAGATTATTCTTAAGCTGTGCATATTGCCCCGCGATATCCTTATCATTTCTGAATATTTCCCCTACGGTATTACGCATAGCGGTAAGTACCTTTGTTAAAACCGAGAATATAAGAGCAGACTTTGCAAGCTCTTTTATACGTCTTAGGTTTTTATCCAATGCAGAAAGGTTTTTCCTGATATTCTGATTTACTCTTCCCCAAGATTTTTCCTGCTTTTTAATACCGCTGTCTTGTTCCTCAATTCCGAAAGTATTTTTTTGAATGTTCGCACCTATTATTTCAAGATTGCTTTTTTCAATGCCAAGATCAACATTTGATTTTGCCAATGTGTCCTCACAACGTAATAGCGCTTTTTCGTTTTTATCATATGCCTGCTCAATCTGTTTTACCTTTTCCAATGCTTCACTATATTGCTTATTTACATCAGCAATTCCGCCCAAGTTAATATATTCCTGCGGCGATACTTTCCCGCTGTTTATTCTTTCTATTATTTTTTCAAGTTCTGCTGCCTTACTTACGGCACGCTGTTCTTCTTCGCGCATTTCCGCCTGTTTTTCCTTTAAAGCCTGCATTTCAGTGGTCGTATCGGCGATTTTCTTTTTTATTTCGTCGATTTTATATTTTTGCTGCTCCCACTGCGCGTTAAGCTTACGCTGCTTAGCCTCTGCTTCTGATATATCAAAATCAACATTTAACACTAATTCCTCTGCCATATCATTCACCCCCGAATAGTTCGTCGATTTGTTTTTGCTGTTCTTCTGTATATTTGTCTTTTAAAATAATCTGTTCGCGGTTAGCATTCAAAAATTCTCTCTCATATTTCTCTAAGTTCCTTCCGCGCGCCATTTTATCGCGTACTTCAACAACCGAAGAAAAGGCGCATTCGCCGCGCTCCTGTAAATATCCGTTAAAGGTCCACCAATGCATAAACGGCAGCTCGCGAACATCAATTACATTCGCATTTTTGTTTACTGCCGGTATAATAAGGTTATAATCCTGCTCCCAGTCCATAAGACGGGGTGAATTTTCTGTTTCCTTATACGCTTTTCCGCAATCCACAAACCAACACGCTTGTTTTAAAGCCTCCTCAAAATCTTCTTCCGGGATATCTTCATCATTGACATAAAGATTGTGCACCAAAATGTAAGATTTTTCGTAATTTCCGAGCTCCGGATCAGAGTATGCGCAAATAGCATTTATAACGTCCCTAAAATCACAGTAAATCTCATACTGCTTTTTATTTACGGTTAAGCTGTACGGTAATTCTGTAATCATTTTTTTACTGCCGGGTGCATTCCCTTTTTATCGGTATAGCTTTTAACGCGTTTATTAAGCTTTTCAAAACGCTTTCCAAACTCTTTTTCTATAACCGGCATAATAGCGGATATAAACTTTTCAAAAAGATAAAATCCGTCTTTATCAAGCGACAGAGCCGAAACACACCCGAAGGCTGTATCACAAACCGGATATCCGAATGCATAATCAAGTTTCTTCTTTATAAATTTGTCAGCCGCGCGGCTTTGACTGATTTGATTTTCAATTCCGTCAACTTCCTTTAAATCAGCGGTATACTTTTCTATTTCATCATAAGCTTGTTGAAGTCTGTCGGGGAAATTTGCGTCTGCCGGATAAAAAAGTATATATTTGTCCGAATTGCCGAGTTGGCATTTAACACTTTCTATTTCAAAATCTGCTTTCATAATTTGCCCTCCTAATTTATCTGTCTTTATCATAACACGCTATTTGAAAAGTCAAGGGCGAAACAAAAGTTTTGCAGTTGAGTGCAAAAAGAAAAGCGCCCGCAAAAGCGAACGCTTGACAAAATGAATTGTTGTTGCTATAATAAGGGTGGATAAGGCGAACCGATAGACGGTTAGCCCCCGAAATAGTTGACTAAAGAAATCAGTCGCCTACTTTTAGCGGAGCAGGGCGGCTTATTTCTTGTTTATCGCAATGATTGAATATAAAACTATAATTAAAATTATAATTATGTACTCCATCGGCAACACCCCCATTGAGGGGCAAGACTTAACCGCCTATCCGTTATTGGCTCACCTTATCACGAACCTATTATAACAGCCCTCGACAGATTTTGCAATAATAATCTGCCAAGGGCTTTGTGTTTTTTATGCGCTTATATCGCGCTCTATAACCGGCAATATACCATAGGACTTTAAGAGATTGTAGATAAACAACCGCCCCTTTTGCGTCCACTTTGTATTCATAACTGTGCCGGCTCTGCCATCTGAATGTGTTATTGTCACGGTTTCCGAGTGTGTAAAGCCATTATTGTGGTATTTTGAGTGTAAAAGCCATTGTCCGCTTTGCTTATACTGTATGCCGTAACGGTGCAGCATTTCATTCATTGCCGTGCCGCTCATACCGTAATCTTTTGCAATCTGAGTAACGGTCACAAGGCTTTTGCTCTGCAAGATTATATCCGTATAGTCCGCTTTGGGCTTTAATTCGCCTATAATCTGCTTCTGCTTGTTGCACTCAAACTGTAATAGCTGCCTTTGCTCGCGTTCCTCTTTGAGCGCCTGAAACGCTGCTATCGCTATGTCTGGGTTTGCTATAAGCTCGTCGGTGGCGTACATTCCGTGCTTACGGATAGAGGGTAATACCTCGCTTGTAACCCAGCGCTTGAACTTCTTAGCGGTCGGCAGCTTACTTGAAAGGATAAGACTGTATAAGCCGCTTTCGTTTATAAGAATTCCTTTCGTACCATTCACGGTGAACGATTCGTTCACCGTCTTATCTTCAGTATCAACATGGTCACGGATTGCTTTGGGAGCATTTGTATATCCCAATATATCCGCCACATCTTTCCCTACAAAATACGGCTCGTTGTTAATCTCAACCGTGCGTATCTTTCCGAACTCTTTATTTTCAAATATCTGTAACTCATTCATCTTGCAAGCTCCTTTCTTGTAGCTTTAGCGCCCTGTGCATATCCGAACGTAAACGCATTGGCTATCATATCAAACAAACCGTCGCTTGCCTCTTGAATGGCGTACATATCCGAAGTGCGCATTGAATACCTTACATTTATTTGCCCCTTGCAATTGTTAATTGTCTTCATTGTATCTATTGACATAAAAATACTCCTTGTAATTCATTTGGCTTTATGATAAAATACAAGGGCAGCCAATACACCTTGTATTTGTGTTGCTGAGGTGACGTACACTTTTCCACGGGGTAGCGTCACCTCTCTTTTCTACTTTTCTTTTTCAAGATTTTTTCTTACCCAATCGGCAAAAGAACCTTTTCCTAACGCCCTTTTCAGCCTATCAGCTTCGCCGTTATCTTTGCGCGCTTTAAAGCTAAAAATCTGATATGCCTTTCGTTCCCATGCCGATTCCTTTTGATAATCACGTGACATTTTTCATTTACCCTTTCGCCAATGCAACACAGCAATCAAAAGAATAATGCTGGCTATCATCGAGATTATGCTAAATATTAAAGATAAAACTTGCATTTGCTGTGTGATTGAGTTATAATAAAATTGCCCCAGAAGGGTGGGGGATTTTACTCCCCCTTTTTCTTAGCCGATTTGATTAAAAGGACTATTGCGCTGGCAAGTAATGCAATTTCTTTTATCATATCGGCTATTTTTGTGATTAACTCAATCACCGTCTTCCCTCCTTTCTGTAATTTATTATATCATACGTTTAAACGTATGTCAACCCCCCTTTTTCAATTATTTTTTGTTTTTTTAATTTTTTTCTTTAAACCGTCAGAAGTACCGAAACGGTACTTTTGAAATCAGCCGAAAACGACCGACTGATGGGATGGAAATTTGCAACAACATAGGCAGAGAACAGCAACCGATAAAACTGCCAAAATGACAGTTTTGAAATTTACCGAAAAAAGAGCCTCCTATTCAACAAATCAATGAAGAGGATAAGCTGACCGAACGAATCGTTCTGTCAGGTCAAAGCCGTTCAACGAAGATGATGAGGGGGTAACGAAATGTGACACCCTTGGTGGTTCTCAAAATATGACCGTCATAAACGAAAGCGGCTTATACAGTAACGATTCGTTACGGTATATAAAAATACCGCCCTCATTTGAAAGCGGCAGCAGTTTTTCTTGACAAAATCCAATCGAAACGTTATAATATGAACAAGAGAACGGCTCACTTGGTCGGTGCAGGTCGTTCCCGAATCAAGTTTAGAGTTTGCAAGAAACGCCGTTGCCGCTTAGGTGACGGTTATTTCTTTATGTATTCAAGAATACCAAAGATGATAGTTGCAATCAACGTAAGAAGTGCAATCACTTCCAAAATTGTCACAGCTAACCACCCCCTTTAAAGGGGAACAACCTTACCGTTCTCTTGCCAGCCTTGCAAAATGCTCGGCATTAGAACTATATCACGTCTTCCGACAAAAATCAAGCAAAATCCCCTCTGCCCTATTTTCAAGGCAAAGGGGAAATTTTTATGTCGGCGTATGTTCGGTAAAGGTCGGAACTAATACTATCTCCGGCACGGTGCCGAAGGTCTTATTGCCCGAAAGAGTAATGCTTACATCCTGTGTGGTATAGCCCTGACCGCCGAGATTATCAAGAATAACGGTGCAATCCGTTTCCTCGGTTGCAAGGCACTTGCCGTCAGTATCGCGCAGAAAGCCGTATACAGTAAGCACGGTGTAGTCCTGCATATCTTCTTCCTGATCGCTAATTTTAAGCTTAATAGCCTCTTCAAGAAATTTTGTTTTCTTAGGGTTAATATGATATTCCGACATTTCGATTTTCTCATTCTTACCCTTAAAATCGGTATAGCTGAAACCGTTTACATCGGTAATGTCAGAGGTGTCATTATTTGACGCCACCGACATACTTTCTTGACGGTAGCCCAACAGTTCATACGTAGCGCTTGTTTCCGAACCCTTTTTAATATAAATTGCAAGCAGTTTACGCTTTATATCAGCCGAGCCGACATCGGTTGTGTTGCCGGTTGAAGAAAGCTTAAAGCCACCTAAAAAAGTGTTAAGCTGTGTTTTAGTCATTTATTTTCACTCCTATTTCATTGCTAAAATGTAATTCTTTACTTCTTTTGAAATAATATCGCCCTCTAAATCGGCGGTAACCTTGCCCCATTCAGCGCAAGCGAGTGGGTGCTGCTCGTGTGAATATTCAAGGCGCTTGTTTGTAGGCACCTTTTCTTCGTGTTTTTTTGCCCAGGAAGACCCGGTTGTGGGCGATACCATAAGTATACCTCTATACAAATAATGCGCCCATTTGCTTTTAAAGTGTATTCCGTCTTCTTCAATGCTCACATTATCAGCAAGTATTCCGTTTTCAAACGGTATTCTTCTATACATTCGCCGATAAAATGAACCCAAGGCATACCTTTTTACTGCCGGAGTTTTAAACTTATCCAATTCACGCTGCAAAAAAAGCGAAATTGTTATCTTTCCCATTACCTTATCGCCTCCGTATAATCCATTACATAGCATACAATGGGAATACTGTACTTTGCTATCTCCGGTGTTGCGGTGCTGTCAATGGCTGGTGTAGACGGCGTAAGGTAGGTGGTTTCTATTCTCTCCACCTCATAATCATCGCCGAAATCAGGATAATTCCGCTTTTTCTGCTGTTCTGCTATCCAATCAATAAGCGACTGTACTTCAAGCAGACTTTCAATGTTCTTGTTCTTTTTAAGCATTGATTTAACAATGGCGTTAAACGAAATGCTTTTAAAATCAAAAACCGTGAATATAACCTTATGTAAAACAGATCCGTCAACATACTCTTTATCCTGAGCGCGGTCAATCTGCGATGTCACAAGCTGTTTTACGCCGTCCTGCGCCTTTATTACGGCGTTAATAAAAAGCTTATTGTTTTTCACGGAATCACATTGCAATATATATTCCGTAAACGGAGTTATAAAATCCATTAAATACCCACCGCCTTATAATGTGCCAGTGCGCCGAAATCATTTACCGAAAACGATTTTACAGTTATGCAGCCGGCAGATTTATATTTATTTATAAAATCATCAGAGCGTTTGCCGCTTTCGTATTCGTCAATATCGTCGGTCACATTTCCGATAACGATTATATCCTCGTTCTGTACGGTAAAACCGAAATTTCTTTTGCTTTCATCGCTCAGCCATTCGGCAGGCGGCACATAGTTTTCCGATTTTCTTATTCGCACAGTTGTTTGCGGCTTCTCTGTTCCGATATTGCCCGAAATAATAAGCGCCGGCACAGTTTTAACAAAGCAACCGGGTAAAACCGTTCTGTACCATTTAACAGCGCCCTCGCCGTCCTCAAAGCGATTATAAAGCGTTACGGTTTTATTCCACCAAGCGGGGTAACTCATCCTGTCACCCCGCCGTATAAAAGGTCAGTGCCGGACAGATAGGTATATATTATATCCGATATTTCCCGCGCTGCATTTTTATTTTCATACGATACCGAATATCCGTCGTTGCTTTCGGAGGTTTTCTCACTGACCGAGCCGTTAATAAAATTCTCAGCTATATACTCGGTAAGTTCAAATGCACAGTGCTTTACCTCCTCAGGAATGTCGTTATAATCCACTCCCGCAAGCTTTGAAAAGGTATTTGTTTCTATAAGCCGCTCAGCGCGATATGAAAAGCGGTCAAACGCCGCTTTTTCAAGATCGCCGCCGTAGAATACATAGTCCGAAAAATCAAGATACATTTAACCGCCCCCTTAAATCAAGCCTTTTTCTTATCTGTCTTGGTTTCCTTCTTTTCTGCTTCCTTCTTCTTATTAGAATTTTCTTCCTTTGGAAATACAAGCCCTATTGTTTTCACAATATTGCCCCCTTATGCCTTATGATGCAGATAAATTCCGGCAACCTTGTTTTCGTATACGTCCGCAAGACCGTAAGCCCGGTAAGGGAATTTCCACGCATCAGCATTCTGGTTTTCTTCGGGAGTGATAACCTTGGTAACGGTATGTTTGGTGTACTGCAAAATAGCAGGCTTATGGATAATCATAAAGTTTATATCCTTAGCCGCACTTGCCTTTACAAAACCACCCGGCTTTTGGTTCACGCCGCTATCCTGCGAGCTGGTATCGGTTTTACCGTCATAAAGCGTAATAGCAGTGTAGAAACGGCTCTGAGGAACGAGAGTAATATCCGCAAAGCGGCTCATAACCTCGCGGCTCTTTGTGGTGTCCATATCCTGAACAAGACCGTATAATGTGGGTGTCAAAAACAGATGTCTATCCTCTGCAGGAACCTCGTCCTCATCCATTTTAGTGGTGCCTGCACGAAGCGCCGCAATAACATCTGCACCGGTTGAAAGCGTTGCACCGGCTGCAACCTTTGAAATGCCTGAAATACCTGCGTATTTTGCGAAACGGAAAGCGTCAAGTTCGGGAACGACCTTTACACGAATAAATTCGCCTGCAAGCTTGCCGAATGCCACACCTGCGGTTTCCTCATTATCCATAGCGTCAACGGTAAAAGCTCTTCCGCGGTCATAGTTAAACTCGACCGTTTCATTGGTTACGGTAACATCACCGTCAACATAGCCGCCGTTACGCGAATAATCCCCAAGACCGTCCATAGATATTTTCGGTATAACTATTTCGTGAGCATTAGAGCCCGCCTGAACAAGACTGTTGTCACCGTCAAGTATGGCGGTTTTTGCATTTTCCTTGTATACATCGTCGATAAGGTCAATGTACTTTTTAAAAGTTGTAATTGAATTAGCCATATTTAATCTTGTATGATATAGTTAAGGCTACATCATACCCTTTCTGAATTATTTACGCTCA
>ERZ808252.2397-NODE-2397-length-11425-cov-4.499296_pt1 | contig 11425 bp, 7 predicted proteins | sample MGYA00521242_ERZ808252 | MGnify/ENA primary metagenome ERZ808252 (study PRJEB31516, sample SAMN03275581) | gut metagenome | biome: mammalia-associated habitat; material: feces | host: Papio cynocephalus | place: Kenya | collected 2012-08-07 ...
CCATTGGTACCAGTGTTGGCACTGTGGTTACGTTAGTACCTATTGCCGCAGGTATTGCAACACAGACTAATAGCAATGTCTCATTGTTGACAGCTGTCATAGTTGGAGGAGCTTATTTTGGTGATAATTTGTCGTTTATATCCGACACGACTGTCGTAGCCACTCAAACACAAGGCGTGAGGATGAAAGACAAGTTCAAGGTTAACCTTCTTATTGTTATCCCAGCAGTTGTTGTTGTGCTAGCAATATATGCCTTTATGGGTGTTGGCATGCACGCTCCTACAACACATGTTGGCCAAACTGATTTATTGAAAGTGATTCCATATCTCGCCGTTATAGTTGCGGCTGTTTGTGGTCTTAATGTCATGGCTGTACTTGTTATAGGTATTGCATTGTGTGGCATCATAGGCATACTGGGTGGATCATATGGTTTTTATGGTTGGCTTAATGCTTTGGGAAGCGGAATAGTGGGTATGGGTGAGCTAATCATCATTGCCATGATGGCTGGCGGTATGCTTGAGATTATCAAGGTTAACGGTGGTATTGACTATATAATAGAAAAACTGTCTGGTAAAATTTGTGGAAAGCGTGGCGCGGAATTCTCCATCGCGGCTCTTGTGAGCCTCGTCAACCTTTGTACCGCCAACAACACTGTTGCCATCCTAACGGTAGGCAACATTGCTAAGCAGATAAGCCTTAAATTTGGCGTTGACCCACGTAAGGCAGCAAGTATTCTCGATACATTTTCGTGTACTATTCAAGGTATTATACCTTATGGCGTACAATTACTGTTGGCTGCAGGACTTGCACACGTAAAACCTGTTGACATTATACCATATTTATATTATCCTTTCGCAATTGGTATCACGGCATCGCTGTCTATATTGCTACGTTATCCTAAGCGGTATTCATAATTCATAGTTTGTCTGATGCAAGATATGGATGTCATAACACGCAATTTCTTCAGGCTACTGCGCTCGGGCGCATGGAATGAGGATGAGGCTCTCGAACCTATGTCACATTTTAAATGGAACAGGCTTGGACAGATGGCTCGTGCACAAAGAGTGGGGACTATTGTAAAAGCTGGACTAAAACGTATCGGAGAAGATGTTTGGGTCAATCTTCCTGAGAATTTTCTTGAGGATGTGAATGATAATGTAGAATCTTCAAAATCAACTATTCAACTTAGCAATACATTACTCAACGTCAGGCTTGATCATATTGAGAAGCATGAGATTCATGCAATTGATACAAATGTAGAATCACTCGACGTGCTGAAAATAATAGTCGGTACCGTTTCTACTATGCTAAATCAAGGTATTATGATTAGAGGTATTCTTGAGCTTGGACGTTATCTTCGTTTACAAGGTGACCACGTTGATTTCGTCAAGCTTGACGTCTGGCTTTCCAAACTGCACCTTGTTCGTATGGCGCAGCTTCAGGGCAGTATGCTTGTTGCTGTTTTTGAATTTGAAACAGATGAGTTGCCTTTTGTACACCGCTTAGAACCGTCTGCCTATAATCTTGTTTTGCGTTCGGTAAAACATACCGCAAGTGATACTGCAGAAGAATGGCATTTCCGGCAAAGTAGGTCTGGCTTTGTGACAAATAACTCTCAGTTGCTTCGTCGTAACCTTAGGCGTAGTCTTCGATACTTGCCTTATGCCCCTATAGAGACCGTAAGCAATTACATCAATAATTTTACCCGCTCATTGCAGGAAATAGAGGAGTAATGATTGTTTTATCATTTCTTTTTTCTACTTTTGCATTCATATTCTATAATAACATGAGTAAGACTATATACAGCAGGTTTGATAAGAAGGCCATAGCAGATTTACCTGTTGTGACTTTTCCTGGCAAAATTATTACTATTATCACTGCTGGTGAAGCTGAAAAAGCTGTCGACTGTCTTCTTAATAGCGATATTATTGGTGTGGATACAGAGACGAAGCCATCTTTTCATAAAGGCGAACAAAACAAAGTTGCCTTGCTTCAAGCATCCAACCGAGATGTTTGTTTTCTTTTCAGATTAAACTTAACTGGCATAACACCAGCCATAAAACGTTTGCTTGAGGACAGGAGCGTAAGGAAAATTGGACTTTCATGGCATGATGACATAAGAGGCTTAGAGACCAAAAGCAAGTTCAATCCGGGGCTATTCATTGATTTGCAGGATATAGTTGGTGAAATCGGTATTAAAGATCTTAGCCTTCAAAAAATATTCGCTAATATATTTCATCAGAAAATATCAAAACGTCAACGGCTTACAAATTGGGAGGCTCCTGTGTTGTCAGACAAGCAAAAAATGTATGCCGCTATAGACGCATGGAGCTGCATACTGATTTATGACGAGATAATGCGGCTTGTGGACACTGGTGAATATAATCTTGTCATGCTTCCTGAGCCTGAGCCATTTCAGATAGCCAAAGTTGCTAAGAATAAATAACATTAAGAATCAATCTTTAATAATGTATAGAAATGTTTTTCTAAAACCAGGTAAGGACGAGTCTTTGAAGCGATTTCATCCATGGGTCTTTTCTGGTGCCATCAAACGGATGGATGAAGGAATAGAAGAAGGTGATGTCGTCAGAGTGCTGAATTCGAAAGGTGAGTTCATTGCGGTAGGACATTTTCAAAAGGGCACTATTACTGTTCGTGTACTTTCTTTTCATGATATTCCTATTGATGAGGATTTTTGGGAAAAGAGCATATGCTCAGCTTTAGGCATGCGCATCAAGATTGGAATTGCTGATAATTCCCAAAATAACACTTATAGGCTCGTCCATGGTGAAGGAGATTATATGCCAGGGCTTATCATTGATTGTTATGGTAAGACAGCTGTAATCCAAGCTCATAGCGTTGGTATGCATTACAGTAGAAGCGCTATTAGTAAAGCTTTGCTCAATGTTATGGGGAAAAGGATAGAAAACATTTTCTATAAGAGCGAGACAACGCTTCCACTGAAAAAAGACTTGCAACAAGAGGATGGTTTTATAGTTGGGTACACTGACGACAATATTGCTGTTGAGAATGGCTTAAAGTTTCACATAGATTGGCTGAAAGGTCAGAAGACTGGATTCTTTATCGACCAGCGTGAGAATCGTTCTCTGTTGGAGCACTATGCCAAGGGAAAGAGTGTGTTAAATATGTTCTGTTATACAGGTGGCTTCTCTGTTTATGCCATGAGGGGTGGCGCAAAAAAGGTTCACTCAGTAGACAGTAGTGCGAAAGCGATAGAACTGACCAAATTAAATGTAGGCATGAACTTCCCCCATGACAATAGGCACGAGGCTTTTTGCGCTGATGCTTTCGATTATCTTAACAGTCATGACGACAATTATGACCTTATCGTGCTTGACCCACCTGCTTTTGCCAAGCACCGTTCTTCCCTGCATAATGCGCTTAAAGGATATATAAGACTAAATGTAAAAGGACTGGAAAAAATCAAGCACCAAGGTATTCTCTTTACTTTCAGTTGCTCACAAGTTGTGACCAAAGAGAATTTTCGCACAGCGGTATTTACCGCAGCCGCGCAAGCACATAGGCAGGTAAGAATTCTTCATCAGCTTCACCAACCAGCCGACCATCCAATAAACATCTATCATCCTGAGGGCGAATATCTCAAGGGATTGGTCTTGTATGTAGAATAAACGGAAATTATATTATCATGTAGTGTTGAAGAACTTGAGGAGATGGATTAAAGTATATTCTCAAGTTCTTTAATGCCTTTCAACGTACAGAATCCACGAATATAAAGCATGGTAACATTCTGGAATACTTGCTGTACGCCGTATTTTTGCAACAATCCGCTGCTGATTGCGTTTTCCATAGCAATGTTGCTGAACTCCATGATTAATTCGAAGTTAACGTTTTTTCTGAAATATCCATTTTTTATGCCTCCTTGAAAGAAAGAAAAAACCTTGTCGTGGTTTTTTAGCTTTATACTGTTCATCCATTCTACTACTACAGGATATTTTTTTAGATCTATGACAAACATGGTTGATATCTTTGCTGTCTGCTGTATTTGATAGCGATAATATTCCACTATCTTGCCTATCTCTGTTAGTTTAGGCGACTGTTCTATGACATTTTTAAGATAAAGGTTTTCCTTTTCTTTCATGTTCTTCATGCAATGAAGGAGCAAGGTTTCCTTGTTGTTGAAAAACTCATAAAGAGTGCGCTTGGATATGCCAAGTTCTTTTGATACATCATCCATTTTCACTGTTTTTATACCCTTTGTTAAGAACATATCCGATGCCACATCGATAATTTTCAATCTAACTTGGTTTTTATGCTCTGTTGAATCGTCACATTTATAAGTCATAATCGCATATTTTGCATGCAAAATTACAAAAAAAGAAAAAACTACTTTCTTTTTTCCGGTTTTTTTGTAATTTTGCCATGAATTACATTAGTTAATTAACAAAATAGTTATGGTAAAAATTACCAAAGAAGCAGCTTTAGCTTATCATGAGAACGGTAGGCCAGGAAAGATAGAGGTTAAACCTACTAAGCCTCACCGTACACAAACAGATCTCAGTCTTGCTTATTCTCCAGGCGTAGCATTCCCATGTTTGGAAATTCAGAAGAATCCTAATGATGTATACAAGTATACAGACAAGGGAAACCTTGTCGCTGTCATTTCCAATGGCACTGCAGTGTTAGGACTTGGTGATATTGGAGCCATGAGTGGCAAGCCTGTAATGGAAGGCAAGGGACTTCTTTTCAAGATTTATGGTGGAGTTGACGTGTTCGACATAGAAATAAACGAGAAAGACCCAGAGAAGTTTTGCGAGGCCGTAGAGAAAATCGCACCAACATTTGGCGGTATTAACCTAGAGGATATTAAGGCGCCAGAGTGTTTCTATATTGAGGACAGACTTAAGAAGACGCTTGACATACCTGTAATGCACGATGACCAGCATGGCACGGCTATTATATCGGCTGCAGGTCTTGTCAATGCTCTTGAGGTAGCTGGCAAAAAAATAGAAGATGCCAAGATAGTTGTCAACGGTGCCGGTGCTGCCGCCATCAGTTGCACAAAGCTTTATTGCTCTCTTGGTGCAAGGCATGAGAATATTGTCATGTTAGATTCCCGTGGTGTCATATATAAAGGCCGTGAACATGTGAACGAACAAAAACTCGAATTTGCAACCGAGCGCACCGATATAAAGACACTCGAAGATGCGGTGAAGGGTGCCGATGTGTTCGTCGGTCTTTCCAAGGGTAACGTGCTCACTCAAGACATGGTGCGCTCTATGGCTCATATGCCAATAGTGTTTGCTCTTGCAAATCCAGTCCCTGAGATTTCCTACGAGGATGCTACGGCAGCTCGTCCAGACATATTGATGTCTACAGGCAGGTCTGACTATCCTAACCAAATCAACAATGTCATAGGTTTTCCTTATATATTCCGTGGCGCGCTTGATGTTCATGCCAAGGCTATAAATGAGGAAATGAAACTTGCCGCGGTTAAGGCAATTGCCAACTTGGCAAAACAACCAGTGCCGGAGATAGTCAATCAAGTCTATCATGTTAATGATTTGCAGTTCGGCCCTAAATACTTTATTCCGAAACCTGTTGATCCACGTCTCATCACGGAAGTCTCCGCGGCTGTAGCCAAGGCAGCAATTGAGAGCGGTGTGGCAAGAAAGACCATTAACGATTGGGATGAGTACAAGAATCGCTTAAAACAGATGCTTGGTCAGGAAACTAAGTTTACCCGTACGCTACATGCTACGGCAGCTTTGCATCCACAGCGTGTTGTCTTTGCTGAAGGTGGTCATCAAACCATGATGAAGGCTGCCGTCACGGCTTTACAAGAGGGCATCTGCCACCCAATTCTCCTTGGTAATCCAGACCGTCTAAACCGTTTGGCAAAACGTTTGAAACTCGACCTTACAGGTGTTGAGATTATTGATATGCGTGCCGACAAGGAGCAAGGACGTAGAGCTACTTATGCCAAACATTTGTCAGAAAAGCGTGCTCGTCAAGGCATTACTTTCGAGGAGGCTTATGACAAGATGTACGAACGCAATTACTTTGGTATGTCTATGGTGGAGCAAGGAGATGCTGACGCATTCATTACAGGCTTGTACACCAAATACAGCAATACCATTAAGGTGGCTAAGGAAGTTGTTGGTGTGAGAAAGGACTACAAAACCTTTGCTACCATGCATATTCTTAACTCTAAGAGGGGGACAATCTATGTTGCTGACACACTTATCAACCGTCACCCGAACCAGGATGTGCTCTACGATGTGGCAAGGTTGTCAGAACATACGGTTAAGTTCTTCAACCAGTCACCTGTCATCGCCATGGTCAGCTATTCTAATTTTGGCACTGATGAGGTAGGTTCTCCTGTTGCCGTTCATCAGGCTGTGGAAAAGTTGCAACGCGACTTCCCAGACATGGTTGTTGATGGTGAGATGCAAGTGAATTTTGCCCTTAACCGTGAGTTGCGCGATGACAAATATCCTTTTACACGACTGAAAGGCAAGGATGTAAATACCATAGTGTTCGCTAACATGAATGCTGCAAACAGTAGCTACAAGCTTATACAGGCGTTGGATCCTGATTGTGAAATTGTTGGACCTGTACAGATGGGACTCAACAAGCCTATCCATTTCACTGACTTTGAGGCAAGTGTCAGTGATGTAGTCAATGTAACGGCTGTAGCTGTGATCGATGCTTATGTATATAAACTGAAGAAAGACAAGTAAATTATTTATTTCGCTATATAACAGTTAGCTACTGCGCTGAGAACCACAATCAGTGTGTAGTTAACTGTTTTTTCTTTTTATTCTTCGATTTTTTCCACTTGCCATTTCTGCTATGAATTTTCTATTGACAATCATCGTAAGCATCCTTTCTTTTGGTGCTGTTCCTAACGACACTACCATTAACAATGCAAAAGCTATCAATAGTGCCATTAACCATTGTGCGGACAATGGTGGCGGAGTGGTCGAAGTGCCTGTTGGAACTTTTACTACTGGCACAGTATTCTTGCGCTCGGGGGTGAAATTGAGGTTGGATAAGGCTGCCGTTCTGCTTGGCTCAAATCGTTTGTCAGACTATTCTTCGCTCGTGACCGACCTTGACCTATCTCGATATGAGAGTGGGCAAGGAACTGTGAATTATAATAGCGCGACAGATACCCAATGGTCTAAAGCCATGATTTTCGGAGTAGGGTGTGTTGGCTCAGGCATAGAAGGTGAAGGCTGTATCGATGGCGGAGACGTGCGTAATCCTCTTGGTGAAGAAAATATGCGTGGACCGCATACAATTCTTCTTGCTGGGTGCAAGAATATGGTCATGTGCGATTTTAAAGTACGACGTTCTGCCAATTATGCTTTCTTGGCCTATTGTCTTGACAAGTCTACGTTTAGCAATATCAGGGTTGAAGGTGGATGGGACGGCATACATATACGTGGCGGTCACGACTTAATTATTAAAGGTTGTAGACTCCATACTGGCGACGATGCCATTGCTGGTGGATATTGGAAAAGAATGAAGATTACGCATTGCGTTCTCAACTCATCGTGCAATGGTATACGTATGATAATGCCGTCTATTGACTTGGAAATTGCTGATTGCGATATTTTGGGGCCTGGCCAGTTTGAGCACATCACTTCACAACGTACACGTTCTGAAAATGCCATAAATATCGAGCCTGGCGCATGGGGAAAAGCACCAGGACATTTAGACCGCATTTTCATCAGGCGTTGCAGTATAAGAAGCGTATTGTCGCCTCTTTGCGTCACCATTGGCGACGACAACAGTTGTGGTAAAATAGTCGTGGAAGACATGACGGCTCGTGATGTCACCAGAATGGCTCTGTCTGTGAAGAGTTGGGGTGAGGCACCTACCGACAAGGTGATTTTGAGAAACTGCGACCTTGAGTTTGAGGGCATTGACGACCCATCACTTCCAACCTGGTTTGACGATAAGCCTACGAGCGTGTGGCCCGTTTTTCCATGTTGGGGCATGTTTTTCCGCAATGTCAGAGTCGTTAAAGTCCATAATGTCACGTTGCGTGTGAAGGGTGGCGAATACCGCAAGGCATATATGTGCCAAAACGTTGACGAGGAAAATCTTGCCAAAGGCGCGAGTGTAGTAAAAGCAAGGTAAAGAAATTAACATGATACGATACACATCAATACCGTTTCTGTCTTTTCTTTAGCAAGCATAGTGTAATGGCAAGAAACAACAGGCCTGACACCCATGATACCACGGCACTTGCCACATAACCTAAGCCTTGTGAGAACCCTGCCATCAAGAAGGTAAAGCAGGACACAATGGCAACGGTAAGGGCATATGGCAACTGCGATGACACATGGTGCACATGCTTGCATTCGGCTCCCGCACTCGCCATGATGGTAGTGTCACTGATTGGTGAGATATGGTCACCGCAAACGGCACCTGCCATACAAGCAGAAATAGATATTATGCGGAGCGGTGCTGAGGCTGGGAAAACGGCAATGCATATAGGTATCAGAATGCCAAATGTTCCCCATGACGTACCCGTGGCAAACGCCAAGAAAGCGGCAACGATGAAAATCATTGCAGGCAGAAGTTGCTGCAGACCTGCCGCGCTGTTTGACACGATGCCCGACACATATTCCGCAGCTCCAAGCGAGTCGGTCATGCTTTTCAGTGTCCAAGCTAATGTCAGAATGAGGATTGCTGGCACCATGGCCTCGAATCCCTTTATCAGGCAACTCATTGCGTCATGGAATGAAAGCGTCTTGCGTGCTACAAACATGCTGACAGTCAAGATAAATGAAAATAGCGAACCGATGACAAGTCCCACGGAAGCATTGCTTTCGGCAAAGGCATTGATAAAATCCATGTGGTTCTTGTTGTCTGCTTCGAAAAATCCTCCAGAATATAGCATTCCGACCATGCAGAAGGCTATCAGCATTACGATTGGTACTACAAGGTCACAAACAGCCCCCTTGTTCTTGGAACCATTTTCATCGTTTTTTACTCCTACGCCATGTTCCACGACCTGAAGTTTTGTATCGCTCACCTCGTCAAGTTTTCCACCGTTTGTGCGCTCATACCATTCCTTTAACCTGATATCATATTTGCTCATAGCCTTGAAGTCGAAGTTAAGCCATACTATTGCAAACATGAATATTATGGTGAAGAATGCATAGAAGTTGAAAGGTATGGCCTTGCAAAAAAGTGCCAAACCGTTTTCTTCTCCCGACACGAAGCCCGACACGGCAGCCGCCCAACTTGAGATAGGGGATATTATGCACACGGGTGCCGCTGTGGAGTCTATAAGATAAGCCAACTTCTCTTTCGTCACACCATTGCGTACCGCGATTGGTCGCATCACGGAACCCACAGTGAGGCAGTTGAAATAGTCGTCTATGAAGATGAGTATTCCTAATAGGATGGTAGCTATTTGCACACCCATCTTCGTTTTCACATGCTGCGATGCCCACCTACCGAAGGCTGCCGAGCCACCAGCCTTGTTCATTAGAGATACAATAGCACCAAGGATGACAAGAAACATTAGGATGCCTACGTTCCAAGTGTTGGAAAGGCAACTTATTATGCCATACGACTTGGCGTCAGCTCCGGTGCCTGTGGTATGGTTGGTAAGGTGAACAAGAAAACCGTCAAAACCTGAGCCTACTGATATGCTATATTGCGCTGCGCCAAGTATAATGCCTATGAAGAGGGATGAATACACCTCTTTTGTCTTCAAAGCCAAGGTGATGGCTACGACTGGAGGAAGTAGTGACCATGCCGTGCCAATCATATTATAGTCCATTATGTTTTGCCTTAGTTCTAATTTGCAGATGGGCTTATTATATTGTAAATCATTATTTAACAAGCTATTATTTCATAAACAGTTTTCCTATGAAGCTAATGAGATTCGCAACGGTTTCCTTGTTCTCCACTGGAATCTTGATGGTAGTCTCGCCTGTAAGCTCATTTTTCTCTACTATGGAATCTACCAATTGTGCTGTTGCTTCTGGCGATTTCAAAGCCTCAGCCAAACCTGAAAGAAAGGATACTCCTTGGGCAACTAATTCTTTTGGATGGGTTGGGCGACGAGAGAAACGATGAGAATTGAAATTATCTGTGTTGACAATAGTCTTGGGTTCATCTGCTGTTGTTGTGTCGTTAGAAATATCACCAACCGAAGCCTCTTTCTCATGCTTGGCTTCCTTGTTCTCTTCACAATAAGAGGCATTTGATTTTTCTTCCTCATTGACAGATATCGTAGAGGCAACAAAACTATCGGTTGTGTCTTCATCGTGAGTGCTTGCGCTATCCTCCACGTCTTCCACAATGCCACTCACGGTTTCCATCATCTTGCTGAACTTATCGTCGCTGATGAATACCGAATCCTCTCCATCATCCAATACTCCCTCAAACATGGAGGTCTTGAAACGGAGCTTTCCAAGCATTTCTTCTTCTATGGATTGAGGAGCCACGAGGTTGATGACCTGGATGTTGTTTTGCTGACCAAGGCGGTATATGCGCCCGATGCGCTGTTCGAGCACGGCAGGATTCCAAGGCAAGTCTACATTGATGATCGTGGCGGCAGCTTGTAAGTTCAAGCCTGTGCTACCAGCGTCCGTGGAAAGGAATACTCTGCTTGATGGCACGTTCATGAAGTTGTCTACCAAGTTTTTGCGTTTCTCGGATGGCACGCCACCATGCAAGTACTCGAAACCTATATCCTTCATCTCCAGTTCCTTGGCGATGAGTCGTGTCATGCGTTCCCATTGGCTGAATACCACAACCTTTTCTCCTTCCTCGCTGATGATGTCGCTGATGATATTCACGCACTCCTCCACCTTTGTGTCGTATCTCGTCTTTTGGTCGAGGATATAAGTGCTATCGCATACCATTCGCATCTGTGAGAGAAACATGAGCAGGCGTTTGCGGTCCTTATCGGTTAAGAAGTGGAATTTTTTCCATTTTTGTACGAGGATTCCTACTTGGAATCGCCATTCAGCGTGCATTCCCATTTGCTCTTTAGTCATCGGAACAAAGAGATTCTTGTCCATTCGCTTAGGCATTTGTAGCTTTACATCTTTCTTGCGACGACGGATAAGAATGTCGCTGAGTTTCTTGCCTATCTCGTTCAAGTTTTTGTAACCCAGTACCTTGCCAGTCTCGTCTGTGATGATATGGTTCTCCTTGAAGAGATAATAAGGGGCAAGACGGAAGTTATCAACAAACTCTACGATGGAGTAAAGTTCGTCGAGCTTGTTCTCCAATGGTGTGCCAGATAGAATCACGGAGTAATCAGACTCTATCTTTCTCGCCGCGCGGGAAATCTGGGTGTTCCAGTTTTTCAAGCGTTGTACCTCGTCCATGATGAGCATATCGGTTTGCAACCTACCGAGTATCTTGATGTCGTTGGCGGCACTGTTGTAGGAGATAATCTTGTAAG
>ERZ808252.2401-NODE-2401-length-11405-cov-4.432159_pt1 | contig 11405 bp, 7 predicted proteins | sample MGYA00521242_ERZ808252 | MGnify/ENA primary metagenome ERZ808252 (study PRJEB31516, sample SAMN03275581) | gut metagenome | biome: mammalia-associated habitat; material: feces | host: Papio cynocephalus | place: Kenya | collected 2012-08-07 ...
GCTATTTAATCGTCTCGGTGTTAACCTATTGGCGTAAAAAACCGGGAGTTTGTGATATAAAATACGCTAAAAACCTCGATTTGGTGTAATCTTGATTATAAAAAATCGCGAATTGGTGTAATTTATAGTTCAAAAAAACCGGAATTGGTGTAATTGTTGCTTTGACAATAAATGGAGGACATAGCCTGGGATACTAATGAGATATTTACTTGCTTATAGATTTCTTGGAAATGTTTGGTATAATTAGAAAAACAAATAATCAGGTTGGGGAAAACATCAGTTCTCTTTTATATGGGGCATTTGTGGATAGAATAGTAAATCTTAAGTCAATAATTCATTCCAAAAGAGCTAATTTGTATTTCTTAGAAAAATGCAGGGTTATGGTAAAAGATGGCAGAGTTGTTTACCTGTCTGAGAAAAGTAAACAATTGAATTATTGGAATATTCCTATAGCGAATACTACAGTCATTATTCTTGGATTGGGGACTTCTATTACAAATTCTGCTGTAAGAATGTTAGCATCTGCCGGAGTTTTGATTGGTTTTTCTGGCGATGATTGTACTCCGTTGTTTGCTGGTGCAGAAATAGAATGGATTTCACCTGTCAATGAATATCGGCCTACTGAATATTGCCAAGGTTGGGTAAAGAAATGGCAAGATGAAAATACTCGACTTAAACTCGCAAAGGATTTCCAGAAATCACGCATAGATTTTATCAAAAAAGTATGGGGTAAAGATAAAATGTTTTGCGAGAATGGCATTAATATAAAGCAAGATAATTTTTCATCTATACTTTATGAGTTTGAGAGAAAGATTGATGATGCTCCAAATGTGACGAAGCTTTTGCAACTGGAAGCAACAATGACAAAATCCATATATAAAGAAGTTTCAACTTTGATAGGTATCTTTGATTTTGTAAGAGATCGAGAATCAATGGATTATACTAACAGGTTTTTAAATCATGGGAATTATCTTGCCTATGGACTGGCTGCATCTGTCTTGTGGTGTTTGGGAATTCCTCATTCATTTGCTGTTATGCATGGGAAAACAAGACGAGGAGCTTTGGTCTTCGATGTTGCAGATTTAATAAAAGATGCAATTGTTTTGCCACTTTCTTTTATTTTGGGAAAAGACGGAGTATCAGACGTTGAGTTCAGAAAAAACTGCATTTCATTTTTTATTGAGTACAAGGCTATGGATTATATGTTCAATGTAGTAAAAAACTTTTCTGAGGAAAACTGTGATGATAGTGATATTTCAGTCTGAATCTGAAAACAAGTCAATCAATCGTGTTAGAAAGATACTTGATGCATATGCAAATAGAATAGGGAATAATAGTTGGATGACTCCAATTACAAAAGAAGGATTGGATACCGTCTATCATGAGTTGCGGCGTATAGCCACAAAAGATACAGCTGTTTCCTGCTTACTGGTAAAAGGTAGAGTTCAAAGTGAATTGCTATGGATAGTTGGCAACAGAGGAAAATTTGATGAAATGGGCAATGTCCCAGTAAATGAGACATCAAATAATAAGTACATTGTAGATGATGAAGAAAGCTGGTCTTGTTTACCAATCATCTCCTCTTTGGTTGCTATTGCAGCTCTTTGGCATGATATTGGTAAAGCTTCAGATTGGTTTCAAAACAAGCTTAAACATAATAAGCGAATCGGAGATCCTCTTCGCCATGAGTGGATTTCTTGTATGCTTCTCTTTGCATACATTAAAAGTGTCAATGCGTCGTCTGACGAAGAATGGTTAAAAGCACTTTCTGAAAATAAAATATGTTTCATGGATATAATACAGCAATTAAATAGAATCAAAAAAGAAAAAAATTTCTTTAAACAGGCGCATGGATATCCTGTTTATAGTTTTGTTACATGGCTTATCTTGTCACATCATAGATTTCCAGGTGCTATATGTAATTATGAATACTTAAAAAAAGAATATCGAAGTTGCTCTATAAGAACAATCGATGATCTATTATTGAAATTAAAGCCTCAACTTGGCTATGAAACATCCTCAGAAGAAGCAAAAGAAAAAGTCTTTTCATTTTCTAAAGGGATTTCCTTATTTGAAGATGTAAATTGGAAAAAAGAAATATCAAAATGGGCAAATCGACTATTAAGCAATTGCCAAAAAATAAAGAGCTATGCTGATAATAATTCTTTTTATGAAATATTAATGCTGTCAAGAAATGCTCTTGTCTTGGCAGATCATGAACAATCATCTCTAAAAGGTTCATACTCTTCTACTGATAATTCTTCTAGCAATAATTTGATAGCAAATCTGTACCCTAATGGAAAGCCAAATCAAAGTCTAAGTGAGCATATTCTTGGCGTTGAGTTTATCTCTCTACGGATTGTACATTATTTGCCATACATTGCCTCAAGGTTGCCAAGATCATTTGACAATAAGTTCTTAAAAGGAAAAGCAACGATAAAATATAACTGGCAAAATAAGGCGTGCGAGGAAATAAGAAGAATAAAAAAATCAGGTGATTATTCTAGACAAGGCTGTTTTGTTGTAAACATGGCAAGCACTGGTTGTGGTAAGACAATAGCCAATGCTAAAATATTACAGACACTTTCTACTGATGATTCCCTTCGATGCTCCATTTTATTAGGCCTAAGAACATTAACACTTCAAACTGGGGAAGAATATAAAACAAGACTTGGCCTAAAAGAGGATGATTTATCTATTGTAATAGGCTCTGAAGCATATGTAGAGCTGTCAAATATAGATGCTCGAAAACAAAATGAGGATGAAGTGGATGAAGATTCAGTAATAGATTTGAATGATAAAACGAATGACGTAATAACATCTTTTGCAGTTGTAGAATCGCCATTAAAAGAAAAAGTTTTTGATAAAAAGGCTATCAATATCCTTTATCCACCAATTATGGTTTCAACAATCGATCAAATAATTAAAGCTTCTGAAGAGACAAGGGGCGCTCATAATATTATTGCTATGTTAAGACTTTTATCATCAGATGTCGTCATTGATGAGGTTGATGATTATTCTGCTGATGATCTTGTTGCTATTGGTAGATTTGTTTATCTTTGCGGCGTATTTGGAAGGAAGGTTTTGATTTCTTCTGCAACAGTTCCAATTGAAATGTCTGAAAGTCTAGCCTCTGCTTATCAGAGAGGATGGGCAGAGTATGCAACATTACATGGTAAAATCAAGCAAATTAACTGCATTTTTGTTGATGAATTTAATTCAATGTCGACTGTTTTAAAATCATATCAAGATTTAGAAGATGAAGGAGTTTTCAGAATTTCATTCAGTGATAGTCTCGAAAGTTTTATTAACAAAAGAGTGAAAAGACTAGAGAAAATAGCTTTTCCTAGGCGAGGGGAAATTGTTCCTATAAAAGAGAAAAGTGAACAACACTATTTTGATTCAATCATAGATGAGATAAAAATTCTTCACGGACGGCATAGCGAAAAAGATCCATTTTCAAGCAAACAAATTTCTTTCGGCCTTGTGAGGTTCTCTAATATAAAGCAATGTATTAAGTTTAGTTGTTTTCTTGATGAGAAAGGACTTGGAGAGGGAATAGATATTCGTTTTATTACCTATCATGCAAGAGAAGTATTATTAATTCGCCATGCACAGGAGCGTTATTTAGACAAAATATTATGTAGGAAAAATCCTGATGAAATTTTTCATGATAAGATTGTAAGGGAGAATATTGAAAGATCGGATAACAATGAAGTGGTCTTCATTGTGGTATCCTCTCCGGTAGAAGAACTTGGTAGAGATCATGATTTTGATTGGGCGATAATTGAACCAGCATCTTTCCGCTCGATAATACAAACATCAGGGAGAGTATTAAGGCATAGAGAGAGTAATAACGTTGTTCCAAACATTGGCGTGATGCAATTTAATTGGAATGCATTGACAAGGAAAGATACAGATATTTGTTATGCTAGGCCTGGTTTTGAAGGGAATGATAATTTGCATCTTCCATCTCATGATTTATACAATCTTGTAGATGAGAATGAGCTAAGGAGAGGGATTACATCTATTCCTCGGATAAGACCATGTAATGATTTGTGTGATGTAAGGGACTTTTGTTCTTTAGAACACAAACATATTCAGCAATACATTGGGCAAAGTGAACATTATCAAGCATATGATTTTGATTCTTTTTACTATACTCCAGTGATGTTGACTGCATTTTCTCAACGTTTTCATCCTTTCAGAAAATCAACAGATGCGAATATCAGAGTGTTTTTGATAAATAGGGATGGCAGTTTGCATTTTTGTCAAAATATCAATGGAGAGTGGAATAATGTCGACAGAATGTTTGACATCGATTTAAGTGAAATAAATAAATCTTCTTCTAATGATTGGTTAAATTTGTCCTATATCAATCTTGTGGATGAGTATTCTAACCATATGGAAAAAAAAGAAGAAGAAATAGAAAAAATATATGGTGAATTATGTTTTTCAAAAAAAGAAGGGAAGAGGTGGAAGTATACAAATCGGTTTGGATTAGAAGAAATTGATTGTAAAGTTATGAAATTATTTTAAAATATAAATGAGGAAAAGAAATGCTTGATAAAAATATCATTAACTATGTACTAGAAAATGCACGTAAAAAGCTTAACAACATAGAAAAAGAACTACCCAAAAAAGAATCTCAAGAAGATAGGGAAATCTATCTTAATTCTCTTTCAGGAGATAAAGCAATGGCTTATAAATATAAGACAGTGCTTGATGGACTTGGAAACACAAATGAAGAGCAAATAAATGCACTTTGCAAAGAATGGATTGTTAACTTATCTAAGCAAGCATCTCAAAGACGTTTTTCTACTCATGTTGCTAAATATATTGATCCAAGTGTTAATGGAGTATCTAATATAGTTTTCAGTGCTAAAAGAGAGAATAATGGATATATTTGTTCAAATAATGTTGATTATTATCTGGATTCTTACGGAAATGCGGCCGCAATTCCCGTAACGGATTTTTTGTCTTTGGAAATAAAGGGAAAAAAGCTTTATCAACATATAGAAGAAAATACAGAAATTTCGAAAGATTTATTCTCATTCCTAGGAGAAAAAAAAGAAGAGGTCGAGAGTTGTTTCAAAAAAGCATTGCAAGGAGATTCTTTGGCTGTGACTGATGGAAATCTTAGACAGGTTTTTTTCCCAATAGCAGATGATGACTATTATATCATTACTCCAGTGATAAGTATGCCAGTATTGAATTCATTTAACTCAATTGTTGACAAGAACAGAAAATATAATAACAATCCTTTGAATTCTGAAACAAAAACTCCTATGAAGGTTTATGAGTTTAAGAGAAAAAACAATTACCTGGAAGGTGGTTATCTTCAAATAAATGGCTTAGTGGACATTCCATATGGAGGAGCTAATCCGCAAAATATAAGTTCATTTAGTACAAAAGTTAGAAACAAGTATCTTATTACATCTTTGCCTCCCCAATTGGTTAAGAGGAAAACAAGAATACCTGTCTTCAGTTTTTTTAGTGAATCTCTATATGCAAAAAACCAACGCTACTCTAGTATCTTTCTCAAATTGGATAAAATTTTTAAGCTCAGCAAAAATAATAAAGACATTAGAGATGCAAGAGATTATTGCTTATTTCTTCTTCTCTCTGAAGTAGGCTCGGATATTGCATCGGTACGAGATGAAATAAAAAAGTTAAACGTTCCATATAGAGGAAATCTTAAAGATTTTGAGTATGTGATGCTCTATGAAGATGAAAAACGGTATGAGGATTATGAGTGGCTTGTAAAAACAGCAGAAGAATTTTCACGTTGGTTTTTTGGCAGCTACAAATACGTGGTGGAAAATCCATTTAACTTTGCAGATGATGAGTTTCATTTTGTTAAAAACTTTGCTTTTGACAATAAGGAGTGCTTTATAGTATGAATCTAAAGAATTATATAGTTATTCCACGTGTTTCTGTAAAAAACGCTAATGCTTTGTCTTCCCCGATTACAATAGGAGTGCCAGCTGTATCTGCATTTTTAGGTTTGGGGCATAGGATTCAGAGATTTTTGAATTCAAACAACTTTCCTACTATTAGAATTAATGGTATTGGTATTGTTATTCATAGAACTAATCTCCGTGTTTTTAAAAGCAAGGTTGCACCTAAGGATTTTCTCTTTGCATCATCAAATCCATTAAAGAAAGACGGGGCAAGACCTTCAACAATCCCTGATCCTAAAATTGACTTTTGCGTCTCTTTGGTTCTTGAAATCGAAGACAAAGATTTTTCATATCTATTTGATATAGATGAATTGGTCTCAGAGGTAGAAAGTATTTTAAGAAATGGTTTAAAAATAGCAGGAGGTGACATATTACCTCCTTTAGAAGATGGTAAGCCTTCTTGGTCTTTTGATGGGCGATATAAAATCAGGTACGAAACTATTGACAATGATAATTTAGACGAAAATAAGAAATTGCTTAAATCACTTATGCCTGGATATACATTAATTGAAAGGAGAAGTTTATTAGCCAGGGAGATGGAAGAAGGAAAAGATGTTTGTGAATCTCTTTTTGACTATCTGGCTATTCATAATATTTGTTCCAAGGATGAAAAAGGAAACGTGGAATGGGCAAGTGAAAGGAAAACAAACGGATGGCTTGTTCCAATCTCGGTTGGTTTTCAAGGGTTAACCATACCACAAAAGGCTAAAAACCAAAGATGTGACGAATATGACCATTTATTCGGTGAAAATCTAGTAACACTAGGAGAATACAAATTGGTCTCAAATTTCAAGACAGTTAATGAATTGATTTGGCGCTATGAATGTGATTTGGAAAAACTATTATTCAAATGTGCTTGTAATGGAGGAGTTTAAAAATGGCAAAAAACAAACAAGAAGTAAGTGTATTGGCATTTGAGAAAAAGATTGTCCCATCAGACGGAATAATGTATGGGTCAACTTGGGAAAAAAGGCATGAATCAAGGAATTTTTTACCTATAAAGGAAAAAACTGTTAGAGGAACGATATCAAATACCCTAAAAAATACTGTTCTTAACGATCCTATGAAGCTCTCTGCGGAAATAGAAAAATCTAATATTCAAACCGTTGATTGTTGTTTTCTAAAAAAAGAAGATGATACACTTGTAATAAGTTTTACTGTAAAAGTATTGGGCAATGTTGATATTCCTACTGCATGTAGCAATCCTGATTTTCTTGAAAAATACAAACAAGTTGTTGAAGCTTATAAAAAGGAATATGGATTTGAAGAACTTTCATATAGATATGCGTACAACATTGCATCAGCACGTTTCTTATGGAGAAACAGGCTTGGAACAGAAGAAATTGAGGTTAAAGTAAGGGATTGTTATGACAACTTCTGTTGTACTTTTGATTCAAAATCATTCTCTCTTAGAGAATTTGATGTTGAAAAAAAAGAAGAACTAAGTGAATTCTCAAATAAAATAGCAAATGCCTTTAGAGGGAATAATTCTGCTCTATTTGAAGTAACTTGCTATGCCAAGATTGGTAAAGGACAGGAAGTCTACCCAAGTGAGGAAATGGTTTTAAACAAACCAGAAAAAGATAAAAGTAAGATACTCTATTCAGTTGATGGTAATGCAGCTTTTCATTCACAAAAAATTGGAAATGCTATAAGAACAATTGATACATGGTATCCTCTATATGGAACTAAAGATGGAGTAGGGCCGATTGCTATCGACCCCTATGGCCCTGTGACAACTATAAGTAAGGCATTTAGATCTGAAAAAGGCACGGACTTTTACAGCATCAAAAATTCTATTATTTGGGAAAACAATATTGAAGCAGAAGAAGATAAACATTTTTTCATGGCAATGATAATTCGTGGTGGAGTATTTGGCGAGAGCTCAAAGGAATGAAATGAAGTTTGACTATTACCAAGAGATTAGGATCTTTCCTGATTGCGAATTAGGAGGAAGAGAAATAGGAGAGGTTCTATTTTCTCTTCTCCATTTAAGTTTTGTTAAAAATAAAAATAGTGATGGAAATTCTAGGTATGCAATGGCATTTCCTGAATATTCGAAAGGAACAATTAAAACATTTGGTAGAGTTTTTAGAGTGTTTGCATATGATGAGCAATATTTAAAAGTGCTAGATATTCCAAGCATATGCCATCGTTTAGATGGATATGTTGAATATTCAGAAATTTTAAAAACTCCTGAAACCAATAGCTTTATGCGTTTTTTTAGGATACAAAACAAAACAAGCATAGATAGACTATCAAGGAGAATGGCTCAAAGAAAAAACATTTCTTTTGAAGAAGCCAGAGAAGAGTATAAAAATTTTAAACCTATTAAAATCATGGAAACTCAATTCCCATTTTTTTGTATTAAAAGTTTATCGACAAATCAAGATTTTAAATTGTTAATTAATTGCGTAGAAGAGAGTTACGAAAGAGAATTTCCATTTAATTTATATGGGTTGAGCATAGGAGGCAATGTTCCTAACTTCTAAAAGGGTTTTTGGGTTGATTTTTATCTATCTCTAGAGCAGGAAAAGAATTGCAACGATTTTACTATAGTTATCTGCCGTATAGGCAGCTTAGAAATATCAATATTTGGTGGATAGACAGTTACAAATGTTATCTGCCGTATAGGCAGCTTAGAAAAGAGAGAAAAGAATCATCAGATTTAGAATCAGGTTATCTGCCGTATAGGCAGCTTAGAAAACATAGGACTCCAGCTCCTCGTATCCCTCGGAGTTATCTGCCGTATAGGCAGCTTAGAAATTTGTGATAACAACGCTAACTGCTAACGCTTGTGTTATCTGCCGTATAGGCAGCTTAGAAATAACTACATTAACAAGCATAATTTATACGCCGGTTATCTGCCGTATAGGCAGCTTAGAAACTAAAAATCAATTCTGTGAGCCCGTATATATCGTTATCTGCCGTATAGGCAGCTTAGAAAATTATAACCAGAAAGATTATAAACATAATTAGGTTATCTGCCGTATAGGCAGCTTAGAAATGCATTTATTTGCCAATTCTATTCTGGCGTGTGTTATCTGCCGTATAGGCAGCTTAGAAATGCTAAAAATTATTCTTCGCCTAGCCTCCCTAGTTATCTGCCGTATAGGCAGCTTAGAAAGCCTATATATACAGGCTCACAGAACTGATTTTGTTATCTGCCGTATAGGCAGCTTAGAAATAATTCTCAGGTCGTTGTTGCTAAAGATTCTAGTTATCTGCCGTATAGGCAGCTTAGAAAATTCCTATTCCCTGTGGTCGTTGCTTCTGCTGTGTTATCTGCCGTATAGGCAGCTTAGAAAGTCAAAGTCCAATGACGGTCAAATCGGAATTAGGTTATCTGCCGTATAGGCAGCTTAGAAATGCTTCTTCTGGTCAATCACTCTCTGGTATGAGTTATCTGCCGTATAGGCAGCTTAGAAAATTAACCAGTTAGCAAAGGCCATAACACCTTTGTTATCTGCCGTATAGGCAGCTTAGAAATTTTTCGTAAGAAATTGTGCCATCGGCATTTTGTTATCTGCCGTATAGGCAGCTTAGAAACCTGTCTACCATCCTCAGGTAGTTCGGGCGGTGTTATCTGCCGTATAGGCAGCTTAGAAAGACAGCCGGCGTTAAGAGTCCCGACTCTATATGTTATCTGCCGTATAGGCAGCTTAGAAAGTCAAAAAATAACGACGGTCAAATCGGAATTAGTTATCTGCCGTATAGGCAGCTTAGAAAGTCATTAGACTTTGACGGCTTGACTGCCTCTTGTTATCTGCCGTATAGGCAGCTTAGAAAAGATGGGCATGCGGATGTGGAGCTTTGTCCTTGTTATCTGCCGTATAGGCAGCTTAGAAAACGTCTAGAGTCAAGCACATTTTTTACATTTTGTTATCTGCCGTATAGGCAGCTTAGAAATCTTATGACAAAAAAAGAGGCTAAAACTGCAAGTTATCTGCCGTATAGGCAGCTTAGAAAATCATAACGTGTAGCAACTTTATTATCAGCATGTTATCTGCCGTATAGGCAGCTTAGAAAGTAACCATCTGTTATAGAAGCAGAAGAAGTATGTTATCTGCCGTATAGGCAGCTTAGAAAATACCATGGCATCTTTTTATGCCAATCCAAATGTTATCTGCCGTATAGGCAGCTTAGAAAATCATTATTCTTAGATGGCTTGACTGCCTCTTGTTATCTGCCGTATAGGCAGCTTAGAAAGTCGTTATTCTTAGACGGCTTGACTGCCTCTTGTTATCTGCCGTATAGGCAGCTTAGAAATTCATTATTTGCAGTTACAACAATCCACACGTGTTATCTGCCGTATAGGCAGCTTAGAAAATGCTATGCTAGCATTGCTAGATATGGTGCATGTTATCTGCCGTATAGGCAGCTTAGAAAGTCATTATTAGCAGATACAACAATCCATACATGTTATCTGCCGTATAGGCAGCTTAGAAAAAATCGGTATCAGATTGTTCTTTAATGATAAAGTTATCTGCCGTATAGGCAGCTTAGAAATTGTTAGCCCCGGTCTAAAAGCTATTCGATAGGTTATCTGCCGTATAGGCAGCTTAGAAATGATGATTTCTACTCGCCTGAGTTTGAACAATGTTATCTGCCGTATAGGCAGCTTAGAAAAATATCGGAAGTAAAAAGGTTAAGACGTCCATGTTATCTGCCGTATAGGCAGCTTAGAAATGATTTAACAAGTGCAGCGCTTTCTAGTCAATCGTTATCTGCCGTATAGGCAGCTTAGAAATCATGCGTCCCTTTGTATCTCTTGGATATGAGGTTATCTGCCGTATAGGCAGCTTAGAAAAGCCTTCAGCTCCCTGTCCGATTCAAGCAGCGCGTTATCTGCCGTATAGGCAGCTTAGAAAAAGATATTCACTATGGCATTTAGCCATAAAAAGTTATCTGCCGTATAGGCAGCTTAGAAATCTTTCTGCTCCTCGTCTTGTCTCTTGGGATTGTTATCTGCCGTATAGGCAGCTTAGAAAAGTCTCAAAATGCTTCTTTATAACAGAAAGCAGTTATCTGCCGTATAGGCAGCTTAGAAATTGATGCACTTGGATTCTTGCAGAATGAATTCGTTATCTGCCGTATAGGCAGCTTAGAAAGTACACGTCGTCTATGCACTCGTCGGAGCAGAGTTATCTGCCGTATAGGCAGCTTAGAAAACAAGGTAACCCTTCTGGTATTGGTGGTTCTTCGTTATCTGCCGTATAGGCAGCTTAGAAATTAATGATAGCACTCCTTTTTGTGTTAGAGATGTTATCTGCCACATGGGTGGCCTTTTTATGGGAAATAATTGTTTCTGACAAGAATCTTGTCTTAAGTGACTAGGGTTTTTAAGTTAACCTCTGCTTATCTTAGCAAAGTAATGTCTCTTCATATCTTCTTCGAAGTCTTTGTCTGATTGGTAGCTTCTGTTTAATACTGGTTGCCATA
>ERZ808252.2404-NODE-2404-length-11393-cov-3.381990_pt1 | contig 11393 bp, 15 predicted proteins | sample MGYA00521242_ERZ808252 | MGnify/ENA primary metagenome ERZ808252 (study PRJEB31516, sample SAMN03275581) | gut metagenome | biome: mammalia-associated habitat; material: feces | host: Papio cynocephalus | place: Kenya | collected 2012-08-07 ...
TTCAAATGCAACGTTGGAATCAAGCCGATGCGAAGGCGAAAGCAAAAGCGGACGAAAAGCGCAAGCTTGAAGAAACGCTCAAAGAGTTAAGTCGAAACAATGAGAGAAGTTTGGAACAGGAAAGCAAGCTGTTTTATGAACAACTTAACAAGACTTTCGACTATGTTGAAGAAGTGGCGCATAGTACGCTCGACTATAAAGCGGCGGCGGAGCAAATAATCGGCAGCAAAGCGAATGAAATTAAAAAAATTGACGGAACAATTCTTGAATTCATGTTTCCTGACAAAGAAATATTATCACGTTCCGCCGACGAAGATTTTATAAAAGACTGCTTTGAAAATGGCGCAAAGCTGATGGAGTACCATGATTTCCTTTATAAAAGGCTGAAAGGCATAAACGAATTCATTGACAGGGCAAAATACATCCAAAAGCAAAATATTGAAGATTTAGTGCCATACTGGGCTGAAACTCTTCGCAACAAGATAATAGCCGATACTGTGCGCAAAAGGTTGAACTTTGCAGAAGTCTATCCTGCTGCGTCGCAAATTAAAGCATCGATAGAAACGCTATACATTGAAGCTCAGGCGAAAATGCTTGACTGGGGGAAGAGCAAAGAACGGGCAGAAAAAGTGCTCAAAATAAGAGAAATAAGAAAAATGGCGCAAAGGCAACTTGAAACTGCATATGAATACAAATATCAGCTTGAGTATTTGTGCGCCATTTTTCCTGACTTGAAACAATATCTTGATTATACTGCCGACGAGCTTGAATTATCTAACGATGCAGTAATAGAAAATCCCGAAAAAGATAGTGTTGCCGATTATTTAAGCCGCGAAGAATACGCAAGTCTAACGGAAACACAGCGTAATCAGTTGGCTCTTGACAGATACATAGCTTCGCGGAACAAATCGAAGTGGCAAATAGGACGTGATTATGAGATGTATATAGGTTATCTGTGCGAAACATATTTATGCGACGTTGAATATTCCGGTATTGAGCGGCAGCTTGAAGACTTAGGACGCGATTTAATAGCAGAGGACTTATCTAAAATCTACATAATCCAATGCAAATATTGGTCGCGTGACAAGCTGATACGAGAAAAACATATCATGCAGCTATATGGAACAGTCATGGCGTACAGGATAACAAAAAAGCCTAAAAAGCCCGTGGTTGGTGTATTTGTTACGAGTACGGGACTATCCGATATTGCGAAAGCATTTGCGAAAACTTTGGAGATAGCTACATATGAGTGTGTAGATTTAGGTGAATTCCCGAGAATCAAATGCAACATCGGCTGGGACAAAGAACGACAGTGCGAGACGCATATTTACCATCTTCCCATGGACTTGAGCTATGATGTGACGAAAATTGAATATCCGGGCGAGTGCATGGCGTTTACTTGCGCTGAAGCTGAGAGCAAAGGCTTCCGGCGTTCGTATAGGTGGCACGGTGATTCTTGAGTTCTTCTATGATTTCTTTGAGCTGAGCGGCAGTAAGTTTCGCGCTAAGCTGTTCTATTTCTTTTAATAGCAATTCCTTGCGGCTGTTCATATTCCCCTCCGGTGGTTTGTTGGTTTTATTATAGCACACGAACGCGTGTTTGTAAATACCGTAAATGCAGAAAAAGTGTTTATTTACGGTGTTTTCTTTTGCGACACAGGAGCTTTGCGAAACGCCAGAGAAGGATAATACCCTTATCGTTAAGCCGGTTTATGATGTCGAACAAGTCAAATCTGCAATTATTCATTTATTTTGTCCTTTCCTCTTGTGCGAATTGGTAATCTGTGGTATAATTAGAATAACATAGGGAGGCGGGAAAAGCAACAGTCACATATGGGAAACGGCGGGAAAAACATATCACATATGGGTAAAATACGCGAAAACAGCTGACAAGCAAGACAATTTATGTTGAACAACGTTGATTAAACAATTTAAAGGAGTAAAATCGAATGGAAAGGAATGAAATTGAAGAAGCTCGGCGGAAACAAGGTATGACATATCAGGAATTGGCGGAAAAGTCGGGAATATCGGTCTCGACGGTGCAAAGATACTGCACAAACGGGGTGAAGTCTCCGAGTGTAGATGTGACTGACAGGCTCAACAAAGCGTTAGAAGAAACCACGGTAGAAACGGATGTTTGCGGAAACGCTACCGAAGGAGACTACATGAGGGAGGTTGTTGGTATGCTGAAGAAGCAGCACGAAGAGGAAATCGCAGACAAAGACAGGCAGATACTGCGTATACGGGTTGAAAAATACATATGCGCGGCTCTCGCTATTGCGGTGACGGCGGTGTTGATTGGACTTTTCCTCTACGACTACTCGCACCCTGACCGAGGATGGATTAGGTACGAAAACGCGGAATACACCGTCGCAAATGTCATGGGTATATCGTGAAACAAAAAAGAGCCTTTTCGGCTCTCTTTTTTTGCTTATTTCTTTAGATACTCGTTATTACCGCCGATTATGTTGCCGTCAGCGTCGAGTTCGTCCCACAAAAAGCGTCCTTTTCCGCTGTTTCTCCACTGTCCGAAGCCGCTGTATTTGCCATAGTCAAGCCATTCGCGGACTGCCGGTTCAAGTTTTTCGTCGAAAAGCAGAATTGTAAACTCGACGGAAGAACCTGCGGGGAGTGTTTCCGATGCAGCGAGTGCTGTTCTTTCGCCTGTTGCGCCGTTGGTTCTCAGTGGGCGTTCGCATATGCCGAGTTCGCCGTTGATATTGTAGGGCGCAAAGCGAGGTTCGACGAAAATCAGCTTGTCAATCACTTTCTTATATGCCTTGATTTTCGCGGATTCCGTCGTTTTTACGCGGGAAAGTCCGCCGCAAGCGTCTTTAAACGCCCCTTTGATTTGATAATCCCACACTCCAGGCTTACCGTCCTGCTTCGGGAAGACCGTCACGCCTTTGTTGTCTTCCTCTTCGCCGATTGCTTCGATTTCGTCTTCCGTATCAAGCGGGTCGGGTGCTTTGCTTGCGATGTACTCGCTATAGATTTTCTCGCTCGATGGGGAAGAGCCTAACACTTCCTCGATAAATGTTAAACGTACTTTTAGTTCTTTTGCTACAAAATCTGCCATGTTTTTTGTTCCTTTCTTTTCCTGCGTTTCTGCCTTCTTTTTCTTTGATTGTCCTATCCGTTTCAGGGCGTGACTCATCGGAACCGTTCCGTGCCTTCGCCTTGCTTTGCCGTTGCTTTGCCATGACCGTCAAATCAATGCCCAACTGCGCCGAGCCTTTGCATCTCTCCACATTGCCTATATTTGCCATGCACTTCCTTTGCTTTTCGTATCGTAGTTTCGCCATGCGCTCCTTGCCTCGCTTCGCCGTCGCCTTGCTTTCCGAAGATTTACTACGCTACTCCGTTTCGACGATTTTTCAGCTTTCCCCGACCACCTCCTTAATTTTCGTTGATACAACATCAGCCGCCAACAGTTCGAGCGCGTATTCCGGCGGTTGTCTTTCGCCGATATCCCAAGCTTCGACCGTTCGTTTAGCGATTAAGTAATTTTGAGAAAATTCTACTTGCGTCATTCCGCTGATTTGCCGAACTTTTGGTGCGTTAAAGTCGTGCGCCAGCTTCCAGATGACGGTTAAAATTTTGATGGGCGCGTCTCCGCTCATGTCGGCGGGGTAGCACTCTTCCGGCAGGCTTCCGCCTTCTTCGGCGATGTACTGCTCAAGTGATGAGCATTCCTCCGCGTCGATGCGGAGACGGTGAAATTCCGATAATAGCATGAATATTCATCTCCTTTTTTCTTCAACTTCCCGCACCGCCTTTTCAGTCGGAATGAAATGAACGATTTCGGGGCTGGCGTTTTCGAGCGCGAAATCGACAAGCTTGCCGATTAATTCGCGTACTTTCTTTTCGCCTTGAATGCCGTACACCCATTGGCTGTCAAGAAAGTAAGCAGAGGCGCCTTCCGTGATATACGGAGAATAAACCCCGTCGACCCAACATTCAACTCTTTCCTTGTGTCTTTCGAATTCTCGAGCGTAAATATATGCGCCGTTGCCATGAAATGTCACTTTGAAATCCACGTTGCCCGGAAGTCTGGAAGCTTCTTCTGCTATGATTTCCTTTATTCTTTCGTTTGTCATTTGCTGATACTCTCCTTTGGTTTTGATACCTCCGCCGTGTTCGGCGGAACGCACCGAGCCTAAATCCTGTTTAACGCCGCTCGGTCGGCTTGCGGTTAAATTTCGCCGCCGATTAAATCCTCGGGGGTGACGTAGCCGCCGCGGTCGAGCTCGACGACGTTCCCGTCCTCGTCATAGTCAGTCTCGTGATACTCGTACCACTTATGATAGCTGTCATAGTCGCTCGTGATAACGATTAATTCACCGTTTCTGTCGGTGAGCCATGTGCCTTTGGTGATGTTGGTGAGTCTTTTGGTGATTTTCATTTTAGTTCTCCTTTGATTTTGGTTTTCGTTCTTTTCTTCACACCTATATTATACCGTACATTGTGCGGTATGTCAAGGGGTTTTGGGATTTTTTTGATTAAATTTTGATTTATTTTCCGTACTTGTTAATAACGACGTTTGTGATTACATCGTCCTCGACTTCCTCCGTTCCCTCGTCGGAAAATGTGACGATGACGGAAGAACCACCGGGAATTGAGCGGTCGAAGTAAGACCACACGTTACCGTCGGCGGTGACGATGTAGCCGCAGCCGCTGTTGATGGTGGTATATGTGCCGCTTTGGGTGCGCTCCTGCTTGATGGGGGAGCAGGCAACCACTCCCAACAAGATGATTAATGCTAATGATGTGAGTTTTTTCATTGGTTTTGTTCCCTTTCGTTTTTTTCTTTGCTTTGCTGCGTTTTTCGGCTGTCGGGACTTGTGACCGTCTGCCGGGTCGCATTAACGGCGTTTCCGCCGCCACTCTGCTTAATCTTGAATTCCTGCGTTCCTTTTGTATTTTTCCACACTGTCTGAGAGCTTGTACATTAAGTTGCTCTGCGTTATGCTTATTTCTTTTGATATTTCGGTTTTTTCAGTTTTTGCTTTTCTTCTCAGGGCGTTTCCCTCTGCCAAGAGAGCGGCATTAAGGAGTCGGAGCTCGTTTTCTGTAAGCTCAAAAGTGATAGTGTAAGTGTTCATTTTAATATTTCCTTTCGGTTTTTGATTTGGTTTTCCACGACCCCCGGAGGGGTTTCGGCTGGTGACCAACCAGCCATCGTCAGGTGGAGGGGTTAAGCAATGTAGTCGAGGTCTTCGTACCACCATCTCTTGCCGTCGGGAGTGATGATGTTGTCGCCGTCGGAGCTGTAGTTTTCGTTTGCTTCGTCGTCAACGTTTTCCGCGCCGATAAGCTCGAGTGCCTCGTCGAGGGTGAGGTTTTCGCCGCCGAGCACTGCGTAAAGGGTCTTTCCTGTGTTTTTGTCGAAGATTTTCATTTTTGATTCTCCTTGATTTTTCATTTCATTTTTTTGATTTTTTTGGTCGAGGTTTTGTTTCCCTCGCTGTGTCTATATTATAGCATACTGTACCCAGTATGTCAATAGGGAATGTTGCACAAAGATATGAGAGGGAATTTGTTGATTTTGCATACTGACACCAGTATGATATATGTGATATAATAAGGATGGCAAGAGAGGAGGTGAGAGACGTGGGAAAAACCTCGAGCGAGGTGAAAGACAGATACAATCGCAAGGCTTATGATGAGATTAAGCTGAGGGTGTACAAAGGGCGTAAGTCTGACATACAGGCTGCTGCGGATAAAGCGGGGCTGTCGCTCAGTGCGTACATCGTTAAGGCTGTTGAGAGGCAGATGAGCGAGGACGGCTTTTCACAGGGTGGGGAGTAATCCCTGCTCTTTTTTTGTTTGCTCGTAAATAAAAAAAGAAAAAACACAAAATCTGCGTATATTATACTATCATATATTAATATATATATAACATATACTATCATATATTATATTACAGTATATGTTATATATATATTATAAGATATTATATATACTATCATATGATATATATATATACTTCTTTCTTTTTGGTTCTTTTTCTTTCTTAATAAACTGCAAACAATTTATTATTTGAAAAGGAGTGTGATGACATTCCTTTTTTTTATTTCGTTAAAACACAAAATTTTAGAATAACTGTTCGAGGAAATACAATATTTTGATGAATAAGCGTTTGACAAGACGAACGAAATGTGGTATAAGAGAGGTGATATTAGGCGGGTGTCTATTTATTTTAGGCAAACGTCGAACTCCTACAATTTGGGTGGGAATTTAAAAAGGAGGTGCAGATATTGGGTCAACATCTATACATAGCACAAGATGTAGGGCGTCCAAAGAAATTCACGCCAGACGAAATAGCAGCGAAATGGGAAAAGTACAAGGCGAAATGCGATGGCAACGTGAAGAAACGGCAGGTCACTACCACCACGATTGACGCTGACGGAAACAAGGTGAAAGAAACAGTTGTTTCCGATGTTCTCGCGCCTCTCACTTATACTCAAGAGGGCTTTTGCCTATATCTGCCCCTCACTTACTCGAGTTGGGTGCAGTATAAGGACGACGAGGATTACGCAGACGTGATAGCCCGGATTGAGATGGAGTGTAAGGACTGTGTGAGAGGGCGTTTTGAGGACGGCACGCTCAACACGCGGCTTGCCGGAATATGGCTGGGAAGATACCCCGAATACAGGACACAGCAGGAGACTAAGATTTCCGGCGGAGTGCCGGTGGTGATATCAGGAGAGGGCGACCTCGATGACTGACGCGGGAGACAAGCTCTCACGGGTGTATCTGCCGGACATTGTAGGGCGAGGATACGGCACGATGTGGCGTTCAAAATGCCGCTACGTCGCAATTAAAGGCTCACGACGCTCCAAAAAGTCGACGACGCAGGCTCTAAAGCTCATATATCAGCTTATCAAGTACCCGCTTTCAAACGCTCTTGTCGTGCGACGATACGCAAACACCCTCAAAGACAGCTGCTTCACGCAGCTTAAGTGGGCGATTCATCGTTTTGGAGTGGATGAGTTCTTCAAATGTAAAGAATCACCTCTCGAAATTACGTATATTCCCACGGGGCAAAAGATATACTTCCGTGGTCTCGATGATTCACTCAAAATCACATCTATCACGTGCGAGATTGGGGCTATATGCTGGCTTTGGTGCGAGGAGGCTTACGAGATAGATGACGAGGATGAGTTCGATAAGCTCTGTGATTCGCTGATGGGCGACTTGCCGGAGGGATATTTCCGGCAGATAACGCTCACATTCAACCCGTGGAGCGAAAGTACGTGGATTAAAGCGCGATTCTTCGACAATCCGTCTCCCGATGTGTTGGCGATTACAACAAACTACAAGTGTAACGAGTGGCTTTCGGACGATGACAAGGCGGAGTTTGAGCGGATGCGGCTCACTCAACCGGCGCGATACAAGGTTTCGGGTCTCGGCGAGTGGGGAATTGACGGAGCGGTCTACTTTGAGGAGTTCGATTCCGACGTTCATGTCGTTCAGCCGTTCCCCGTCCCCGATTACTGGCGGATTGAGAGGGCGATTGACTACGGTCTCGACGCTCTCGCCTGCTTATATGTGGCGATTGACACCGAGGGCAACGCTTATGTGATTTCCGAGGTGTACAAGCACGGACTGATTGTGTCCGATGCTGCTGCTGCTATTCAAGCGGGTGAGCCGAGGTCACAGACACGCTGGGTGACATACGCCCCGCCCGACTTATGGAGCAGGACTAAAGACACCGGGCGCACGATAGACGAGATATACAGAGACTGCGGTGTTCCGCTCACAAAGAGCGACAACAACCGCATTTCCGGCTGGATGCAAGTACACGAGCGGCTAAAGGTAGTCGATGATGTTGACGGCGGCAAGACGGCACGGTTAAAGATATTCTCGTGCTGCAAAAACCTCATACGGACGCTTTCGACGATTAAGGCGGACGAGGACAACATCAATGACTGCGCTACAGAGCCGCATGAGCTGACGCATTTACCAGATGCGCTTAGATACTGGTGTATTACTCACGCTCGTATTCCCACCGAGCCGGACAGGAGAACGGAAGAGCAGAAGATGATAGACAGATACAAGGCTGAGGTCTTTGGAAAGATGAAAAAAAGGAGAAGATAAGCGTATGGCTGCTACGAAAAACAAGATAAATCACGCGCGCTTGTGCATGATGGGCGGATGTCGAAACAAAAATACCGACCTCTACTCAAAGAGGACTGATGTATTTAACAAGGGACTGTACCTCTGTCCCGACTGTGCGAAGACGATAGGACTGCTCAACGGACTGGAAGAACCCGAGGAAGAGACCCCCGACACACAAGCGGCTGGTGAAGAAACGCCCGTTGTACATACTTCGCGCAAGACAAGGAGCAAGGCATGATATACGGACTGATATGCGCTGTAGTGGTGCTGTCGGTCTCGCTTGCGGCTGTGATGTACGACAATCTCCGCAAGGACAAGATGATAGAGCGGCTTATCTCCGATAAGTGCGGACTTCCGCCGGAGAGACGCGGGAAGACGGGAATTATATCTCCATACCGCGCCAAGCCGAGAGACGGAGGTGGTAGCGCATGAGTTTGCTTGATTTATTCCGTGGCAAGCCGAAAAACAAGCCTGACCCGCCGAACATACCTGTAGACCTCGACGAAAAAGGGGAACGGATATACTACGAAGATGTGGTAGACGGGATAAAGCAGGAGCTTGAGAGACGGCGAGACGAAAGAGCACGTTATGAACTGCAATGGACGCTGAACGCCAACTTTATGGCGGGACACCAAAACTGCGACATTGACGTGTACAAAAACGTTATCAAAGACACAGAGAGAGAGACCAAAGCGGACAAAGAGAGACGAGTTTACAACCGTATTGCGCCGCTTATGGAGACACGACACGCAAATCTCGGCTCTGTCAAGTATCAGATGATAGTCAATCCGCGTTCGCCCGAAGCTGACGACGTGGAGAAAGCGAAAACCTCAACAAAGCTGCTTGAATACTGCCAATCGGTGACGGATTTTAAAAACAAAATTGACAAGCTGATATCGTGGTGCGAGTTATGCGGCACTGCCTTCACCTTATCTTGGTGGGACGCGGATATCGGAGAGGTTGTCGGAAACGGCACTGTGACGCGAATGAACGCTGCCGGAGACGCTGTAACCGAGGGAAAGCCTATCATGTCGGGCGATATTGCGTTTGGGCTGATATCGCCATATGAAGTGTTCCCGTTTTCGCTGACGGTGGAGGAAATCGAAGACCAGCACGACGTAATCATAGAGCGTGTGCTTGATGTCGGTGAGATATACGACCTCTACGGGAAGAAGTTTGACGGAGAAGAAATTGAAAGCTACATTCTCACTCCGCTCCCGAACGGCACTACGGGGCACGGAAGCACTTACACCTCTTACGGCATGACGAAAACGACGCGCGAAAACTGCGAAAGAGTGATAATGTACCTTGAGAATCCGTCGAAAGGCTATCCGATGGGACGGCTTATAACGGTAATCAAGGACGAAATCGTTTACTACGGCTCACTTCCTGCCGGTGTATTCCCTCTCGTGGCGATTAAGTCCAAGCCGGTATCAGGGCAGTTCTTCGGCAAGTCCGTTATACAAGACTTAATCCCTCTGCAAAGGTCGTACAACGAGAATTACAACAAAATACAGGACTTTATTGACACTGTAGCGAATAATCCGTGGCTCGTGCCGTCCGGTTCTCTCATAGATTCTGCGACGGACACGGACGCGGATGAAATCACGATGGAAGCTGGTTCTGTGCTTGTGTACGACCCCTCATTCGGCAAGCCGGAAATAGTGGAATATCCCGAGCCGCCGACTATTGTGTACTCAATGCTTGACAGGCTTTCCTCTGACATGGAGTACACGGCGGGGGTATCTCAGCTCATGGTGGTCGGTTCTGCTCCGTCTGGCGTTACTTCCGGCACGGCGATTGACAACCTGCGGCAGATAGATTCAACTCGTATGTCGCTCACTGCCGACAGTATTCGCGGCGGTGTGCTTTCGATGGCTCGTGTGTGGCTCATGCTCAACAAGGAGTTTTCGAGCGGTTATCGCGTACTGATGATAGCCGGACAAGACGAGATAGGCGGAGTTTATACGTGGTGTTCGGAGGATATCAACTCGTATGACGTTGATTTTGCCGCCGAAAACGAGCTCAGGCACTCCAAAGACCAAAAGAGACAAGACTTTATAGCTGCTCTCAATGCGGGACTGCTGATGGGCGACGACGGACGGATTGACAAGCGGTTTATCGAGCAGGGACTTGATTTATTTGACCTGCGAGACGCGCCGTCCTCGTACTCCGAAGAGGATTTACAGCGGAAGAACGCAAACCGCGAGAACGCATACCTCGAAAGCGGCGTGATACCAGAGAGATTTATTTACGATGATGATGCAATCCACATTGAGGAACACGTTAAATATGCTCTCGGCGCGGATTACAGACAGCTCATGAAACGTGCGCCGGAATACTGCAAGATGTTTGACGCGCACATAGAAGACCACAAGCAGAATCTTGCGAGACAGCAGCAGGCGGCAGAACAAGAAGCAATGCAAAAGGCTATGGCTGCTCAGACACTACAACAGAAAGGTGAATCAAAATGAACGAACGCGACGAAAACGAATATCAGTCACTTGACGATGTGCTGGACGCCGGATTTGCCCGTGTAGCAGCGGAAGAAGAAGCGGCTGGGGATGCACAAGTTCAGGCTGACGCAGACGCTCAGGTTATGGCTGATGAAGCCGCTGCGGCAGGTACACAGGCTACAGAGACTGCTGACACCGCGCAGGTGCAGGAAACAGTACCTACTGTAACAGAACAGGCGCAGACACCCACACAAGACCCGCAGACCGCCATGATAAACGAGCTCAGAGCGCAGAACCAGCAGCTTACAGAGCAGATATCACAGCTTGTACAGTCTCTCGGACAGTCCCGGCAGGCAGTTCAGGAACAGTCACAAGTGGCGGAAGAAGCCGCTAATCAGGCGGCAACAATCACGCTCCCTCAGCTCAACATGAACGAACTTCAATATATGTCGCCCGAGGAACAGGCGCAGGCACAGAATCAATACCAATCTGACATGGCGAACGCTCTCCGTGAGATGATTCGTCAAGAGATGATGGCGGAAATGCAGCCCGTGCGCGACGACTACGAAGCAAGGACGCGTGAAGCTGCTATATCGGCGGCGAAAGACCAGATATACAATGACCCGAAATTCCCGGATTTTCGCGAACACGATGCGGAGATTGACAGCTTTATAGGTTCTATGCCGGAGTTCAGCTCAATGGAACCGGGCAGAGCGAGACTTCTCGGCGGTCTTATCAATCGCGGGCTGAGAACAGACCCTAACAAGACTATGACAACTGATGAACTTGTATCGGCGGTAATGGCGAACCCTG
>ERZ808252.2409-NODE-2409-length-11366-cov-4.987711_pt1 | contig 11366 bp, 10 predicted proteins | sample MGYA00521242_ERZ808252 | MGnify/ENA primary metagenome ERZ808252 (study PRJEB31516, sample SAMN03275581) | gut metagenome | biome: mammalia-associated habitat; material: feces | host: Papio cynocephalus | place: Kenya | collected 2012-08-07 ...
CCCTTTTCCATTACGCTTTATCTTATTTTTGATTTCGGGCACAAAGTAACGATATAGGTCTGCCAAATGGCGTCATAGTCATATAAAATATGATACAGTACTGTCAATCACAACATATCTGTATGCAAATATAAACAATTTTCCTTAAACATTGCAAGTTCATAATAGTTCATTAACACTAATCAGCATGGAACCTTTTTAGTTTTAATCGGCAAAATACTAACCAAATATTTGAGAATATGGCAGTTCTTGCCTTACTTTGCCATAAAAAGGCGATAACGATAATGACAGACATCAACAGGCGCAAACTGCCAGCAGGCATCCAGTCGTTTAAAGCAATCAGAGAAGAAAGCTATCTCTATGTGGATAAGAGCGACATCATTTGGAACTTAGCGAATCGTGGCAAGAAGTATAATTACTTAAGCCGCCCTCGTCGTTTCGGCAAGTCTATCCTTGTCGATACGCTACAGATGTACCTTGAGGGAAGAAAGGAACTCTTCGAAGGACTGAAAGTCATGCAGTTGGAAAAAGATTGGAAGCAATATCCTGTCATTTGCCTCGACATGAGCCGTGGAGGAGCCAATACCGAGACATTACACTCTTACCTTGACATCCGCTTTGGGGAATACGAAAACAAGTATGGCATTACCCCAAAAGCAACCGCATAGCTTGCAGATCGTTTTGACGCTATCATTACCACAGCATATAACCAAACAGGGGGTGAAGGTCGCCATCCTTATCGACGAATACGACGCTCCACGACATCAGCTATCTGTGTGAAGACAAAAAATCATTAGAATCTTTCAAGTCCGTGTGAAAGGCATGAAAAAAGTCCCACACTGCCAATGGCAGTGTGGGACTATATCTAATTGTTCCGATGAAAATGCCTGCGGACGGCCACAGGGGGCGGCCCCTGCACGCTTCACCGAATACAGAGGTTTAGAGGCTGCGATCCAGACGAGTGTAACCGTAGCGAGCCTCAGAGCCAAGCTCCTCCTCGATGCGGATGAGCTGGTTGTACTTGGCCATGCGGTCTGTGCGGCTCATAGAACCAGTCTTGATCTGGCCGCTGTTTGTAGCCACAGCGATGTCGGAGATAGTGGTGTCCTCTGTCTCGCCTGAACGGTGAGAAGTGACGGTGTTGTAGCCATGACGGTGAGCCATCTCGATAGCCTCGAGAGTCTCAGTCAGAGAACCAATCTGGTTGACCTTGATAAGGATTGCGTTGGCCACGTGCATCTTGATACCCTTCTCCAAGAACTTGGTGTTGGTCACGAAGAGGTCGTCGCCTACGAGCTGAACCTTGTTGCCGATCTTGGCTGTGAGCTTCTGCCAGCCCTCCCAGTCGTTCTCGTCGAGGCCGTCCTCGATAGAAGCGATAGGATACTTGTTGCAAAGCTCCTCAAGATATGCGATCTGACCCTCGTCGTCAAGCTCCTTGCCGTTAGGATCCTTAGGCATGCCGTTGTTGAGCTGCTTGTAGTTGTAGTAGTACTTGCCGTCCTTGTTTGTAGCGAACTCAGAAGCGGCGCAGTCCATTGCGATTGTGACGTCCTTGCCCGGCTCGTAGCCAGCGTCCTTCACGGCCTGGCAGATGCTCTCGAGAGCGTCGTCGATGCCGTTGAGCGCGGGAGCGTAACCACCCTCGTCACCTACTGCTGTAGAGAGGCCGCGCTTCTTCAGGAGCTTGCCAAGGGCGTGGAACACCTCAGCGCCGCAGCGGATGGCTTCCTTCTCGCTCTTTGCGGAACGAGGCTGGATCATGAACTCCTGGAATGCGATAGGAGCGGATGAGTGAGCGCCACCGTTGATGATGTTCATCATAGGAACAGGCAATGTATAGCTGTTGCAGCCACCGATGTAGCGGTAGAGAGGCATGTGCAGAGCCTCAGCAGCCGTGTGAGCGGCAGCAAGAGACACGCCCAGGATAGCGTTTGCGCCGAGCTTGCTCTTCGTAGGAGTGCCGTCGATCTCGAGCATCTTGTAGTCGAGGCCGCGCTGGTCGAACACGTCCCAACCCTCAAGGGCAGGAGCGATGACGTCGTTGACGTTGGCAACTGCCTTCAAGACACCCTTGCCACCGAAACGGCTCTTGTCGCCATCACGAAGCTCAAGAGCCTCGTTCTCACCAGTGCTGGCACCAGATGGAACACTTGCGCGGCCCATAACGCCGTTCTCGAGTGTTACCTCAACCTCTACTGTAGGATTGCCACGGGAATCCAGAATCTCACGTGCGTGAATCTTTGAAATCTTCATCGTTTTAATGATTTATATGTATAAAAACTGTTTGTCAGTGCTGAAAAAGCGATTGCTCGCTTACCTACCTGCAAAAGTAATGCCTTTCGGCATAAAGACAAAACAAATGTGACGCTTTGTCAGACAGTTTTTAGTTTTTTTAATGATGCGAGGGACTCTATTGAATGCCAATGCCTCAAGCACCACTTGGCACGACCCTTCTGCCACTTAATTTACCTTGGTAGGTTTCTTCACCAATCGCATATAACCCCATGGCTTCTGGAAGGTCTCAGTGCAATCGGCATCGTTGAACAGGTATTTCCGACTGAATATTGGGGAGTTGTCCTTTTCCCTTCCAGTAATCACCGAAGTGAAGACAATCTTGTCCTCGCTGTTGTCTCCCCAGTGTATCTCCACTTCCTCCGATTTCCAATCATAGTTAGCAAGGAAAGGGCCAACTCTGGCAACTACCTTGTCATCTTTAGTCCCATGTTGCTCTATCATTATCCCATGGAAATCTTCGTAGTAAGCGCGAGTACTTGGTTTAACTTCTTCTTTAGCATCCTCCTCCATCTTGTACACCTTCCCCTGAAACCTTATGTAGGTATTCGCCACGAAGTCGGCATCGTAAGCAGTGCTCTCCTTGTCTATCAAACTCTCGCCAGAGGCATTGGTCACATCGAATTTGAATTCTATGGGACTCAAATCAATTATAAGGTCTTCATCGTCATTACTGCAAGATGCCAAGGCAAAAACAGCCATCACAAAAAACAAGATACGCTTCATGGTTACTTATTTTTAACGGTTAATATTTTTTGATCACTAGTATAGCCGTCTGGTATACCATACTTAAAAGTATAATACCAGCCATCAGAGTTGTCACCCCATCCAAAGTTCATGTGGAAATACTCACCAGCCTCGGAATCTTTCTTCTTTAATCCAGTTGCGTCATAAATCATGAAGCCGTTAGGAGACGTATTGACAATCTTGAACCTTGGATCATTGGGTTTCTTAATGAGTGTGGCAATGACCATGTCCCTAATCCTCTTATACCCATCGCATACCCATGCGTGTCCATCTTCATTGTTCTTTCCTTGAATGTAGACAGGATTCCCCGCCTTTATCTGGCTGCTCAAGTCGTCATTTGTAATATAGTTGTCTATAAGGCTAACTTTGTATCCAAATTTCTCGAACGCTTTTTTTTGCTTTTTTGATATTTGAGCTGGTTTTATCCACTTTAAACTTCGCGTCACAAGCCTTCCAAATGTCATGCATCAAATTGCTTAACGCGGTGTTATAGACTGGTTCTATGGCGATATTGTCCCAATCGTATTTTGAAGGGTATTTGTGATAATAGGCTATCTGCGCAATGGCGATAGGCACGCATCCGGCATGGCCATTAGAAGTTCCTACATTAAAAGGATAATCCTGATGCCATTGGGTCTTCAATAACGCGCCTATTGAATCTTGGGTTATGGTCTTAACGAAAATCTGCGTGACCTGTCGATAATCATACTGTGGGTCGGAGCAGTCTTTCATCTCTCTCATGAACGCCTCATAATCATCAAAAGACAAGAAATATTGGGCGGTCGTCAAATCACCCAAACATTTATACCCTCGCGACTCCTGATATTCCCTTTCTTTCGCTTTACGCTGTTCTATCTCCGCTGGCAAGGCACGTGTCAGCACTGTTTCCGGCGTTTTCTCGAAAGAAGCCCATTGCAACGCGTATCTTATGCGCAATGAATCTGACGTGCACATTTGCGCATTCCTAACTATTTGCTTGAAATCTTTCAACAAACACATTGAAGGGTTGTCAGTATTGAATACGAATTTGCCCTTGTCAGAGAAGGCAAGTATAGGCTGCGTGTTCTTGCTTGCGCTTATAATCACGAACCCATTGTCATGCCCATAGTTTATGACATAAACCAAAGGCTTGCCACTTACGCTGTCGGAAATGGTTGTGACCTCATAAGCCGTTGCGGCGCGTGTCGTGGGGGTGACACCTTTGAAAAGCGTTGCCATCTTGTTTGCATCGACAGTGGATATAGAGGTTGGCTCCCTATCTATATACAGGTCAGTCTTGTTCACAAGCTCGATCTTGTTTTCCAAGCCAAGGCTCTCTTCGTCTCTTGTACTACACGCCTGTGCGAATACAAGAATTAGAGATAGTAAGGTTAGAATAACATTTTTCATACAATATTAGTTTATGGGTTAATATTGTCTTTTCTCGTTGGCAAATATAGGGAATTTCGTTGTGTTATACAAATAAAACAGAATGGATTATTTCGGTTTAACTTTTGTTATGTTATAAACAACAGATACAACCAATACAACAAGTACAACATTACGGGCGTGACAAGCACAAAAGTTGTATTTGTCGTACATGTTGTCAAGGTTGTCTTGGATGATAATGTTTCGTTGTTTGTGCAAACCATTCTTGAATAGCCACATATTGTAAATATCGTTTACCAGAATTTAACATTTGACAAGGGCAAATCCAGAGAACGAAAACAAGGCAACAAAGGAAAACTCACTACAAAAACAGGCAACGGCACCCACTACACGCCATAAAATAGATGCAATTCAAGCGTGAAGGCAGTGCCATTCAAGCACAATCGCGTCGCCATTCAAGCGTAAAGGCACCGACTTTCAAGCGCAATCGCACCGCCATTCAAGCGTAAAGGCGACAGCAACCAATCACGCACTGAAGGCCTATCAGCGCAACCGCCTAACTATCAACACAATAGTAATACTACCGAAAAATAGCGAAAATACAGGCAAATGGTGACGCGGTTTCATCCAAGCGATTCTTGAAATACGATTTGTAAGTTTTTTTTGCAACACTTACGGCACGATGACAGAGAAATGGCAAAACTATTTCGGCGAAAAGTGCCAACGTTGCGAAAATAATGCGTAAATTTGCACTGGCCATCAGGATTAGCGTCCTGGCAGCCAACATAAATCAACAATAAACCCAAAACGAGAAAAACGAAACATGGATTCTACAGACAATTCACAAAACAAGACATACGACATCGTTTCCCACTTCGCCACGGAAGGCACTGTCGCCGACATCCGACCTCTCGGCAACGGACTGATAAACGACACATATAAGGTGACGACCAAGGAGGTCGACGCGCCCGACTACGTGCTGCAGCGCGTAAACACAGCCGTCTTCGCCGACGTGGACATGCTGATGGACAACATCGCAGCCGTGACACGCCACATACGCAAGAAACTGGAGGCTGCCAACGTGACAGACATCGACCGCAAGGTGCTGCGCTTCATCCCCGCCGACAGCGGGAAGCTATACCACCGCGAACCCGATGGCACCGTGTGGAGGCTGATGGTGTTCATACCCAACGCAAAGACCTATGAGGCCGTGACGCCAGAGTATTCTCGCTTTGCCGGCAACGCCTTCGGCCATTTCGAGGACATGCTGGTGGATATCCCCGAGAAACTGGGCGAGGTGATACCCGACTTCCACAACATGGAGTTCCGCATGAAGCAGTTGCGCGAGGTCATCGCCAAAGACCCCACAGGGCGCGTGGGCGAGGATGCGGTGAAGCGGCTCCTCGACTTGATAGACAGCGACGCCGAGGAGATGTGCAAGGCCGAGCGCATGGGGCGCGAGGGGAAGTTGCCAAAGCGCGTGTGCCACTGCGACACGAAGGTCAACAACATGATGTTCGACGAGGACGGCCACGTGCTCTGCGTCATCGACCTCGACACCGTGATGCCCTCATTCGTATTCTCAGACTATGGCGACTTCCTGCGCTCTGCCGCCAACACCACCGCCGAGGACGACCCCGACATGAGCCACGTGGCGTTCAACGAGGAGATATTCAAGGCGTTCACGCGCGGCTACCTCGAAGGCGCGCGCTTCCTCACGCCCGTGGAGATCGACAACCTGCCCTACGCCGTGGCGCTATTCCCATTCATGCAGAGCGTGAGGTTCCTGTGGGACTACATCAGCGGCGACCACTACTGGAAGTGCAAGTACCCGGAGCACAACCTCGACCGCGCCCGCAACCAGATGCGGCTCTACCAGTGCGTAAGGGAGCACGACGACATGATGAGGGAGTTTGTGCAGTCATGCCTCAAAAAATGAAATTAGTGTATTTTAGAAAGGATTGATGAATGGAATTGAAGCTCAACGACTATCACAGGTTGACAAATTCAATAAAAATGAAATCGGTGGAATCTTGGAGCAAGCTGAACTTGTCGCGCGAGGAGTGCTCGAATCAGTTCAAGCGGTTGCGGGAACAACGACTTGCAAGGGAGTCCAAATCGCGAAATTAGCGAAATGGGCTAAATCGCATGGATATTGGCTTGACACCAAGCAATTAGGCAGCTACGAGGATCGAGGCTCAGAGAACGAGGTTTATTTGTCTGCTGTGGAAAACTACGTATACAAGCTGAATGATTTTCGCTATTCAGACGATAACCTGACATCTTTCTTTGAACGCATAAAGGCCCATAACGCGTATTTCCCATATTGCGCATACACCCTTGTGGGCTTCTCGGAAAACCAAGATAGCAAGATTTGCGCAGTGCTTCGCCAACCTTACATCATTTCAAGTCGTGAAGCCACAGAAGATGAGATTTCAAATGAATTGGAGAAGTTAGGATTTAAGCCACAGATTGACGGTGAATATTATACGAACGACGTTCATGACATATTCGATGCGTCACCCAACAACGTATTGGTAGGCATAGACGGCAACTTGTATTTTATAGACACTATCATTTATGAAACAAATGCCGGGAATGTCAGCACATACCACAGTCAGTCTCCAAAATTTTCATAAACTATGAAATGCATAAACACACAAAATAATATCATGAAACTCAAAATCACGATTCTGGCTCTCATGCTGACAGCGGGCACGAGCCTGTGGGCGGCAGGAGCCTACACCATCTACCCCACCCCACACCGGCAGATAGAGCAAGCGGGCACGGTGACGCTTGGCGGCACCGTAAACGTGGTGTGCGGCAAGGCCATCGACCAAGCCACGCGCCAGAGGGCCGAGCAAGTGCTCAGGGAGCACGGCTTGCGCTGCAAGTTCACCACGTCGCCAGCGAAAGGCGCGGCCAACCTGCTGCTTGGCGTGAACGGCGACAAGGGTGCGGCAGACAAGGCGGCGACAAGCCTCAGGCTGAGCCGCGCGGTCTTCGCCACGCCAAAATACGACAAGCACCTCGTGGCCGTGGCCGGCAAGGGTAAAGCCGCCACGATAGTGATCCTCGGCGAGAACACCGACGCCACGTTCTGTGGACTCGCCTCGCTGGAGCAGATGCTCGACGAGCAACCAGGGAGGCTCTCGTGCGTGACCATCTACGACTATGCCGACGTGAAGAACCGCGGCGTGATAGAGGGATACTACGGCGTGCCCTACTCTGAGGATGTGACGGAAGACCTCTTCCGCTTCATGGCGCGCTACAAGATGAACTCATACATGTATGGCGCCAAGTCGGACCTCTACCACTCGCAACTTTGGGAGAAGCCTTATCCGCTGACCATCACGCCCGAACAGAAGAAGATCGGCATGATGACGCAAGACATGATGAGAAACATGGCGAAGGTGGCAACGGCCAACAAGGTCAACTTCATCTGGGCCATCCACCCGGGCACAGCCTTCTTCGACACCAAGAGCGACGACGTGCTCGACAAGATAATGGAGAAGTATGAGTCTATGTACAAGCTCGGCATGCGCCAGTTTGGCGTGTTCGTGGACGACTGCGGTGTGCCCGACGACTCTGCGAGCCTCAACATAGGCGCGCGCAGGCTCACCACCCTGCAACAACTCGTGGACAAGCGGTGGAACCGCAAGGGAGCCGCCCCTGCCGACACCGTGAAGCCGCTCAACTACGTGCCGCAGCTATACGCCTACTCATGGGTGAGCAAGGAGAAAGGCGAAAGATTCTTCAACTCGCTGAGCGCCACGCCAAAGAAGACGGTGATATATATCACGGGAAAGAACATCTGGTCGGTGCCCAACAACGAGGACCCAGCTCTCGTGAGCAAATGGCTCGGACGAGAGGTGGGATGGTGGTGGAACTATCCCTGCAACGACAATGACATGGACAAGCTCTTCGTGAGCGACATGTATGCAAACTTCCACGACGAGCGGCACATCGACAACGACGCCCGTGTGACCGACAGCCTCGCTGTGAAGACGCTCATCAGCAACCCCATGCAGCAAGGCGCGGCAAGCAAGATAGCCCTGTTCAGCATTGGCGACTACGCCTGGAACAACGCGGCCTTTGACGTGCACAAGAGCTTCGAGGCCGCCGTGCCTGCCGTGGTGGGCAAGGAATACGCCGAGGCTTACCTCATCGTGTGCCCCTATCTCCGCCACTACGACTACGACTCGCCATGGCCTACGCTGGAGCAGATGAGGAAGTTGGCCGCGGCGTGCGAGAAGCTCGGCGAGCTGGCCAAGAGCGACAATGAGGGCGCGCGCCTGTTCTACGACGACATAGAGCCGTGGCTCACCAAGGTGAACGACATGGCCCACTGCGCCATCGTGCTTCTCACCAAGGACAGCCAGACCAAGGAGGCGGTGGACCAAGCCATCGAGACCGTGGGGAAGATGGACACGGACAAGAAATACGACGTGGAGATTCTCAACGGCATGGGCAAGGACATCAAGATTGGCTCCACGCAAGCCAAGCCCGCCGACAGGGTGCTGCTGCCCATGCTGAAGAAACTCGCGGGGAAATAAACACGACAACTAAAAAAACACTTTATTACTAACAATTATGTCAATTTCAAAGAAAGCATTATCATTGATGACCTTCTTAATGGCGACCTTCACCGCACCGTCAGTGGGCTTCGCACAGTTCAATTGGCCTTACCACATAGAGAAGGGGCAAGCCGTGACCGACGTGCCCCAACGCGAGGCCGGGCAGAAAAACGCACTCAACCTCACAACACCTAAGATGAACGTGGTGCGCGTGGGATTCGTGGGTCTTGGCATGCGCGGCCCAGGAGCCGTGGAGCGCTGGACTTATATCGAGGGCACGCAAATCATGGCCCTCTGCGACCACGAGAAAGATCGTGCCGAGAACTGCAACAAGATTCTGGAGAAAGCCAGCCTGCCACCGGCCGACATCTATTATGGCGAGGACGGCTACAAGAAGCTCTGCGAGCGCAAGGACATAGACCTCGTGTATATCGCCACCGACTGGCTGCACCATTTCACCGTGGCCAAATACGCCTTGGAGCACGGCAAGAACGTGGCCATCGAAGTGCCGTCGGCTATGAACCTCGACGAGATTTGGCAACTCATAAACCTCAGCGAGAAGACTCGCCTCCACGTGATGATGCTTGAGAACTGCTGCTACGACTTTTTCGAGCTCAACACCCTCAACATGGCTCAGCACGGCGTGTTTGGCGAGGTGGAGTATGTGCAGGGGGCTTATCGCCACGACCTCTCACCGTTCTGGGACGCTTATTGGAAGAAAGACGCCAACGACAAGCTCGGCTGGCGTCTCGACTACAACCAGAAGTTCCGCGGCGACGTGTATGCCACCCACGGTCTCGGCCCCATCGCGCAAGACCTTGACATACACCGCGGCGACCGCATGAAGACGCTCGTGGCAATGGACACCAAGAGCATCAACGGCAAGGCCTGGGTCGAGAAGATGTCGGGACAGAAATGCGACAAGTTCGCCAACGGCGACCACACCGTGACCCTCATCAGCACGGAGAACGGCAAGATGATAGAGGTGCAGCACAACACCATGACACCACAACCATACAACCGCATGTACCAGGTGGTCGGCACGAAGGGCTTCGCCAACAAGTATCCAATAGAAGGCTACGCCCTCTCAAGCGCGCAGATGAAGGCCAGCGGAGTGCAGCCGACGAAGGAAATGAGCGGTCACGACTACATGGGCAAGGCCGACTTCGACGCGCTGGTGGCGAAGTATCGCTCACCGATAGTGACCAAGTATGAGGCCATGGCAAAGAAGGTCGGCGGCCACGGCGGCATGGATTTCATCATGGACAGCCGCCTCGTCTATTGCCTCCAACACGGTCTGCCTCTCGACATGGACGTGTATGACCTCGCAGAATGGTGCTGCCTCGCCGAGCTTGGCACAATATCGATGGACAACGGCAACATCCCAGTGCAGGTGCCCGACTTCACCCGTGGGGCTTGGAACACGCAGAAAGGCTACCGCCACGCTTTCGCCTCAAAGGAAGAGGAGGAAGCCGTAGACAAGGCCAACGCCGCGTTCACGGCCAAGCTAAAGGAGAAAGGCGCGAAATACTGGAAGAAGCACCCCACCACAAAAGCCGACGGCAAGAGCCACCAGATGGGCCTGTAAGGAGTCCCTTGCGTGACTTTGCCCCACAAGAACAAACATAAGAACATACAAAAAGGAATCCCATGCTCACGCACGGGATTTCTTATTGTTGATAAAATCATGGCTTCTCTATGAATAGCGACAACACCTTTTAGGCAAGCCATGTTATCCCGAACTGGGGTAACTTCTTTTCCAGCTTGTCGATGGAGACGACAGGAAAATATATTTTCACGACATTTTATTTTCGTTTCATTTTTCTTTTATACCTTTGCACCCGGAAAGCAAAGGTTGCTTTCTAAGGGGTGCTGCGGTCTTTGCCGCGGCTGAGATCATACCCATGAACCTGATCCGGATAATGCCGGCGTAGGTAGAGGATAATCCCTTCAGTATTTTTTCTAAAAACAAAAGGTATCAATGAAAAGAACCGTTTTCATTATGAGCCTGTCACTTTCGGCCGTTGCAGCGATTGCAGGCAAGCCGGAAAAACTCGACACGCTCAACACGTACACACTGCAAAGTGTTCAGGTGACATCTACAAGGGCCACGAAAACCACTCCTATGGCCTTCACGACTCTCAGGAAGTCGCAAATCAGCGAGCTCAACTACGGACTGGATATCCCATATATCCTCTCACTGACTCCATCTGTGACCACCACCTCCGACGCAGGCAACGGCATCGGCTACACATCGATACGAGTGCGTGGCATAGACCCTTCGCGCATTAACATCACGGCCAACGGCGTACCTGTAAACGACGCTGAAAGCTCACAGGTGTATTTTGTCAACATGGGCGACTTCGCCTCTTCATTGCA
>ERZ808252.2411-NODE-2411-length-11361-cov-10.005130_pt1 | contig 11361 bp, 7 predicted proteins | sample MGYA00521242_ERZ808252 | MGnify/ENA primary metagenome ERZ808252 (study PRJEB31516, sample SAMN03275581) | gut metagenome | biome: mammalia-associated habitat; material: feces | host: Papio cynocephalus | place: Kenya | collected 2012-08-07 ...
TGCTGCAAATAAATGATACTTTTTCATAACCATTTGTGTTTAAGGTTTATAAAATGATTTTTGTTAATAAATATATGTTTTTGATTATCGGTATTTATCCTCCTCATCCACGGTGATGCGTCCTCCCGTTCCCCACGCCTCAATCTCCACAGCGGGACGGACATCCATCATTCCATATATGCCCAACCTCACAACATACTGATGCCCAGCCTCGAAGCCTCCGCCTCTGCTGAGCCGGAACGATGTCCTGCCGGTATGTGTGTTCCACTTCTCTTCTTTAAGACCAAGTTCTATCTCATATTCTGTGTCAGGCGCCAAAAGCAATGAACCTCCGACCTGAATATGCGGGCGCTCGTAGAGGGCATCGCTGAAATCCCCGTGATAGTCAGTGTGGTAGACATCCTGTTTCAACGGACTTCCGTCTGCCTCAGCGAGGTCGAGCCAGTTCAAGACCTTTGTAGAAGAAAAATCAACGCCGGTGCCTGCATCGTCGCGACTGACAACTATGAAATCTCCGGAAGTCTTAGTCTTTACTCTTATAGAATTGATTATCACCGTATTCGACATATCTCCGGCAGGGTACATCTCGAAGCGTAGCCGTGTCAGATGATGACGAAACTCCAGCATAGGCGTAATTCCGCGCTTCGCTGTGTATGAACTGAAGGCATATTTCCTCAGCATCTCGATCTCCGTATCGGAAAAATGCGAGTTTGCAAGCACAGCATCTGAAATTCTGGCAGTTCCAGTCATAAGATCCGTGCATCCGTCAATGACCACGGGAAAACTAATCTTGTCACGTGAACGCACGACCGGGCCACTAGAAACATTAGGAGCATCAATGTAATAGGCATAAAAGTCATAGGCCGTCTTACCGCTCGGATAGTAGACATCATTGCCAGAGTCAGCCCAAGCGAGATATTCGTCCGTGCCGTTGTAAGCCGCTCTACGGCCAGCCAGGTTTCCAGAGTCGTCAACAGATCCGTCAACAAGACAATCTTCTCCTGAAACCGCTGTAGCGGTAAATGGGGCATCCTTTCTAAAAGCATAGACATAGACGTCCACATCTTTCCATGGACGTCCGTCATTGCCGTCCACAGCTCCGCTTCCCTTTGTGTACGAGACGCCGTCTCCCATTCCGATCATGACGGGAACACGAAGGCCATCGTCATAATCATCATAGTCGCTATCCAACAGCCCGCGCCACGAGTTGTCGGTACAAGCGATCAGCATAAGCATAGAAAGCAATATGAGCACATACTTTTTCAAACTATATCTCTATATCTATACTATCACTGTCAAACCACCCCTCAACGCTGCCTGAACCTGAGCCAGACGAGCTGAAACTCCCTGCTCCTATCGTCAGCGGCTCCGCAACCTCAAGAACGGCGGAACGGCGGGAAATTCTGTAACCATCCGTACCGGGTATGCGCTCCATAAGCGAAGCCGATGTTATCAGGTTGCCAATATTCATCGCCGGGCGCAGCACTTTCCGCACGCCATCCTTTTCCGCCGTCACGGCAAGACGCATAATGCCCGGACCAGTGTACAAGCTGACGTTCTCCGATGGGAAAAGGCCGGGTATGCCGGCCGTACCCTCATAGTGCCCTCCCGATGGTGACATCCTGAAAATCACCCGCGCCATGTCATCCATATCAACTGCTCCCGTCAGCAGGCTGAAACCTGCCGGAACCCCCGAAATCTCCGCGACGACGGAAACGATGTCAACTCCGGTTTCTGTCTCAAGATTAACAACGAAAGTTATGTCCTGGAGCATTGGATGCATGGCAAAGTTGAATGCATTGTCCTGAGTGTCCGAGACGTTCCCTTTCTGAGAAGCGCACCAGAGCGGAACTGAATGGCGGACAAAACGGTAGGCAGCATTAAAATCAAGCCTGGAGCCCTGTCTAAGTTCTTCCAGCTCATCCTCCGGCAAGTCTTTCAGGCTCGCCTTGAAGTCCAGCATGGAAACCTTAGGGTCAGAAATGAAAGTATCAAGTCCCGAGAAATTATAATTGTCACGGTCACGGGTGTAGGCAAGCATGATATAATCCCCATAAACGGCGGAACTGTCATGGTCATTGTCCGGCAGATAATTCCCCGAAGCATCAAGCTCGAAGGCATAGCGAATCACATCCGGCACACGATTTATGTCAACGAAGACCGTATCAGGACGTCCCTCACCGGCAATGGCATCCCATTCGAGAGCAAAAGCAATCTTCGAGGCATCAGAAATTTCCGCAGTCTTCAAATCAAGCATCACGCAAGACGAAACAACCGAGCAAAAGACAAGTGCAGACAATACCTTTTTCATTCTCCCTTCCCTCCCTCATCTTTCACAGCCGAACCTCTTTTCTTTGCCGCATGCGCCTCTTTCCTCAACCTTCGCTCCTCGTCACGCTTTTCTTTCGCTGCCCGTCTTGCATCCTCTCTTTCCTGCTTCAAAATCATCTTCTGGGCATCAACTTTCTTGTATTTGTCCTTGATTGACATCGTCCTGAACACGAAGCATGCCTTTAATTCCGAAACAATGGGAAACGGGCAGAGGTGCATGCCCTGGGAACGCTCCGAGACAACGGCATAGTCGGAGCCGCTGCGGTTCATCGTAAACGAATCGTATGATGTCACGCCCAGCCCGACCGCCACGCCGAGTTCAAAATCAATCACAAAACGCCGGTAGACGTACAGAGGAATGTCATATCCGAAAATGGCTCCTGCACCGAAAAGCGGGCCCTGAATGCCGTAGGTTCCCGGTTTTATTGAATATGTACCTCCTTGGACGTAGGCCCCGAGAAAAAACACTCTCTCTTTGGGCGCAGAATTTTCCTTGGGCTTCAAACGAAACCACCGACGAAATTCCGGACGCAGTTCAAACATGTTGAAGACAAGTTCCGGCGGGGTATTGTGCCACGTGTTCCAATTGTATTTCAACGTGAGTCCTAACGATATTCTATTATATGGAGAGGAGGACAAATCAAATTCGGCATTTACATTCGGTACGGTACAGAGAAGCTCCAAAGCATTTACCCGGAACGCCCATCGGTCAATCCCGGACACTCGGTCAGATTCAGCAACGCCCAAACGCCCGCCCAAATTCGATTGGGCCGGAAGCGCGAATGACGCCAGGAGCATGGTCATAATGACCGCCACCACATATCGTTCAGCTCCTCTCACTTGCAGATTTTTTCGTTTTTCAGTCCTTTCCAGGACAAAGTTTCGGTTAAATGGTTCAATAGGTCAAACAAGGGCAAATTTAGTAATTTTTCCCAATATTCTTAATTTTTTGTCAAATTTAATCGTTTTTGAAGTTTTCCATACATAAAGCGGAGCACCTCGCCTCAGCGAAATGCTCCGCAAATTTGCGAAATTTCCCCCCGCCTAGTAGCCAAAAATTTCCTCAAGTGAAACTGTCTTGACCGGTCCTAGAGTGCTAAGGAATTCTGTGTCAAGATCCCTTATGTCACCGAGGATGGCGTAGGTATAGTGGCGGTCCTTCACCCACTCTGTCTGAACTTCATTAACATCTTTGAGGGTCATGTTCTGAAGTGCCTCGAAGATTTCCTTGTCGAGAGGCTCGGAAAGGCCGAGGTCACGGCAGTTGATGTAGCTGTTCAGAACGCCCATGCCGATTGTCCGGGAGGTGCGCAGATTCGCGATGAGCGACTCCTTCGCAATCTTGAACGCGGCCTCGGACTCCGGAAGATTGTTGATGATGGCATCGAATGCCTCGACAGCCTGTTTCATCTTGTCGTTCTGGGTGGCGATGAATGCCATGTAGTAGTACTTGCCGTCACGGTAGTATGGAGAAATCAGCGATGCCCATGCCGAATATGCAAGACCGCGCGCCTCTCGCATCTCCTGGAACACGATGCTGTTCATTCCACCGCCGAAGTAGCTGTTGTAGAGGTCGATTCCAGCCTCAGAAACCGGATTGTAACTGCGTCCATCGCATGAATACTGGATGTAGTAGAGCTGTTTTGCATCATATTGAGCCATCACTACGGAATTGTCGGCTGTCGTCTGATAGACTGGCCATTGGATGCCGGTGTCTTCAAGGGACTTACCTTTTATGATATGCACTTCGGCAAGAGCATCTTTGAGGGATTTCTCGGATGCCGGACCATAGTAGACGACCTCATGCTTTTTGTCGAAAAGTCCGCGGACCTTGGCAAGCAACTCGTCCGAGGTAAGGGAAAGAATCCTCTCGTTGGAGAGAGTGCTGCGGCGTATGGCATCTCCCCCGAGCTGGGTGTACCTCTGAAGGGCACGGAAACAGCTCTGCTGGTTGAGCTTGCTATCAGCCCTATCCTTGAGCATGTCGGCCTTGAGACCTTCAAGAATCGTCTCGTCGCCCTGCGCATTGTAAATCACGTCCTCAACGATTGCCATCACGTCTTTCATCGAGTCCCCGAGTCCTTCCATTGTGACGTATGTTCTTGTGTTTCCGACGTACACATTATAATCTGCCGCGAGGTCATAGAGTTCCTTCGCAATCTCGTCGTGACTCTTGGTTGCCGTGCCGAGGTAGGAAAGATAGTTCAGCGCAAACGAAAGTTCAGGATCCTGCTCACGGTTGATGTCGAATACATATTCGAGGTTGAACAGGCCGTTAGTTTCGTTCTTTTTATAGAGAACTTCCATTCCGTCAGCCACCGCAAACTTTGACATTTCCTTGTCGAAGTTCACGAACACTGGCTCAATCGGCTTGACTTCCGTGTTCTGAATCTCAGTGAGGAACTCGGACTGACGGTCGCGGTTTGTGACGATAGGTGTAATCTTCGGAGCGGAGATCTTCTTCACGGTCTTGTCTTCGCCCTGTCTCTTGTTAATTACCACGTAGTTGTCAGCACCGAGATATTCGTTAGCCCAAGCAACGACGTCTTCCTTTGTCACTTTAGAACAGCGGTCAATCTTGGCCACGCAGTCTGCCCAGTCCTCACCGTCAATGAATGCGTTGACATAGCTCATAGCCCTCTGGTCGTTGTCCTCAAGACCCGCCATGTAGTCCTTCCTGAAATTGTTGACAGATGCCTTGATTAGTTCCTCGTCAAAGTCACCCGCGCGAAGCTTCGCGACCTGTTCGAGAAGCACCTCACGAACCTGTTCAAGTGTCTGTCCCTGTTTAGGATAACCGACCATCAGAAACATTCCGTAGTCCGGCATATTGTTGCTGAATCCGTATGAGGCGAGCACCTTCTGCTGCTGGTTCACGTTCAGGTCGAGCATTCCTGCCTTGCCGTTATAGACTATCGACGACGCAATCTCCGCGACATCGTTTGACTTGTCAGCGGCAGCCGGCAGTCTCCAGGCAAGGTAGACATACTCCGACTCAAGTCCATAGACATCACGAACTTCCGGAGCCGTAATCGCTGCCTCAGGCTCAAACTCAAGCTTCGGAAGCTCAGGGTTCGGCTTCATTCCACCGAAATACTCCTTTATTATAGACATCATCTCGTCCGGATCAAAATCTCCGGAGAGGCAGATTGCCATGTTGTTCGGCACATACCACGTCTTGTGATAAGCCTTCACATTGGTGATTGACGGATTCTTCAGATGCTCCTGAGTACCGAGAACCGTCTGTGTTCCGTAAGGATGATGAGGGAAAAGCGCTGCAAGGACAGCCTCGTACATCTTGCGGTTGTCCTTCGTGAGGGACATGTTCTTCTCCTCGTAAATCGTCTCAAGTTCCGTGTGGAATCCGCGGATTACCGGATGCTGGAAACGATCTGCCTGAATCTTCGCCCAATTCTCAATCTGGTTGGACGGAATATTCTCCACATACACGGTCTCATCGGTCGAGGTGAACGCATTTGTCCCGTCAGCTCCGATCATTGACATGAGCTTGTCATATTCGTTAGGAATCGCAATCTTCGATGCTTCATAGCTGATGGAGTCTATCTTGTGATAGATCGCCGCTCTCTCCGCCTCGTCGATGGTCTTTCTGTAAACCTCGAAAAGGTTCTCAATTTCATCGAGCATAGGCTTTTCTTCCGCATAGTCGCTCGTTCCGAACTGCTCGGTGCCCTTGAACATGAGGTGCTCAAAATAATGAGCAAGACCGGTGGTCTCCGCCGGGTCGTTCTTTCCTCCGACCTTCACGGCGATGTAGGTCTGGATTCTCGGAGTTTCCTTGTTGACGCTCATATAGACCTTCAGGCCATTGTCGAGCGTGTAGATCCGCGTGTGCATCGGATCGCCTTTCACTGTCTCATACTCTTTTGCGCAGGAGGATGAAACGAGCGCGGCAATCAACGTCGCCGCAATGAGAAATAAACGTTTCATATTGATATACATTATATTATATAAATTATTCATCAGATTTTCATATCCTCAAAGATGCTTTCAAAAGAAAAAATCCCCGAAGACAACGGCACGCGATGCGCGAATCTTCGAGGATTTATCTCCCTTGACATAGTCATTTGTCAATCAATTTTTCAGAGCGGGTGGCGAGAGTCGAACTCGTGGCCCTCGGCTTGGGAAGCCGATGCTCTACCACTGAGCTACACCCGCTTTTCCTTTCCTCAAGCGGAACGGACTGCAAATATAGGAATATTTTTTCAATATATGCAAAAGTTTTGAAGGGCACAACTTGAGTTATTTTTGAGTATCTTTGTCGCGCATTGACACCGAGCAATCCCTCCGGAGCCTTCCACCAAGGATGCGGTATAGCAGAGCCATTTGTGTAATTAATTATTAGTCATTATGATAAAAGTGATTGTCTTTGATCTTGGAGGAGTACTCCTAGATCTCGACTTGGACGCATGTTACAAATCCTGCAGGGAGAGACTTGGCTTCGAGCGGGTTGACGAGTTTGTCGGCCCATGTCACCAGAAGGGGCTTTTCATGGAACTTGAGGCCGGAAACATAACTGCGGACCAATTCTATGACGGCGTTCTCGCTATGTCCGCTCCCGGCAAGACTCGGGAGGATGTGCGGGAGGCCTTCCGTCCGTTCCTCATCGGTATGGCGGACTATAAGGTGCCGCTGCTCAAGGAGTTGAGCCAGAAATATGATCTCTATCTTCTGAGCAACAACAACGCGATGACTTGGCCGTTCGCCGTCGAGGAGTTCGAGCGCAAGGGGCTCCCGATTGACAGTGTCTTCAAGAAAGCGTTCCTGTCTTTCGAGATGCACAAACTAAAGCCGGGCGATGCCATCTATCAGGAGGCCATCAGCGAAATTCAGCGTCTCTCCGGCACACCCGACTCTCCGGTTCTGCCATCCGAGATGCTCTTCATCGATGACTCCCCCATCAACGTTGAAGCCGCCCTCAACAACGGAATGCAGGCTGTTCACTACCCGCAGGGCGACAACCTCAAAGAGTTGTTGACGCAAACCTTAAAAGAGATTCACTAAAAAATCGAAGAAATATTACAACAAGGTATTTATTCGCAAGAATGGTTACCTTGTTTGTGTTATAATACGGACGATGTAGTCTTTGGGAAAGCCGCTCCTCTAATCTTCTGTATAGAACAGAATAAGATCGGTGAGGGCGCGGCGGCAGACGGGACAGAAACCGGCGGCCTCGTTGGTGCGCATTCGGCAGTTATCTGACGGACGAAACATACCGTGCATGAGGTAACCGCCGCCCTCATAGACTCCGATACGGTCAATCGCTTCCTGCGAGTTATCAAGTTCGGTGACTTTCAGATGTCCTCCGGGCGTGGGCACAGGGCAGCCTTCCGGAAGCATATCCTTCCATTTCACGTCAAAATCAACCAGCGTAGTGATGTTCGGCTCCCATGGCTCCACGGAAATGTCGTAAGAAGAATCGAGGGCATCGGCAAAATCATAGAAATACTCGTCCGCAAGCCCGCCGAAACTGTGACCGAATTCGTGGACTACAACAGGACGGAAATTGCTGTGATGGGCGGTCGTGAGAGTGTAGGAATTGTAGATACCTCCACCTCCGTATGTATCTGTGTTGGCGAGGATTATGATGTGTTCGCAAGGAATTCCGGAGAGAATGTCGTGGATGTCGCAGACATTCTCGCTCGTGAGATAGCGGTCGGAATAGAATGTAGAGAAATGTGAGCTGACTGCAGTGCTGCGCCATATACCCTTCAGAGGTTCTGAAACTCCGGAATCCTCTGACACAGACTCGACGGCGATGATGTTAAGTTTGTCTTTGAACTGCGAGAACGGCTGTGCCGCAAGCAAGGCATCGCAGGTAGCCCGCGCATCCCTACGGAAAAGTTTCATATCCTTCCGAGAGTATCCCTCTGCCATAATCACAACATCAATGCACTTCCGGCTGTCCCCACCTTTGTGAAGATAATTCCAGTGCACGCCGGACGGATGTTTCCGATGAATAAGGATGTCTGAAGGGTCAAGCAGAAAATGATGCTCGGCACTAACAGAGCCGTGTTTGTCGAAAAGTCTTAAGTCGACAACAGCCTTGGCACGCGGCATCGGAAGCAGCACTGTATGCTCAAAGGAGCGGGCGGTATGTCGCGCCTCGTCAGTCGTGAGCCATTCACTGAAAAGCGATGAAAAAGACCAGACATAGAGACGCTCCCCAGTCTCAGTATCCGTCATAACCACTTCCCCGTTGCCTCTGAGCGGCATTCTGTCAAGATTCGCCCTGCGCCCATACCAGCCCTCAGAACTCGACAGACGGCAAAGGCTCACGGACTGCGCGGCAGCATCTCCACTGAAGACGTAATCTACTCGCAGGGTCGTGTCAACAAATCTGTCGTCAAAAGAAGACTCCCCTGCAAATGTCGCCGCCGGACACAGAACGGCAAGCGTCGCTGCTACACAGAGCGACAAAACGTTTTTCATCATTTTCATAAATCGTGCAATTTCAGAATCCGCTCATAGCCTGTTACCATTGTCCGGAATAGGCATGAAACGCCTCAAAGTTAAGAAATAATATCCGTGAAGTCATAGAAATTCTATTTAAAATTCTTATCTTTGCGGTTGGTTTGCCTCCGTAGTTTAATGGATAGAATTTCAGATTCCGGTTCTGACGGTTGCGGTTCGATTCCGCACGGGGGTACGAAAAGGGCGCAGAAGTCTGTGTCCTTTTTTTGTGCCACTAATTCAGTTTTTTCGTTTCACATATCCGGGGTCTCATTTCCTCACGTTGACAAAGTTATTTTTATTGCCTATTTTTGCAGTCACACTATTTTTTAATAGCCACTTTTGACGGAGAACAATTTATCATCCACATCTATATGAAAACAAATCACTCACTGAATTTTGCTGCGCTCGGTAAGGCCTCGCCGCTGCTGGCTTTGGCTCCCATAGCGGCCGGAACCATCGGATGCGCGCAGAAACAGCAGCAGAAAGTGCAGAGACCGAATGTTGTGCTCATCGTGGCGGACGATCTCGGACTTGGAGATTTGAGCTGTTATGGTTCAAAGACTATCAGCACGCCACATATCGACTCGCTCGCCGATGCCGGACTGCGGTTCCGCAACTGCTACGCAACTTCAGCGACATCCACGCCAAGCCGTTTCGCGCTATTCACGGGGATGTATCCATGGAGAAATCCGGATGCTAAAATCCTTCCCGGAGACGCACCTCTACTAATTGACCCATCGATGCCGACGCTTCCTAAAATGATGCAAGAAGAGGGATATGCGACTGGGGCAATCGGGAAATGGCATCTCGGAATGGGATACGGAAAACTCGACTGGAACAAGGAAATTGTGCCATCGGGAAATACCGTGGGCTTCGATTACACGAACCTGATTCCAGCCACCGTGGACAGGGTTCCGACTGTCTATGTCGAGAACGGGAAGGTTCTCGGACTCGACCCGTCAGACCCGATTATGGTAGATTACGAAAAGAACTTCGATGGAGAGCCTACAGCGCTGACAAATCCGGAGATGATGACGATGAAATGGCTTCACGGGCATCAGGGAACAATAGTGAACGGAGTGCCGCGCATCGGCTACATGAAAGGAGGTCATTCGGCAAGGTGGAAGGATGACACGATGGCGGACTACTTCCTCTCCAAGGTCAACTCATTCATTGACAGCCACAAGAACGAACCATTCTTCCTCTACTATGGTCTGCATGAGCCCCATGTCCCGAGAGTCCCGGCATCGCGTTTCGTCGGCTCCAGCGGGCTCGGATGCAGGGGCGATGCCGTCATTGAAGCGGACTGGTGCGTCGGACAGGTCGTGGAGAAGCTGCGCTCGTTGGGTCTGCTTGAAAACACGATGATCATCATCACTTCGGACAACGGAGCCGTGCTTCAGGACGGATATGACGATGGCGCGGAGGAGATCGCCCATGAGAAAGGTCACGACCCGGACAACGGCCTGCGGGGAGGCAAGTACAGCCTCTACGATGCCGGTGCACACATTCCGTTCATAGTTTATTGGAAAGGAACTGTCTCCCCTGCCGTCAGCGATGCCTACTACTGCCAGATGGACCTCTATGCGACGCTCGGGGAAATCACAGGAGGCGAGGTTGCCCCTGGACTTGACAGCCAGTCTTATCCGAAGGTGCTATTGGGACGCGAGTTGAAAGGCGGACGCCCAGACCAGATTATCGAGGCGCAGGGCCGGCTCGCCTACCGTAAGGGCAACTATGTAATGATTCCGGCCTACAGCGGAGCAAAATATAACTCGACCGGCATCGAACTCGGCAACAACAGCGAGGACACGCTGTGGAATCTCGACACGGATCCGGGGCAGGAGACAGCGGTCAATGACCCTGAGCGGCTCAGCGCAATGAAGGCCGAATTTCTAAGACAGAGCGGCAAACTGTATAATAAGGACATTGCCGTCGATACTCTGGAGTAGAGAAAAAACATCGGTGCAAAAGAATAAAGGTGGTCGAACAAGAATCCGACCACCTTTATTCTTTGACAATCAATGCAATAGGGGATTATCTCTGTGCACCGTACTCGGCTTTTTTCGGTTTGAAGATTCCTTTTGCAATATTGAAGTTCTCGGAGTCGTCGGTAAAGTCGAATACTTCTGAAGCCTCAGACTGCTTTTTGTCGACTATGCTGGTGGTCTTGGCATTCTGTCCGAGTTTTAGCTTCTGCTTCGGAATTGTTTCAACGGCATAAATGGCGTAGTTATTACTGAACGCGGAATAATCGTCCTCCACAACATTTTCGGAAGTCTCTTCCTTCACAATACCTGTATATGTACCGTCACCTTTTGCATTTGCCGTAGCGGTCGTATAGTCCTCAAAATAGAACAGGTTATTCGCAATGTCACCGGAAACCATATCATTTATCTGACAATATGCGTATGAAGCCTGCGGGTAGACGTTCACAAATGTATTGTGAGTGACAGTGAGAGCCGTGACTGCGGCTTTTCTGTCAAGATATAGGCTGAATGACTTGGTACCTGTTTCGCTGTCAGACCAGAACACATTGTTTGTGAAAGTCAGTTC
>ERZ808252.2412-NODE-2412-length-11358-cov-2.844997_pt1 | contig 11358 bp, 12 predicted proteins | sample MGYA00521242_ERZ808252 | MGnify/ENA primary metagenome ERZ808252 (study PRJEB31516, sample SAMN03275581) | gut metagenome | biome: mammalia-associated habitat; material: feces | host: Papio cynocephalus | place: Kenya | collected 2012-08-07 ...
CTTCCGGAATTTGGAGTGACGAGACCAGTGACTTGAATGTAAACCGATATAAACCGCTCACGCAGTAGGACTGTAAACTGGTTAAACTGCTTCGCATGTCTCGCATGCCATTCCGTTTGAAGAGGGGGCTGAACAACAATGATTGCTCAGAAAATGACCGGGAATGGTGAAAAATAGCGGGAAAATGATTAACTTTGCAAGCAGAAACCATCTTGCGTGGTTTATTGTCATGCACGTTTTCTCGCCATGGCAGAGCTGAAGCCAGCTTCGCTTTGCTCATCTGGCTGAACGTAAAGGAACGTATAAATAGAGCAATATAGTCTTCGATGTCTATCGATGCGTGTACCCGTGGAGAGCAGCTTGTCTCCATCAGCGCCGGTCTTGCAGTCGGTGCCCTCTTGTCTGTCTCATGTGAAATTGGTGTGATCATGAAGCCGTGGCGGGTGTCCACCCGTTATGCCCTGGCCGACTTGTGATACAATTGCTTTTATGCCTGTCTCTTCTTTAGAAACCACACTTGCCGATAGCCCGCACTGGTATGTGCTGCGCACCACTTACGGACAAGAAAAGAAAGCCTACGACTATCTGTCCGCCCGCCAGGTGGAGGTGTTCCTCCCCACGGAGAAGGTGTGCCGCGTCATACACGACAAGCGCAAGCTGGTGGAGCGATCGTTGCTGCCCAATATCCTGTTTGCCCATGGCACCGAAGAGCAGTTGAAGACCTTTGTCTACGACAACGTGAACCTCCCTTTCCTGCGATTCTATTACCGCTACCGGCATACGGACGGCTGCCTGCAGAAAGAACCCCTCATCGTGCCCGACGCCCAGATGTCCACCTTCCGCATCATCTGCGAGGCGCGCAGTGCCGACGCCATCGTGGCGCGGCGCGCCATACCCCGTTTTCAGCGGGGCGAGCTGGCGCGTGTGGTGGAAGGCAAGTTTCGCGGCGTGGTGGGCCGTGTGGTGCGATACAAGGCCCAGCAGCGCGTGGGCATTGTCATCGACGGGCTGCTCACGGTGGCCACCGCCTACATTCCCGATGCCTTTCTGGAACGGGTGACGGAAAACGCTGGAACGGACAACCGGTAACATCAGTAATGCAAAACACATAATATGACTATGATATCTGCGAGAATCACACACACACACACACTGTGGCGTGCCGTCGTGGTGTGCCTGGCATGCCTGTGCCTGGCAGCCTGCTCCACGCCGAAGGACATCGCCTACTTCCAGGATGCCGAGGCGCTCAACGGCATGGCCCTGCAGGCCGAACAGCAGTTTCGGTTGCGCCCGGAGGACAAGATCAACATCGTGGTGAACAGTTCCAACCCGATGCTGGAGCAGCAGTTCACGCTGACAACGCCCAACCCCAACTATGCGCTCGGAGCCACCGTGTCCACCAAGACAGCCAACAGCCGCAACGGCAGCTACACCCAGACCATCGCCTACACCGTCGACGAGCAGGGCACCATCGACTTCCCGGTGCTCGGCAAGATCTCAGTGGGCGGCAAGACGCGCAAGGAGGTGGCGCAGTACATACAAGACCGCCTCATCGCGCGCGAGCTGGTGAGCGACCCCATTGTCACCGTGGAATACGTGAACATGGGCGTGAACGTGCTCGGCGAAGTGGCAAAGCCCGGACACATCGACATCAGCAAGGACCACTTCACCCTTATCGACGCACTGTCTTACGCCGGTGACATGACCATCACCGGCAACCGCAAGAACGTGATGGTGACACGACAGGTCGACGGCGCCAACCAGGTGTACACCGTCGACATGACCAACATGCAGCAGGTGCTCAACTCGCCCGTGTACTATCTGCAGCAGAACGACCTCGTGTACGTGGCGCCCAACAACAAGCGCAAGCGCGAGGCCAATGCCACGGGCAACACGTTCAACACGCCGGCAGTGTGGATCTCGATAGCGTCGCTGCTCACCACCATCACCGCCTTGATCATCAAATAAAGAAATGGAAAGCAACAATACTACAGTCCGCCGGCAGGCGGACGAATTCATCACCATCACCGACCTCTGGCACATCTGCCTCGCCCACTGGACCTGGTTTGTGGTGTCGCTCATCATCTGCATAGCCCTTGCAAGCCTGTATCTCGCCTCGACGCCCGACAGGTATACCCGCGAGATGGCTGTGCTCGTGAAGCAGGACACGCAGGGCAAGAGTGCCGGCAAGGCCAGCAATGGCGACAACAGCGACTTCAACGACATCGGACTGGTGCAGCAGCCCGTCAACGTGGTGAACGTGCAACGCCAACTGGTGTCGCTCGACGTGCTCACCGAGGTGGCGCGCCGCGTGCTGCATCCCAAGAGCGAGCGTGAGGCGCTGCGAATGGCCGAGAGCATGAAGGCCAACCTGAAAGCCGAGATCGACGATGACAAGTCGACCATCATCAATGTCAAATATGCGGGGCTCTCGCCCGAGGAGACGGAGACCGTGCTGCGCACCATCGTCAGCGTGTACGACGAGAAGTGGGTAGCCGACAAGAGGCAGATGACCCTCAGCACCAGCCGGTTTATCGAGGCGAGGCTGCGCCTGCTCGAGCGCGACCTCGGCAATGTGGACGACAGCATATCCAAGTTTAAGACGCACAACAAGATCACCGACCTCGACCGCGTGAGCGACATGTATCTGCAGCAGCAGAGCCAGTCGGACGCCGAGATACTGCGCCTCACCAGCCAGCGCTCCATGGCACACTACATCCTCGACATCCTGAAGGACAAGGGAGCACGCCACCAGCTGCTGCCCACCAACTCGGGACTGGACAACCAGATGGCCGAGACGCAGATCAGCCAGTACAACACCATGTTGCTGCAACTGAAGAACAACCTTGCGGGCACCTCGTCGCAAAACCCGCTCATCATCAAGCAGGAGGCGGAGCTCGACGACGTGCGCCGCAACATCCTCTCCACCATCGCCAACCAGATCAAGACGCTCGACATACAGCTGCAGGCCATGCAGGGCTACAGCGGCGAGGCCAGCTCCAAGATATCGTCCAACCCCAGCCAGGCCAAGCATCTCGTGAGCGTGGAGCGCGAGCAGAAGGTGAAGGAGAGCCTCTATCTCTACCTGTTGCAGAAGAAGGAGGAAAACGATATCAGCATGACCTACACCGCCGTCAACACGCAGGTGATCGACATGCCCCATGGCAGCGACATGCCGACGTCGCCCAACAAGCGCCTCACGCTGTTTGCAGCCGTGCTGCTGGCCCTGCTGGCGCCTACCGTCATCCTCTTCACACGCGAGTCGCTCGACAACACCATACGCGACAAGCAGGACGTGGAGCACAACACGACCCTGTCGCTCATCGGCGACATCCCCCTCTACGTCAAGCAAGGAAACGGCATCGTCCGAAAGCTCTCGCACAAGACGAGCCGTGGCGGCCTTGTCGTGGAGGAGGGCAAGCAGGACATCGTCAACGAGGCCTTCCGCATGCTGCGCACCAACATCGAGTTTATGACACCCCGGCGGGGCGAGAACAACGTCTACGTCGTCACCTCTTTATATGAGGGGTCGGGAAAGACCTTCGTGGCGGCCAACCTCGCGCTCACCCTTGCCTTGACAGGCAAGCGCGTGCTCTTCATCGACGGTGACCTGCGCCACGCCTCGGCCTCACACCTGTTTCGCACGTCGACGGCGGGCCTGGCCGACTATCTCGGCGACAAGCAGAACGACCTCACCAAGCTCGTACAGCAGAGCGGCCAGCAGCCATCGCTCGACATCATGCCCGTAGGAACCATACCGCCCAACCCCACGGAGCTGCTCTCGGGCGACCGCCTCGAAGGGCTCGTCGAGCAGGTGCGCACCAGCTACGACTTCATCCTCATCGACTGTCCTCCCACCGGGACCCTGGCCGACGCGGGACTGATCGAGCGCTTTGCCGACCGTACGCTCTTCATCATCCGTGCCGGACTGTTTGAGCGCCGGCGCCTGGAGGACATCGAGCTCTATGCGGAGACAGAGCGCTACAAGCATGTGTCGCTGGTGCTCAACGCCACCAAGGGCGGAGGACGCTACGGCTACCGCTATGGCTATCATTACGGCTATCATTACGGCTACGGCAAGAAAAAGGGCTTTCTGGGGAAATAGGCAATAGGCCACTGAAACGAATGAATATCGCCGACACACGCATCGCGCACAACACCCTGTATATGTATATACGGCTCATTGCCACCATGGTGATCGGACTGTATGTGTCGCGCTTGGCCATCGCCCTGCTGGGTGTGTCAGACTACGGACTGTTCTCCGTCGTGGGCGGCGTGCTGGCCATGTTCACGTTCATCAGCAGTTCGCTCGCCTCGGCCACGAGCCGCTTCTTCAATATCGAGATGGGCAAGGAGGGGGGCGACGTGAACGCCTCGTTCAACATCAACCTGGTGCTGCACTGCGCGGTGGCTGCCCTCGTGTTGCTGCTGGCCGAGACCATCGGCCTGTGGTACGTATGCCGGCATCTCAACGTGGAGCCGGGCAAGCTCTACGATGCCGTGTTTGTCTATCAGGTGAGCATACTCACGGCTTGTCTCGGCATCGTCAACACGCCCTACCAGAGCCTGCTCACCGCCCATGAGCAGTTTGGCTTCCTGGCCCTGGTCGACATCGCCAACGCGCTGCTGCGGCTCGCCTGTGTGCTCGGGCTCACGCTGCTGCCCGAAGCGGGAGTGCGCCTGTACAGCCTCATCTTCGCCCTGACCACTGCCACCTCGTTCGTGGCCTACCACTATAGGGCTTTCCGTGGATGGCGCGACACCATCAGGCCCCGGTTTGTAGGGGAATGGGGCCGCTACCGCGAGGTGCTGGTGTTCAACAACTGGAACCTCCTCGCCACCATGGCCTACATGGCCAACTCGTCGGGGGTGGACCTGCTGCTCAACGCCTTCTTCGGCACACCGATGAACGGAGCGTTTGCCGTGAGCAAAACGGTGAAGACAAGCATCATGAACTTCACCGGCAACTTCGACACTGCCTCAGCGCCGCAGGTCGTGCAATCGTACGCCGCCGGCGACCGCGAGCGCTACACGTACCTCTGCCACAAGCTTGGCCGCATCAACATCCTCATGTTTGAACTGCTATGCTTCCCGCTACTCGTGGAACTTCATTTCGTCTTGCACCTGTGGCTCGGCAAGGTTCCGGCCGGTGCCTACGAGCTGACTTTCCTCGGCATCATTCAGGGCGGCGTGGCCCTCACGGCCGGAGGAATATACAATCTCATCAACGCTACGGGCCGCATCAAGTGGTTCAAGATCAACGTGAGCTTCTTCTTCCTCGTCTGCCTGCCCCTGGGCTACTGGATGTTCAGCCTTGGCATGCCCTATTACGCCATCGTGCTGCTGCTCATAGCCGCCGACATCGTGCAGCGTGCCATACAGCTCTTGCTCATGCACCGGCTGCTCGGCTTCGACTCGCTGCAGTATGTGCGCAAGGCATATCTGCGACCGGCCGTGATAGCCGCCGTCATGACTCTCTTGATATACGTCCGCGCTCAGTTCACCGTCGACGCTGCTGCATTGCGTCTGCTCGTAATTGCCACGACAGCAGCGCTTACAGCCGTTCTCGTTTACCACGTGGGACTAACAGGCGGAGAGCGCAAGGCGGTGCGCGAGAAGATGGCCCTGACAAGAAAGTTGGGTAAGAATGCGCGTTAGCTGAAACAAAATTTGCTCATGAAAATGAAAAGCACTATATTTGCAAAATAATCTTTGTTAAGCACCTGTGTTGCCATAACATAGATGAAGTAATAACATAATATATTTTGCTTTGAGACATGAACGCAGCCAAATGTTTAGAACGTTTCTCTTCCGTACTGTTTTGGGATGTAGACAAATCTCAAGCGGATATGGATAAATACCCTTCTTTTTTTGTGCAAAGGGTATTGGAATACGGGACTTGGAAAGATTGGAAGATTCTGCTAAGCTATTATGGTATGGACAGAATCGTAGATGTGTGCAAGACGCTACGCTCTTTGGATCCTGTCTGTCTGTCATATATTTGCGCAATTTCCAAAACAAAAAAGGAGAGTTACAGATGTTATCATATGACACAGTCGAAAGACAGACATTGGAACTACTAAAGGGCCTAATGCGAGAACCTGCCTTTGTTGATATGAGATTGGTAGGCGGAACAGCATTGGCATTGCAATATGGTCACAGACAATCGGTAGACTTGGATTTCTTTGGTGATTTGCAGTGTGAATTGGATGAGATGCAAGCATTATTGTCTAAATACGGAAAAGTGAAGGTCTTGAAAGAGACTAAAGCAATTCGTATTTATATAATCAACGGCGTAAAGGTGGACTTTGTGCATTACAGTTGCTATCCTTGGCTTGATGATGCTATTGTAGAAGACGACTTACGATTGGCTTCTACAAAAGACATTGCTGCAATGAAGGTAAATGCAATAGAAGGACGTGGTACACGAAAGGACTTTGTGGACATTTATTTTCTCCTTAAGAATTATAAACTTACAGAGATACTGGATTTTTACAAGGAAAAATATCCAAATTATAGTGACTTTAGGGCATTGATGAGTTTAACGTATTTTGAAGATGCTGAAATGCAGCCGATGCCTAAAATGTTCGACAAAACACCCTGGACAGAGATGAAAGCTGCCATTTTGAGGGAGGTAAGAGACATACAATAACTTTTAACGTTGTGCGCATACTGTTCATAACTCATGCCAACGGCATGGACGGAGCCAACAGAAGTCTGCTTCAGCTCGTAACCGAGCTGCACCGCAACCACGGCGTGGAGCCAGTGGTGGTGTGCCCGCGTGACCGGCTCTCGCACGTCATGGCCGAGGCCTTCGGCAGGGAGAACATAGCGTGCTTGCCTGTGCCGTTGGTGAGGTTCAAGCTGGAAGGGCACAGGTCGATAGCGGCAAAGTGCATGCTTGCCGCCTCGTTTCTCTTACACAACCTTTATCTCATCTATGCGTTGAGAAATGTAAAGTTCGACTTGGTTCACTCCAATAGCAGCGTGATAGACATGGGTGCGTACCTCGCCATGTGGAGAGGTGTGCCCCACGTGTGGCACCTGCGCGAGTTCGGGTACGAGGATTTCCGCATGATGTCGGTATTCGGCCGGCGTTACGAGCGGTGGATATACGGGAAATGCCGCATAGCCATAGCCATATCCAAAGCCATCGGGCAGAAGTTTAAGCCGCTGTTTGGCGACCGACTTGAACTCATCTATAACGGCATCGTGCCGAAGGACGAATCGTTGTCGTCCAATCATTGCAACAAGGTGATAACCTTCTGCATCGTGGGCCGCCTGGAGCCTAACAAGAACCAGATGGAGGTGCTGGAGGCTTGCCGGCTGCTGAAGCAAGAAACAGAGCATCCATTCAGTCTGTTGATTATTGGTGGTGGTGGTAATACCGCCTATACAGAAGAGCTGAAGCAATATGCTGCAGACAACGGCTTGGGAAATAATGTCGTGTTTATGGGCTATCGCAGCGACGTGCCCGAGGTGCTCAGCCGTTGCGACGTGGGAATAACGGCATCTACCAACGAGGCTTTCGGACGTGTCACCGTGGAGTATATGATGCAGAACCTTGCCGTCATCGTTTCCGACACGGGGGCCAATCCCGAGATCGTCAGCGACGGCGGTACCGGACTGCTTTACCGCTCGGGCGACGCGCGGCAGCTGGCCGACAAGATGCTTGCGCTTTTGGGTGACCGCGCCTTGCTGCTGCGCCTCGCCGCCAACGGCAAGCGGCAGGCCATGGAGCGTTTCTCCTCAGTGAGAAATTCGGACAGCATTTACCGTCTGTACACATCCTTGGTCAAGGAATAAACAATATCATCTGAAAACATTGATGGGCGACATACGTACCATAGCCTTCTTTCTTCTGCCCGACCGCCGTTGGGGAAAGGCATGCATAGAAGAGACGGCCAAAGCACTTGCCGGGAAAGTAAATGACAATATGAAGTTATGATGAAAGTCTCGGTCGTTATTCCCCTTTACAATGCAGAGCCGTATATTGGGCGGTGCATAGACTCGGTGCTGCAGCAAAGCTATAAGAATACAGAGATCATCATTGTCGATGATGCAAGTTCTGACGTTTCGTTGTCGGTAGCACAGGGCTATCAGGCCCGGCATCCGTCTGTCAGCATCATCAGGCACAGACAGAACAAGGGGACGATGATGAGCCGGAGGGACGGATACATGGCAGCCACGGGCGAGTGTCTGATGTTTGTCGATGCCGACGACACACTGCCCCCGTATGCCATAGAGAAGCTGGTCGGCAAACAGCAAGAGACCCATGCCAACATCGTTTCGGGCAACGCTGAAAAGATATATGTGAGCGGACGCAGGGAAAGGCTTGTTGACAACCTTCCGCCCCATGCGTCAGGCGTTGACATGCTGGAGGCTCTGGTGGATAATAAGGCGAGACGCTGTTTGTGGGGACGGCTTTACAGGACGTCCCTTTTCCAGGGGTACCGCTTGACAAGCCTTGACCACATGACCGTTTATGAAGATGCCTGTCTTTTGCATCAGGTTGTGGTGAATGCCCATGCCGTGGTGCCCCTTGATGTCACGGTCTACTATTACCACGAGAACAAGTTGTCGTCCACGCAGCGTGTGTATGGTCAGCGGCAAATTGAAAGCATCATCATGGCCAACAGAATCATAGCCGATGTGTGCCGTCCGTACCCGCAGCTTCACGACAAGATGCAGCACCGCATTGCCCGCACGGTTCTTGCGCTGTATAGCGAACAGATATCCATTGCCCGGCTGAGGGCATTGTTGTGCAAGCATGGCATGCAGCAGTATGGCGAGATAGGCACGATGAGGAAACATTTGACCATCGGCGACTATTGGTTTGCCTTCAAGCGTTATATTTATGTCAGGACGAAACTTTCAAAATGAGTTGCCATGACGAAGCAGATGTTACCTAAGGTGTCTGTCGTCACCGTCACCTACAATTGCGTGGATTTGGTGGAAGGCACCCTGCGCAATGTGCTCAGGCAGACTTATCCCAATCTTGAGTATGTCGTCATCGACGGCAACAGCACCGACGGCACGCGACAGGTGATAGAACGCTATGCCGACCGTCTGGCCTACTGGGTGTCGGAACCCGACAATGGCATCTATGACGCCATGAACAAAGGCATCCGTGCCGCCACGGGCGAATGGGTGCTTTTCATGAATGCAGGCGACTATTTCTTCCGACCCACTACGGTGGAGGAGGTGTTCCGCTGGTATGAGGACAAGGGGGAGACGCTCATTGCAGGTGGAACACGTTGCTTCGTCAAGGAAGGATATTTCGACCGCATGCCTAAGGCTCCTGGCAAGGATATATGGCAATGGAGTATGTTTCCGCATCAAGGCACCTTCGTCAGACTGGCCGTACACAAGGAAAACCTGTTTGCCCTGAATCTGAAAATCGTGGCCGACTACCATTTCTTCATGAAGATGATGCTCGCCAACGCTCCGTTTGTCATCTACAACGGCATCGTGGCATTGTTCAGAAACGAAGATGGGACATCCACATGCCAAGACAATTTCACGAAAATGAGTGATGAAAGGCTCAAGGTGATGCAAATGTTGGGCGCATCGGAAAAGGAAATACGGAAAAAGAGACGCCAAAGGCGCGGGATAAAGGTGCGGAGATGGCTGCTGGTTGTGGTAAGAACCATCTTCCCCTTCATTTACCGACCGTACCATCTGCGCATGTACATACGGCAACCGCTGGAAGAGACGCTGAAAGATGCATAGGCTGTGCGCTGATGCCTATTGCAAAAAGGTATAGTTCGATGCAAGACAATCGCTCACGACAGAAGAAAGTGTCTGTAATCGTTCCGCTATTCAATGCGGAGCCATACATAGAACGGTGCCTATGCTCCATCGTCAGCCAAAGCCACCACAACCTGGAGGTGATTGTGGTTGATGACGCAAGCACGGATGCGTCGGTGGCACTTGTCAAACAATTCATGACAAGACATCCTGGCGTGCGCCTCATACAGCACAGCACGAACCAAGGCTCCATGTTGTCGCGCCGTGACGGATTCGAGGCTGCTACGGGAGATTTCATGATGTTTGTCGACGCTGATGACACATTGCCTGATGATGCTGTCGAGCGACTGGTCAACATTGAAAAAGATACCGGTGCGGATATCATTGTCGGCACAATTGAAAAAACATACGTTGACGGACACAAGGAATGCATTGCCAGTGAAATAAAAGACGATGCCACTGCAAAAGACATCGTAAAGGCCCTCTTGACCCAAAAGCTCAAAAACAGCTTGTGTGGCAAACTATACCAGGCAGACATGTTTCGCGACCACAATCTTCTGAATTTTGAAAGGATGACTGTCTCGGAAGACGGTTGCTTGTTTTACCAGTTGGCAAAGCTCGCAAATAAAATTGTGACAAGAAACGAAATAGCTTATTGCTATCACGAAAACAAGAACTCTTCGTCACATCGCGTGTACGGAATGAAGCAAGTGGAAAACATCATTGTTGCCAACAAGGTCATGTACGGCATCTGCAAAGGATATCCGGATTGCGAGGCTGAATTGCAATATAAGATGTCAAGAGCTATCTTTCCACTTTACGCAGAGCGTGTGTCAAACAGGGAAATAAGGAAGCTCCTGAATAAGTATGACTTAACCCGATATGGCCAGATAAGCTATGTCGCCCGTTTCTTTACATTTGCCGATTACTGGTTTATGATCAAACGGTTTATAAGGGTCAGATTACCACTGAAAAAATAAAATCATCAAGTCCATGCCAATCTCTTTCAAGAGATATATACTGTTGTTCCCGTTGTTCTTTTTGCTGTTCTATGTGGAAAGCATCAAGATTGGCGGCATCGTGGTTTCGCAACTGTGGAAGATTCCATTGGCCTTATACATGCTCTATTATGTGTTTCAGCATAGGCACTTGTCAACTCCGACCTGGGCGCAAGCGCAATATTGGCAGTCGTTGAAGTGGGTGTTCACCGGAGGCTATGTCACACAGTTTATGGTCAACCTCCAGGCATGCATAAAGTTTCTGTTCCTTCCCCTGCTTTTCAATTTCATAAGAAACAAAGACTGGAATGTAGAGCAAATCAGAGCCATCCTGCTTACAACCGTGCATTATTTTGTGTTGACCAACATTCCTTTCCTGTTCTTTGGCTTCAAGGGTATCTCGCATGGACATGACTATGGCACGTATGTGGCTTACTCCGGCATTTTCCAGAACCAGCATGCCATGTCCGTGATAATGGCCATCTGCATGATCGTGATATTGTCGTATATGCAAAAGCGATATATCGTGGGACGCTGGAACAAGATGTACAATGTGTTTCTGATGTGCGTGGCGGCATACGCCATGTACTTGGGCTTTGCAAGAACTGGC
>ERZ808252.2414-NODE-2414-length-11344-cov-35.202941_pt1 | contig 11344 bp, 6 predicted proteins | sample MGYA00521242_ERZ808252 | MGnify/ENA primary metagenome ERZ808252 (study PRJEB31516, sample SAMN03275581) | gut metagenome | biome: mammalia-associated habitat; material: feces | host: Papio cynocephalus | place: Kenya | collected 2012-08-07 ...
GTGGCCGTGTGTCGCCTCCAACGGTAGGGGCGGCAGTCCTCTGCCGCCCGCACGGGAATTGGCCGTGTAGAGGTGTAGAATTGTAGAGGGGAGGTAAGGGGTGGAACCGTGCAGAAAATTTAGAGAATGCAGATGGGGGATGGGGATCTATCGATATTGGCCGTGGAGATAAGGAGAACGTGGAGAAGGAATTTTAGACAGGATTGACAGGATTGGGAGGCCTCTCTGCGTGAGATAAATTTAACCGCGTAGAGAATGTAGAATATGTAGAATGGTTGGCCGTGGTCGCCTCCAACGGTAGGGGCGGCAGTCCCCTTGCCGCCCGCACGGGAATGTCCGCGAAGCCCCGTGACCCCACCGGCGGCAGTGCAGCATGCGGCAGTCCCCTGCCGCCCGCACGGGAATGTCCGCGTGCCACCCCCTCCCTGGGCTGGACTTCGGGGTGTTCGCGGCCGGGTGCGCTTTTCGGTGGCGGAACTTTTCGGTACGGGATGGTCATGCGGAAGGAAATATGCTATACTAGTTCCCTAAGGTTTGATGTTGCCAGGATGGAGATGAAGCAGACAAACAGGATTGAACGGTGCCGCGGCACATTGAAAGTGCCGCGCATAGGCGCCCGCAGAACGTGCCGCGACGCGTTCCGGGGTGTCCTGCGCCTTCCATGCGCAGTAAAGAAATGTTGCAGCGTGCGGTTTGAGAGGCCGCTTTTTCGCGTCCAGAAGAGAAGGAGGTCCGGGCAGGGGACTGGACTTTTCCGTTGGACGGAGACAAATGAATTCGAGAAGACGAGTCTAGCGAGATCGGACGCGACGCGGTGCAGTTAATAGACAATATAAACGAACGCGTCGGGCAAAACCTGGCGCAGAGCATCCGCAAGGGAAGCAAACTCTCCATTGCGGCGGCCTGTTTTTCCATTTACGCCTATCGCGAGTTGCGCAAGCAGCTGGCGGGAATCGACGAACTGCGTTTCATCTTCACTTCCCCGACCTTCGTGGCGGAACAAACCCCGAAAGAGGCGCGCGAATTCTACATTCCGCGTCTTTCCCGCGAACGCGGCATTTGCGGCACGGCGTTCGAGGTGAAGCTGCGCAACGAGCTGACCCAGCAGGCGGTCGCGAAGGAGTGCGCCGACTGGCTGCGCCGTAAGGCGACGTTCAAGTCGAATGTGACGAACGAGCGGATGATGGGGTTCCTGAACGTGGACGACGAAACCTACATGCCGCTCAACGGGTTCACGACGGTCGATCTCGGCTGTGCGCGCGGCAACAACATCTACTACCCCGTGCAGAAGATGAACCGTACGGAGAACGCGGGCTACTACCTGCGGCTCTTCGACCAGCTGTGGGGCGACAAGGTCCGGTTTCAGGACGTCACCGAGGCGGTCATCGAGAGCATTTCCGTCGCCTATCGCGAGAACGCGCCCGAATTCATCTATTTCTTCGCGCTTTACAACATTTTCCACGAGTTTCTCGAAGACGTCTCGGAAGACGAGTTGCCGAACGAGGCGACGGGCTTCCGCGAAAGCCAGGTCTGGAAGATGCTCTACAACTTCCAGCGCGACGCGGTACTCGCAATCATCGGGAAACTTGAGAAGTTCAACGGGTGCATTCTCGCGGACAGCGTGGGGCTTGGCAAGACGCTGACGGCGCTTGCGGTCGTGAAGTACTACGGGAGCCGCAACAAGACGGTGCTGGTGCTGTGTCCGAAGAAGCTCGCGGCGAACTGGAACACCTACAAGGGGAACTACGTCAACAATCCGCTCGCGAAGGACCGCCTGCGGTACGACGTGCTCTTCCACACCGATCTCTTGCGCGACCACGGCGAATCGAACGGGCTCGATCTTGAACGCCTGAACTGGGGAAACTACGATCTCGTGGTCATCGACGAGTCGCACAACTTCCGCAACGGCGGCGAGCTGTCTGGCGCCGAGGCGCGGGAGAACCGCTATCAGCGACTGATGAACCATGTCATCCGCACGGGCGTGAAGACGAAGGTGCTCATGCTCTCGGCGACGCCCGTCAACAACCGCTTCGCCGACCTCAGGAACCAGCTCGAACTCGCCTACGAGGGGGACGTGGCGCTGATCAACGCCCAACTCGGCACGGCAAGGGGGGTTGGCGAAATCTTCCGCCAGGCGCAGACGGCGTTCAACGCCTGGAACAAGTTGCCGGCGGCGCAACGCACGACGGACGCGCTGCTGCGGTCGCTCGACTTCGACTTCTTCACCCTGCTCGACAGCTTGACGATCGCCCGCTCGCGCAAGCACATCGAAAAGTACTACGAGACGAGCGAGATCGGCAAATTCCCGGCGCGCCGTCCGCCCATTTCGCTGCGTCCGCGCCTGACGGACCGCGCGGACGTGCCGAACTACAGCGAGATCTACAGCCGGCTGATGGCTCTGAACCTCGCGATCTACACGCCGTCCGACTTCATCCATCCGTCCAAGGTCGCGAAATACCAGGCCCAGGCGGGCGACAGGGCGAAGGCGAACCTGACGCAGTCGGGGCGCGAGGCGGGCATTCGCCGCCTGATGGGCATCAACCTGCTCAAGAGGCTGGAGAGTTCCGTGCAGGCCTTCCGGCTGACGCTGGATCGCGTCCAGGCGCAGATCAGGGAGACGGTTGGGACGATCCGCGCCTACGAAAGCGGTTCGCGCGTCGTCGAGCTGACGGAAGTCTCGGCGGACGCCGCCGATCTCGACGCGGACGACCAGAACGCGGACATCTTCGCCGTGGGGCGCAAGGTGCGCATCGACCTCGCCGACATGGACTGGAAGACGTGGCTCAAACTGCTGGAGGCGGACGCGGCGAAGCTGGGCGAACTTTCGTCCCTTATGGCACAGATCAACCCCGCGCATGACGTGAAGCTGCAGACGCTCCTCGACCTGATTCGGGAGAAAGTCGCGCATCCGCTCAACCCCGGCAACCGGAAGGTTCTGGTCTTCACGGCGTTCTCCGACACGGCGGACTACCTCTACGCGAACATCGCGAATGCGGCGAAGGCGCGGCTCGGACTCGACACGGCGGAGATCACGGGCACGATCGACGGCCGCACGACGGTGCCGCGTCTGCGGGCCGACCTCAACACGATCCTCACCTGTTTTTCGCCGCGCTCGAAGGGGCGCGACGTGCTGATGCCGGGGCGGACGGACGAGATTGACATTCTCATCGCGACGGACTGCATTTCGGAAGGCCAGAATCTGCAGGACTGCGACTACGTGGTCAATTACGACATCCACTGGAATCCCGTGCGGATCATCCAGCGGTTCGGACGCGTGGACCGCATCGGCAGTCCGAACGACAGCATCCAGCTCGTGAACTTTTGGCCGGACGTGGATCTCGACGAGTACATCAAGCTGAAGGAGCGCGTCGAATCGCGCATGAAGCTGAGCGTACTGACCTCGACGGGCGACGAGAACCCCATCGACGCGGAGGAGAAGGGCGACCTCGAATACCGCCGCGCCCAGCTCAAGCGGCTGCAGACGGAAGTCGTGGACATCGAGGACATGGCGAGCGGCGTTTCCATACAGGATCTCGGATTGAACGAATTCCGCCTCGACTTGCTCGCCTACCTGAAGCGGCACGGCGGGGATGTCGAATCCGCGCCGAAGGGTCTTCACGCGGTGGTGGAGGCCCGTCCCGACGCGCCGCCGGGCGCCATCTTCATTTTGCGGAACGTGAACGACAGCGTGAACGCGGGCGACCGCAACCGCATCCATCCGTTCTACATGGTCTACGTGGACGCGGCGGGCGCGGTCGTGCGGAACCATCTCGACCCGAAGAAGCTGCTCGACACGGTGCGCCTCTTGTGCCGCGGCAAGGCGGAGCCGTGCGTCGAGCTGTGCCGGCGGTTCAACGCGGAGACGGACGACGGGCGCCGGATGGAGACGGTCTCGGCGTTGCTCGGCAAGGCGGTGGAGTCGATTGTCGCGGTCAAGGCCGAAAGCGACATCGACAGCCTCTTCTCGGCGGGCGGCACGACGGCCCTGCTGGGCGAGGTGTCGGGGTTGGACGACTTCGAACTGATCTGCTTCCTCGTGGTGAAGGAGGGAGAGAAATGCGCCTAATGCCGCAAAGCCAAATCGGGTTGGCTACCGCAATAGCGGATGGTCGAGGGGGCTTCGCCGCAGATCGCGGCGGCGACCGCATTGATGCCGAAACAGCGTTCGCGGGTCAGGCGGTCGTTCTTGCCGATTTGCGGGAAGGGCGAGAGCATCAGCAACTTGCCCGCCGCGCAGGCGTCAAAGTAGGGCCCGCTGGGCTTGAAGTAGGGACCGAAGCCGCGTGGCATGATCACGATGAGCGGCTGGTTGGCTTCGCGCACGGCGCGGGCGACCGCCTGTTCGCCCGGCGAGATGCAGCCCGAGACGACGACACCGCCGCGTGCGCCGAAGAGCAAGGCCTCGTTGACCTTGTTTTCAATGTCGACTGGGCTGGCGCGGCGCGAGACTTGAACGAGCATCTTGTTGGGCGTTTCGAGCAGAAAGGCGTTGCCGACGGCGTCGACTGTCTTGCCGAGCGCGCTCTGTGCGTCGTCTGGCGCAGGGGCTGCGCCCGGCAGGACGTGGGCTGCGCCCGGCAGGACATCGGAGAGGCTGATCGCGCGCGTGACCTTGAAGAGATCGGGGTTCTGCATGACGGCCCAGCGACGCGCGGCATTTCGCCGCACATAGCGAACCATGGCACGAAGCTGGCCTTTGCGGAAGAGAATCGTGTCGTAGAAACCGGGGAACCAGAAGGTTGTCGAGCCGTCGATCACGAGGGGCGCGCCAAGGGAAAGATTGGCCTTGGTGCAGGCGATCTTGAAACTACGGATGACCTCGCCCAACGGCGATCCGAGCCGCTTGTGTACGCGGATGATGCCGTGGAAATGCTCGGGCATGGCGGCGAATGGGCCGGGTCCGACATCGGGGAACACATGGCCAAGGTTTTGCCAAGCGCGGGCAACCGCTTCGCCCAGAGGCGAGGGGGCGAAAGCCCCATCACGGATTTCGCCCAAAATCGGCCGACGGCGTTTCACGACGAGCGTGATCATGTAGAACCACGGCTTGCAATAATCCCAGCCCGGCAACCGAATGCCGGCCTTGAGATGCCCGTTCTTGTCGCGCTCGCGAATGTCTGGCCGAGAAAGCATGTTGTCGGTATTATAATAAATGAAGAGCGAACCGTCAACGGGGGATGTGAAATTTGAATTTCAACCTGCCAGAATCCACGACGTTCGATCGCCGCGTGCCGAAGCAGAAGTTCTACGGGAATCTCGCCGTCTCCGCCGCGCTGAAGCGTTCGTTCATCGACGAGATCAAGACGATCTGGTGGCGCAACAAGTTTGCGGTGGACACGCTGAACCTCGCGAAGGGCACGACCGTCACGGAGATCGAGGTCTTCGAGATCGAACTCGCGAACGGCGAACTGAACGAGGACATCCTGCGGCAGATGGATCGCCTGATACCCTACCATCTCCTTTTTGTCCTGTCGTTTGCGGATCGCGTCCAGGCGTGGATCGGCTACAAGGAAGCGTCCGCCGCAGGCGAAAACGCCTTCAAGGTGAGCCGCTACTACCATACGGACTGGATACCGCGCGAGGCGTTGCGCTTCACGCTTTCCGGCCTGACGCTCGACAAGGTTTACGAGAACCTTGTGCGGAACATTCATGCGGCCTCTCAACCGGCCCCAATCGGGAGGGACGGCCTCCGTGCCGTCGGTGAAGCGGAGGCGGCTTGGCGCGACGATCTCCCGATCTCCGCGAACATCGCCCGTGACGCCGCGCGTGCGCGGCTGGAGAGGCAAATCGCCGCGCTGGAAAAGCGCGCTTGGGCTGAAAGGCAGCCGAAGAAGAAGTTTGAACTGGCGCAACAGATCAAGAAACGCAAAGAAGAGTTGAAGGAACTGGAGAATGGATAAGCTGAGAATGCACACGGCGAACAAGGCCGACGAGAATTTCAAGAAGCTGGCGGCAATGTTCCCCGACGCTGTGACGGAAGCGGTCAACGAAAACGGCGAAGTCGTCCGGGCGATCGACAAGGACGTGCTGATGCAGGAAATCAACACAAAGGTCGTGGACGGCCCCGAGGAACGCTATCAGTTCACGTGGCCGGACAAGAAGAAGTCCGTCCTTCTGGCCAATGCCCCGATCGACAAGACGCTGCGCCCCGTCCGTGAAGATGAGACCGTTCCCACCGGGTCCGACAGCGAGGGAAAACCGTATTGCAGCACGGGCAGCGTGGACTTCGACACCACCGGAAACCTCTATATCGAGGGCGACAACCTCGAAGTGCTGAAGCTGTTGCGGGAAACCTATCTCGGCAAAGTCAAGATGATCTACATCGATCCGCCGTACAACACCGGAAACGACTTTGTGTACGAGGATGACTTTGCCCAGAGTACGGACGAGTATCGTGCCAACAGCGGGCAGTATGACGAGAGCGGAAAACGCATGGTGCAGAACCTCGAGAGTAACGGCCGCTTCCATACGGATTGGCTGAATATGATTTATCCGCGGCTGAGACTGGCGAAGGATTTATTGAGCGATGATGGATTTATTTTCATAAGTATCGGAGAAGAAGAACTCGGAAATTTATATAAAGTTTGCGATGAAATCTTTGGAGAACAACTTCATTTGGGTACTTTCATATGGAAGCGCCGTCAGATGGTAGATAGCCGTTCAAAAACAGGAGTTTCTGAAGATCACGAGTATTTGATCTGCTTTGCTAAGCAGCCGGGGAAAAGAATTCGTGGACAGCAAACTGACATGAGCAAATACTCAAACCCGGACAACGACCCCCGTGGAAATTGGATGAGCGCTGATATGACAGGGCTAGCTACTGCTTCACAACGTCCTAATCTTCACTATGACTTAGTAAATCCTGTGAGTGGAACTGTTTATAAATGTCCGCCAACTGGCTGGAGATATGAACGAAAACGAATGCAGCAGTTGATTGACAACAACGAGGTCATTTTTCCTACCAAAGCTGATGGACGCCCAAGGAGGAAGAAATTTGCAAAGGATTTACTAAGTGAATATGCTGGGATGAGTACCACGCTAACTACGGTGTACAACACGCAAGCAACACGTGAGCTTAAGACGCTATTTGACGGAGAAGACTATTTCGATTTCCCAAAACCTGTAGATTATATAAAACTAATTATTGATCAGGGCACAGCAGATGGAGGAATTGTCCTCGACTTCTTCTCCGGATCCGCTACCACCGCCCACGCGGTTATGCAACTCAACGCCGAAGACGGCGGACACCGCAAGTTCATTATGGTGCAGTTGCCCGAAGCGACGGATGAAAAGAGCGAAGCCTACAAGGCCGGCTACAAGAACATCTGCGAAATCGGCAAGGAGCGTATCCGCCGCGCCGGCAAGAAAATCAAGGAAGAAGCCGGCCTTGCCGCACCGAATCTCGATGTCGGCTTCCGCGTTCTGAAGTGCGACACCTCCAACATGAAGGAGGTCTACTACACTCCCGCCGCGTATGGACCCGATCTGTTCTCCCGTCTCGTGGACAACATCAAAGAGGACCGCACGCCGGAGGATCTGCTGTTCCAGGTGATGCTGGATCTGGGCGTGCTGCCTTCCAGCAAAATCGAGGAGACGATCCTCGCCGGGAAGAAGGTGTTCACTGTGGCGGACAACTATCTGATCGCCTGTTTCGACAGCAACGTGGTCGAGGAGACCATCACGGCCATTGCCAAGCAGAAGCCTTACTATTTCGTGATGCGCGACAGCTCGCTGGCCAGCGACAGCGTGGCGACCAACTTCGAGCAGATTTTCGCCACCTACAGCCCCGATACGATAAGGAAAGTGCTGTAAGATGACGTTCAATTTCAAGATACAGCAGTACCAGACCGATGCTGTCGATGCGGTCGCGCGCGTCTTCGAGGGGCAAGGGTTCCACGACAGCACCGGCTATATCCGCGACTTGGGGACGCAGAGAGAAGACTACTCGGGTTTTGCCCCAGACGCGCAGATGTCGTTTATCCCTCTGGAGAAACAGCTTACTTTCGCGGACATGGCCGAAGTCGACGACACCGGCTACAAGAACGCAGCCATCGAGCTTTCCGACGAACAGCTTCTGCACAACATTCAGGTTGTGCAGGGCCAGAACAACATCCGGCTTTCCCCGTCCCTTGTCAACGGTCTGGGGCGGTGCAGTCTGGATGTCGAGATGGAAACCGGCACGGGCAAGACGTACGTCTACATCAAGACGATGTTCGAGCTGAACAAGCGGTACGGCTGGAGCAAGTTCATCGTGGTCGTTCCCTCCATCGCGATCCGCGAGGGCGTGAAGAAGACCTTCGAGATCACCGTAGACCATTTCATGGAGCAGTACGGCAAGAAGGCGCGCTTCTTCATCTACAGCAGCTCCAACCTGAACCAACTTGACAATTTCTCGAGCAGTTCCGGCATCAATGTGATGATCATCAACACGCAGGCGTTCGCGACATCTCTGAATGAAAGCAAAAACGTCGAGGGCCGAAGGGGCGATACAGCCGCCCGCATCATCTACTCCAAGCGTGACGAGTTCGGCTCCCGCCGCCCGATCGACGTCATCCAGGCGAACCGGCCGATCGTCATTCTGGACGAGCCGCAGAAGATGGGCGGCGACGTGACGCAGAAGGCGCTCAGGAACTTCAATCCGCTCTTTACGCTCAACTATTCGGCGACGCATGCCCAGCATCACAATCTCGTCTATGTGCTGGATGCGCTGGACGCCTTCAACAAGCGGCTGGTCAAGAAGATCGAGGTCAAGGGCTTCGAGGTCAAGAACTTCCGTGGCACGGACAGCTACCTCTTCCTTGAGAAGGTTGTCATTTCCAGCAAGAAGCCGCCGATGGCGAAGTTCGAACTGGAAATCCGCCACAGAAATTCCATCAATCGAGAGACGCGCATTCTCGGCGTCGGTGAAGACCTCTACTTCGCTTCGCAGGAAATGGAGCAGTACAGGGGCTATGCCATCTCGGAAATCGACCCGTTGCGCGATACCGTGACCTTTACAAACGGCGTGGTCATCAAGGCCGGAGACGTGACGGGAGATGTGTCCGAGAAGGACATGCGCCGCATCCAGATCCGGGAGACGATTCTCTCCCACTTCGAGAAAGAGGAAAAGCTCTTTGACAGGGGCATCAAGTGCCTTTCGCTTTTCTTCATCGACGAGGTGGAGAAGTACCGCCAGTACGACGAGAACGGCAATGAGACGCTGGGCGAATACGGCAAGATGTTCGAACAGGAGTATCGTGCCGTCCTGAACGACTACGTGACGTTGTCCGACACGCCGTATCAGAGGTATCTGAAATCCATGTGCAGCGAGGCGCGCCGGGTTCACAGGGGCTATTTCAGCATCGACAAAAAGACCGGGCGCAGCGTGGACAGTCCGCTCAAGCGCGGTAGCACGTTCTCCGACGACATTTCGGCCTACGACCTCATCCTGAAGAACAAGGAACGGCTGCTGTCCTTCGAGGAGCCGACGCGGTTCATTTTCTCCCACTCGGCGCTGCGCGAGGGGTGGGACAATCCGAACGTGTTCCAGATCTGCACGCTGAAGCATTCCGACAGCAATACGGCGAAGCGGCAGGAAGTCGGGCGCGGGCTGCGGCTCTGCGTCAACCAGGACGGCACCCGCATGGACGTGCAGAGCTGCGGCGAGGACGTCCACGAAATCAACACGCTGACGGTGATCGCCAGCGAAAGCTACGCGACCTTTGTGGCGGACTTGCAGTCGGACATCAAGACCGTCCTCTACGACCGGCCCACGGTGGCGACAAGCGAATACTTCAAGGGCAAGTACGTCAAGGTGGACGGCGCGCCGACGCTGATCGACGACGAAAAGGCCAACGCCATCGAGTACTATCTCATTCGGAACGGCTATGTGGACATGAACCGCAAGGTGACGGACACGTACCGCCAGGCTGTCAAGGACGGAACCGTCGCGGGGCTGCCGGAAGCGCTCAAGCCGATGGCGGACGGCATCCATACGCTCATCCAGGCGATCTACGACGACAGCATCCTCAAGGACATGTTCTCCGACGGCCACGAAACCAAGGTCAAGGAGAATCCGCTGAACGGGAACTTCGACAAGGAGGAGTTTCAGGCCTTGTGGCGCGAAATCAACCACAAGTACGCCTATACGGTCAAGTTTGACAGCGCCGAGCTGATCCGCAAGGCCATTGCCTGCATAGACGAGAAGCTCTTTGTCTCCGAACTGCGCTACACGACGACCATCGGGCGCCAGAAAACGGAGATGAACGCATACGAGGTCGAGCGCGGGCAGTCCTTTGCCGGCGAGAAATCGCGGACGCAGACGCTCAAGCACGCGGAAACCAGCCAGGTCAGATACGACCTTATCGGAAAGATCGCAGAGGGCACCGTTCTGACGCGGCGCACGGTCTCGGCGATTCTGCAGGGCATCCGCGCAGACAAGCTCGCCCTGTTCAAGTACAATCCGGAAGAATTCATCGCGAAGGTGATTCGGCTCGTCAACGAACAGAAGGCCACGATGATTGTGGAGCATGTTTCCTACAACGTCCTCGAGGGGAGCTACGACCGTGACATCTTCACGGCGGATAAGGCGGTACAGAGTTTCAGCAAAGCGTTCCAGGCGGAGAAAGCCGTTCAGGACTATGTGTTCACAGACGGAATGGCGGACGAGAGCGTCGAGCGCAAGTTTGCCGAGGATCTGGACGCGGCGGAAGAGGTCTGCGTCTATGCCAAACTGCCGCGAACTTTCCAGATTCCCACGCCTGTGGGCAACTATTCGCCGGACTGGGCAATCGCTTTCTATGAAGGCACCGTCAAGCATATTTTCTTTGTCGCCGAGACAAAAGGCTCGATGGAAAGCCTTGAGCTTCGCCCGATCGAACAGGCGAAGATCTCCTGCGCCAGAAAATTGTTCTCTGAAATGTCCACACACAAGGTGGTGTACCATGAGGTGGATAGTTACCGGAATTTGCTGGAAATCATGAAAACAATCTGAGGCTTTTCGCCCGCGAACACTTCAAGGCAATCAGCGGCGCAGCGGATTTTACGCTTTCCGGCTTTCGCCACGTGTAGTCGGTGGACGGCCTGTCTCGGGTGTTTTGCGGCGTCGTCGCGTCCCTCGTGCGGCGTTGAGTCCTGCAGGAATGCAGAAGTAGACGGAACGGACGGATCCCTCTCGCCCTATTCTACACGGTTAAATTACCCCGCGCGGGCGGCAGGGGACTGCCTCCCCTACCCGGGTTGGGGGGGGGGCGCGACTGTTTCGACGAGATTTTCCGCAACGGCGGCAAGGGCGACCCGGTCTACGATCTCAACCGCGCGATTCTGGCGGACGGGGCCTGTGCGCAGGATCCCGACGACGCGTCCG
>ERZ808252.2415-NODE-2415-length-11336-cov-4.031114_pt1 | contig 11336 bp, 9 predicted proteins | sample MGYA00521242_ERZ808252 | MGnify/ENA primary metagenome ERZ808252 (study PRJEB31516, sample SAMN03275581) | gut metagenome | biome: mammalia-associated habitat; material: feces | host: Papio cynocephalus | place: Kenya | collected 2012-08-07 ...
CGCGGCGGCATCCAGGGCGTTCCCAAGGGCCAGCAGGAGGCCGGGCAGGTGCTCGGCATGACGAAAAGCCAGATCTTCTTCCAGGTGACGCTTTTGCAGATGGTCAAAAAGATCGTCCCGCCGATGTCCAACGAAATTATCACGCTGGTCAAGGACACGTCCCTGTCCCGCATCATCGCTTTGCAGGAGGTCATCTGGGCCGGTCAGGCGTTCATGAAGGGATCGCAGGGCATTTCGGGCGCGATCTGGCCGCTGTTTTTCACGGGCGCGTATTATCTGCTATTTTCGGGCGTACTTACGCTGCTGCTCGGCTGGGCGGAGCGGAAGCTCGACTATTTTAAGGCGTAAGGAGGCGCAACATGGCTGTATTGGACGTGCAGGGCATCTGCAAATCATTTGACAAAAACACCGTCGTGCTGCGCGGCATCGACTTTTCTCTGGAAAAGGGCGAGTCGGTCGCCATCATCGGCTCGTCCGGCAGCGGCAAAACGACGCTTCTTCGCTGCCTCAACTTTTTGACCACGCCCGACGAGGGAAAAATCATCGTCGGCGGCGAGACGCTCTTTGACGCGGCGGACCCCGCGACGCAAAAAGAGAGTGAAATCCGAAGAAAGCGGCTGCATTTCGGCCTCGTCTTCCAGAATTTCAACCTCTTCCCGCAGTATACGGCGCTGCAGAACGTCATGCTGGCAAGCGAACTGCTTGCCAAGGAGCAGCCCGACTACCGCGCACGGAAAAAGGAAATTCACGAGGAAATTCGGCAGAACGCCGAGAAGCTTCTCAGGGACGTCGGCCTCGGCGAAAAGATGAATCTGTACCCGCACCAGCTCTCCGGCGGCCAGCAGCAGCGCGTCGCGATCGCGAGGGCGCTGGCGCTCAAGCCAGACGTTCTGTGCTTCGACGAGCCGACGTCCGCGCTCGACCCCGAGCTCACGGGAGAGGTCCTGCGCGTCATCCGGTCGCTTGCTGAGCAGAAGATGACGATGATCATCGTCACGCACGAGATGGCCTTTGCCAGAGACGTTGCAGACCGCGTGATCTTCATGGACGGCGGCGTGATCGTCGAGCAGGGCGAGGCGCATCAGGTCATCGAGCACCCGACGCAGGAGCGCACCAGGCAGTTCCTGTCCCGGTATTCAAAATCCGACGCATAATATGCAGATACAAAGAAGATGCAGTTTCGCAAAAACGTGTGCGGAACTGCATATTTTATGCATATACGCACAAGGTGTTGGGATTATACAAATTACAACGCAATGTGATCTTTATACACCCTAGAGCAGGCTGATATGCGACAGCACCTTCTTCTTGCCGCGCCGCTGCGGCTCGGTAAGCTTTAAGCGCAGAACGGCGGCGGTGCGGTCGTCCGGAGCGGCCTCTTCGCTGCTGGCTACGACGCCTGCGGCCAGCTCCCGCACGGAAAGCTCTCCGCAGCTCTGCAAATACCGTCCGGCGATCGCCGCGTCCACGCCGTCGCTCGTCAAGATCAGCGCCTCGCCGCGCTCTAAAGACACGCGGATGCACTCGGGGCCGCAGCTTTTGCCCACGCCGAGTCCCGGCGGCGGAAGCGCAGAGCCCATCTGCTGCACGATGCGGCCAAATTTCAGAAACGACGGGGCCGCGCCCCATTTATGAAGAAAGCCTTCGGCGGTGACAAGGCTCACCTGCAAAAGATCGATCGCCGCAAAGCCGCCGCCGTCACGCAGAATGTAAAGCCCGTTGATCGTCTGCATCGCGTCGTGCGCGTCGAGCCCCGACTCGATGAGCTCTTTGAGAAGGGTGCTCGTGGAGACGGCCTCGTGTCTTGCCTCTTCGCCGGTGCCCATGCCGTCGCACAGAAGAAGATAGTACCACTCGTCCACGCGAAAGCTTGCGCCATAGTCTCCCGAAATGCTCGCCCCGCGAAGACCTGTTGCCCGGAAGCCAAGCTCGGGGAAATACCGGTCTTCTTCCGCCTGCGCCGCGCCGGGCTCGGCAAGACTCTGCAAAAGCCGCGACAGCATCCGGTACTGATCGCACAGGATCTGCCGGCTCTCGGCCAGACGCGACTGGTACTGCACCCGGGCCAGCTGTGTGGCCAGCGCGTCGTTGACCGCCCGCAGGAAGCTGTCCGTGTGGCAGCATCGGGCCAGAAACAACGGCGGCAGATCGTCGCGCTTTGCCTCTCCCCGGCGTAAAATGCCGCGCGAGGCCCGGCTGAGCAGACGGAACGTCTCCTGCGCGTTCTGCTCCCAGCAGACGCTCCATTTGGCGCACGTGCGGCAGATCTCCTCGGCGGCCTTATCAAAAACGGCGGCGCTCTGCGGCTCTAAGGCGCTGGTGCAGCCGCGCTGCAAAACGCAGGCCAGCGACCACAACGCGCCCGACGCCGCATTCAGGGCAGACTGGCGCTTTTCATCCGGCCGGTCAAACGTGCCGGAGAGCACCGGCTGCGCAGGTCTCCACAGGGCAAGACCCAGGATCGTCCCCAGAAACGCGCCCGGCGGGAACATCGTTTCTCCCGCGCCAAATAAAAACGAGCCCGCCGCGCACGTGAGGAAAAACACCGCCGCCCGGACGGCCGCGAACCGCGGCTTTGTAAAATGGCACACGATCGCAGCCAGACACAAAAGCGCGCCCGCGCTGTATTCCGGCCGGAAGCTCACCTCCAGCACGATCGAGCAGCCGCTGGCGGCAAGCAGATAGTAGGGCGCTTCGCTGCACAAAAGCGCCGCGCAGGCCGAAAGGGGAATGCTCAGGGGAAGCCCCGGCAGAAGCGTGATGCGGCTCGCGCTTGCCAGAAGCCCGAGCGAGAGAAGAAACAGGCTCTTCCCCTCTTTTTCCTGTAGCCCGGAAAACAGATACCCCGACACGATCACAAGCGCGATCTTTCCGAGATAACCGGCCGCGGCAGAAAGACGCACCGGGCCGCTCAAAAGAAAGATGAGCGCCGTCATCGCGTAAATGCCGCCGGAGAGCAGCGGCAGAAACCACCTGCGCGAGCGGGGAACGACGTCGCTGAACAGGCAGCTGGCCGCTAAGATCAAAAATCCCGCTGCCACGGGCTCTGCCGCCGCGTTCACGCCCCAGAATAGAAAATAGCCCAGCGCTGCGCCGGCATATGCGCAGACGGAGGCCAGAGAAAACGGCAGCGCCGCCGGAACTGCGATGGCCAGCGGGAGAATTTTTCCGTCCAGTCCCGCCGCCGCCAGCAAAAATCCCGCGCCGAACGCGCCGAGGGCAAATACCGTCAGCCGGACCCACGGCTTCGAGAGCAGCGCCAGGGCCCGGCCGGAGGCGTTCGGTTTTCCATCCGCGCGTTTTTTCATTCGTTCCATCTCCGCTTCTGTTCGCTTCTTTGATATCGGAAAGTTTACCAGAAGCGGCGCGAAAAGCCTGTCGGGAAATACGCCGGGAAATGACGGCTGCGTCAGCTGCCGCTTAATTTGCTTGCATCTGCGCGGAAAACAGCGTACAATAGCCCCACGACCGGCGGCGGGAGAAAACGCGCCGGAAAAACGGAGGGGCCTATGGCGACGGAATTTGAAGTGAAGCTGCGCGCCCAAAACGCACAGCAGCTGAAAACGGTTCTGCAGGACCGGGAAATTACCGCCCTTGCGCAGGAAAAGCTGCGCGAGGTGCACATGAAAACCTGCTATTTTGACACCGCCGATGGCGCATTATCGGCACGGAAGTGGATGCTCCGCGTGCGGCAGGAAAACGAAAAAAGCGTCGTGACGATGAAAACGCCGGGCAAAGATCATGCCCGCGGCGAATGGGAATGCGAAGGAAAAACGCCCGAAGCGGCCATCGAGACGCTGATTTTGAAGGGAGCCCCGCAGGCGCTGCGCGAGCTCGTTTCGCCGGGGCTTCGGATGGTCTGCGGCGCGTCGTTTGTCCGGCTGATGCAGACGCTTTGCCTTCCGGACGGAACGACGTGCGAGGTCTGCGCGGACGGCGGTGAGCTTCTCGGAGGCCATAGAAAAGAGCCGTTTTTCGAGCTCGAGCTCGAGCTCACGCGCGGAAAACCCGAGACGCTTGTGGCCTATGCACAGAAAATTTCCAGAAAATTTGGCCTTCCGGAAGAGGAAAAAAGCAAATTTGTCCGCGCCAGACGGTTGGCGGATGGAAAATAATATGGTATAGTAACTATAATACCTTACGTTTTCCACAAAAACCTCGTAGAGTTTCGCCCCACAGGGCGAAATAAAGTGGAATTTATGTTATCCGGCGGCTTTGCCGACCGGAAACATACATCTCACCTCGCAAGTGTGAGCTTTTCACACGGAGTGCGAAAAGCTTGCGCGCAGTCGAGGTGCAGCTTGGAATTCCTGATGAATTTTCATCAGGAATTCATATAGGAAAGGAACGAACATCATGCAGACAAACCCGAACATCAACCTGACCATGCTCTGCGATTTTTACGAGCTGACGATGGCGAACGGCTACTTCAAAAGCGGGCTGAAGGACAAGATCACCTACTTTGACCTCTTCTTCCGCAAAGTGCCGGACGAGGGCGGCTTTGCCATCGCGGCGGGTCTCGAGCAGGCGGTCGAGTATATCCAGAACCTGCACTTCGGAGAAGATGACATCGCGTATCTGCGCACGCGCGGCATTTTCGGAGAGGATTTTCTGGACTATCTGCGGCATTTTCGCTTCACGGGCGATATCTGGGCCGTGCCGGAGGGGACGCCGATCTTCCCGAAGGAGCCGGTCCTGACCGTCCGCGCCCCTGCCATCGAGGCGCAGCTGGTCGAGACGTTCCTGCTGCTGACGCTCAACCACCAGAGCTTAATTGCCACGAAGGCCAACCGCATTTGCCGGGCTGCCAAGGGCCGCGTGGTGCTGGAGTTCGGTTCTCGCCGGGCGCAGGGAAGCGACGCTGCGATCCTGGGCGCGAGAGCCGCGTACATCGGCGGCTGCGACGGCACGGCCTGCACGCTCACCGACCAGCTCTACGGCGTTCCCGCCGGCGGCACGATGGCGCACTCCTGGGTGCAGATGTTCCCGAGCCAGTATGAGGCGTTCAAGACCTACTGCGAAATTTACCCCGACAATCCGACGCTTCTCGTCGACACATACAACACGCTGCAAAGCGGCATCCCCGACGCCATCCGCGCCTTCAACGAGGTCTTAAAGCCAAGAGGTCTTACCAAATGCGGCATCCGGCTCGATTCCGGCGACATGACGTACCTGACCAAAAAGGCCCGGCAGATGCTGGACGAAGCGGGCTGGCAGAGCTGCAAAATTTCGTGCTCGAACGCGCTCGACGAGTACCTCATCCGCGATCTTCTTCTGCAGGGGGCGAGAATCGATATCTTCGGCGTCGGCGAGCGGCTCATCACCGCACGCTCCGAGCCCGTCTTCGGCGGCGTTTACAAGCTTGCTGCCATCGAAGACGACAACGGCAATATCATCCCCAAAATTAAAGTCAGCGAAAACGTCGGCAAGATCACGAACCCGCACTTCAAAAAGCTCTACCGCTTCTTCGGCGCCGACAACGGCAAGGCCATCGCCGACTATCTGTGCGTCTACGACGAGACGGTCGACGATTCAAAGGATCTCGAGCTCTTCGACCCCGAGGCCACGTGGAAGCGCAAGACGGTCTATAACTTCCAGGCAAAAGAGCTCATGGTGCCGGTCTTCCAGAATGGCGAGCTGGTCTACGATCTTCCCACGCTGCCCGAGATCAAGGCCTACTGCCGGCAGCAGATCGACACGCTCTGGGACGAGGTCAAGCGCTTTGACAATCCCCACACCTACTATGTAGACCTGTCGCAGAAGCTCTGGCAGATCAAGTACGACCTTCTGCGTGAAAAGACGTTCTGATGCGCCGGAAAAGCCGCGATATGGCCCTGTGCGGCGTACTTTGCGCACTGGCCGTCGCGATCATGGCGATGGGAACGCTCATCCCGGCATCGACATACTGCTGCCCGCTGCTGGCCAGCATGACCATTGTTCCGGTTCTGATCCTGTGCGGCGAAAAAACGAGCTGGGTATTTTTTGCGGCAAGCGCCAGCTTGAGCCTGCTTCTCGCGCCGGATAAGGAAGCCGCGGCCATTTTCACGTTCGTGGGGTACTATCCGATCGTCAGGCCGAAATTTGAGAAAAAGCCGCCTGCCGCGTGCTGGGCGGGGAAGCTCCTGCTCTTTAACGCCGGCATCCTGGCGGCCTACGCGCTGCTGCTGTTCGTATTCCGGCTGGACGCGCTGATCGAAGAATTTTCCGAAATGGGCGCGGCTTTGCTCACAGGGCTTTTTCTCGGTGGGAACCTCGTTTTCTGGCTCGACGACCGGCTGCTCGGAAAAATTACGCCGCGCATTGCCGCGCGGCTCGCAAGGTGGGACAAAAGATGATCCAAAAGCCGCGCAGTCGGAACGCCCGGCCGCGCGGCTTTGTACCAGTTTCTGCGATTGCAAAAAAATGCGCGGTCTGGTATGATAGACCAAAGGGTCTCTTCCCCCAAGCCGTTGAAGGAGGAACTGCACTGTGGCGAACTTTACCAAGCGGGCCATCAAGGCCGCGTTTCTGGAGCTGCTGGACGAAAAGCCGCTGAACAAAATTTCTGTACGCGACATCGTCGAGCGCTGCGGCATCAACCGCAACTCCTTTTACTACCATTTTCAGGACATTCCGTCGCTGCTGGGTGAGATCATCATCGAGCGGACGAACGAACTGATGGCGCAGTTCCCAACGGTGGACAAAATCGAAGAGGCGTTTCGCGCCGTCGTCGACTACGCGCAGCAAAACCGCCGCGCGATCATGCACGTCTATAACTCCGTCAGCCGCGACACGTTCGAGGCGAGCGTCATGAAGCTCTGCGCCTATATGACCGAGCAGTACCTGCGATCGGCCTATCCCGACACGCAGATCTCCGAGCGCGACCGCGAGGTGCTGCACCGGTTCATCAAGTGCCAGCTCTTCGGCCTCGGCATCGACTGGATGCTCGGCGGCATGAAGCCGGACGCGGGCGAGCAGATGCAGCGGGTGCTGGAGCTCTACAAGGGCGTATCGGAGCTGATCCTGGCCAATTGCCGGAACAAGCCGGACGATTGATTTTGGCGCGCGCCCAACTTTCGGACAAATCGGGCCGGATGTCTGGCTTTCGGGCAACCGGTTTTTTGTGTCTATCGCGCGAAAAGAAGGCTTGCTGTATATTCAAAGCAGGAAAACACGAAATGCGTTTGCGCGAAAGGGGAAAATTTTATGCGCTCTGTTGTGCCGATGAAGACGGCAAAGATCGGGTATTTTGTCATTTCTGCTCTGTTTTGCGTGCTGGGCGTCGTGCTCATCGCCGCGCCGGGGACATCCGCCGTCTGGCTCGGGCGGCTTCTGGGTATCGGCATGATCATCTTTGGCGCCGTCAAGCTCGTGGGCTATTTTTCAAAGGATCTGTTCCGGCTGGCCTTCCAGTATGACCTCGCGTTCGGCATTCTTCTGCTCGCGCTCGGTATTGTGACGCTGGCCCGGCCAAACGACACGATGCGCTTTTTGTGTGTCGTCTTCGGCATTCCGGTGCTGGCCGACGGCCTGTTCAAAATTCAGATCGCGCTGGACGCCAGACGCTTCGGCATCGAGCGCTGGTGGCTGGTGCTGGCGCTGGCGATTTTTACGTGCGTCATCGGGCTTCTTCTGGTCATCCGGCCTTCGGAGGCGGTGCGGGCGTTGATGGTGCTGATGGGCATTTCGCTGATTTTGGACGGCATTCTCAATATGTGCGTCGCGTGGCTGTGCGTGAAGATCGTCCGCAACCAGAGACCCGACGGCATCGACGAGACGTATGTGGATATTGACAACTGAGGAAAGGATGAGACGATGAAAACACTCGAAACGTGGTTCCTGTGGCTCATGATCTACAGCTTCATCGGCTGGGTCTATGAGAGCACGATCTGCTCCATCGGGCATAGAAAGCTCATCAACCGCGGCTTTCTGAACGGCCCCTACTGCCCGATCTACGGAACGGGCGCGGTTCTGGTGCTGCTGGTGCTGGGGAAGATCCAAAACCCCGTGCTGCTGTTTTTTGCCGGCGCGGTGCTGACGTGCTCGCTGGAGTATCTCACGTCGTGGGGGATGGAAAAGCTCTTTCACGCGCGGTGGTGGGATTACTCGAAGCGAAAGTTCAACATCGGAGGCCGTGTCTGCCTCATCGGAGCGGTAGTCTTCGGCGCGTTTTCGGTGGTGCTCGTTTTGTTTTTGCACCCATGGGTCAAGCGCCTGACCGACCGGCTGACGGATACGGCGCTTTCCTGGGTCTGCGCGATTTTGCTCGTGGGCGTTGTATCCGACCTCATCGTGACGGTCAAGGGGCTTCTGGGCACGCACGCGGTCTTTGCCGAGTACGCCGTGCTATTGCAGCAGAAGCGTAAAGAACTGGAAGCAAGACTTCACACCGATGCCGAAGAGGGCCGCGAACGGCTGCGCGAGCTGAGCGAGGAAGAGCATACCAAGCTTCAGGCGGCAGTCGAACAGAGCGAGGAGGAGCGCGAACGTGTGCGCCGCGATGCCGAAGAAGAACGCGACCGCTTCTATGCAAAGCTGCAGATGCGCCTGAACGCGCAGCAGCGCCGCACGATCAACAGCTTCCCACACCTGAGGCTCACACGCAACAACGAGGTGCTCGACGGCCTGCGCGAAAATATGGCGAAGGTCCGCGCCCGCGCAAAGGAATTGAAAAACGCCGGAAAGGCGGGGTAAGAGAAAATTACCGCGAAAAAGGGTATGCACCAAACCGGTGCATACCCTTGCGTTTTGTGCGCGGGAAAAAATCAGTAGCATTTTTCATCACTTTGTAATATAATGTTACCATCGCAGAAGAGAAAGGAGGCTATGGCTCAGCCATCACAAAGCGCCAGCGCCTGCCATCTGGCAGGATAACGAGGGGAAACGTGATCGAAAATTCGGCGGATGCGTTTCCGTGCCGCCCTGTGCGCGTGACGCGGTCAGAAATATGCAGGCAACTGCAAAACAGAGGGGCCGCGAACAGGAAGCAGGCAAATCCCCTGCGAGTTTGTCCTGAACTTATCTCAGGAGGAACAAAATATGTGTGGAATCGTTGGATACATCGGAAAAGAACAGGCCGCGCCCATTCTGCTCGAAGGGCTCGAGCGGCTGGAGTACCGGGGATATGACTCGGCCGGTATCTGCGTGGCGGAAAACGGCGTGCTGGACGTTGCAAAGTGCAAGGGACGGCTCGTCAATCTCGTGGAAAAGACCGGCCACGGCAAGCTCATGCCCGGCACCGCCGGCATCGGCCATACCCGCTGGGCCACGCACGGAGAACCCAATGATATCAACTCCCACCCCCATGTGTCCCAGAACGGCAAGGTCGCGCTGGTACACAACGGCATCATCGAAAACTATCTGGAGATCCGGGAATTTTTGGAGGACAAGGGCGTAACGTTCACGTCCCAGACCGACAGCGAGGTCGTCGCACAGCTGCTGGAATACTGCCTGGGCCTGGACGAGGTGCACTCGATGCAGGACGCCATCTACATGGTGCTGCACCGCATCGAAGGGGCCTACGCGCTCGGCATTCTCTGCGCGGACGATCCCGACCGGCTGTATGCGGCGAGAAAGGACGCGCCGCTGCTGCTCGGCTACGGCGACGGCTGCAACTTCATCGCCTCCGACGTGACCGCGCTCGTCAAGTACACCAGAGACGTTTCCTACATGGAAGACGGCGAGGTCGCCGTTTTGACGCGCGAGAGCATTCAGGTCTTTAACGCGATGGAGCTGCCGATCGAAAAAGAGCACCATCATATCGACTGGGAAATTTCCGCGGCGGAAAAGGGCGGCTACCCGCACTTCATGCTCAAGGAGATCATGGAACAGCCCGAGGCGCTCAGAAGGGCCATCACGCCCCGCATCAAAGAGGGGAAGATCGACCTTGGCGACCTCGTTCTTGATCGCGAGGCGATCGAAAACATCAGCCGCATCATGATCATCGCCTGCGGCTCATCGTACCACGTGGGGATGCTCGGCAAATACACGATCGAAAAGCTCACGCGCATTCCGGTTTCGGCGGTGCTGGCCTCGGAATTCCGGTACTGTGATCCCATCGTGGATGATCACACGCTTGCCATCGTCATCAGCCAGTCGGGCGAGACCTTAGATACGATGGCCGCTCTTCGCGAGGCCAAGGCCAGAGGCGCGAGGATCCTTTCCATCGTCAACGTGGTCGGAAGCTCCATCGCGCGCGAGTCGGACGATGTGCTTTACACCTGGGCAGGCCCCGAAATTGCCGTCGCAACGACGAAGGCGTACTCCACGCAGCTGGCCGTTGTCGATATGCTGGCCATCTATATGGCAGCCGAGCTTGAAAAGATCGACGAAGCGGAGCATAAGCGCCTGGTCGCCGAGCTTTTGATGCTCCCGGAGAAGATCGAGACGGTCCTGCAGGACCGCGAAAAGATCCAGTTCTTCGCCTCGCAGTATTTTAACCACGACTCCGTTTTCTTCATCGGCCGCAATCTTGACTATGCACTGGGGCTCGAGGGCTCTCTCAAGCTCAAGGAAATTTCCTACATCCACTCCGAGGCCTACGCTTCCGGCGAGCTCAAGCACGGCACGATCTCTTTGATCGAAGACGGAACGCTGGTTATCGCGCTGGGGCTTTATGGGCCGCTGTTTGAAAAGGCGATGAGCAACGTCATCGAGGTCAAGGCCAGAGGCGCAAGCGTTCTCGCGCTCACGACCGAAAGCGGCAAAGAGGAGATGGAAAAGCGCGTCGACGCGCTTCTGACCGTCCCCGATGCAGACCTCATGTTCCTGCCGTCGCTCGGCGTGGTGAGCTTACAGCTGTTCGCGTATTATGTCGCGCTGCAAAGAGGCTGCGATATCGATAAGCCGAGGAATCTGGCAAAGAGCGTTACGGTTGAATAACGGTTTTTGACCGACTGCCTGGCCGTGGCCCAGAGGGCCATTGTTTTTCTGGCAGAAGCCTGCCAGCCTGCTTTTTTCGACCCCATTCTTCTTAGCTGCGCAAAGAAGAGTGGTGTCGAGCCGCCAAGAAGAAGTTGCTTGGGGTTGCTGCACTGCGGTGCAGCTCCAACAAAAGGGCCGCGGCCCTTTTGAAATCCTAGGAGTTCCCGATTATTCGTGCAGAGAAAATCGGAGAGTGCTTACGGTTACGTAGGCACTCTCTTTCTGTTTTGCAATTGCGTTCGATTTTGTTCAATTTTCAACGATCTTCATGCCGAGCAGCAAACTATCAGTCTTTGGCCGTTACAAGGCACTTTTGCTCTGCAAAAGTCCTTGTGAGGGGGCTGCGTCGGTGTGAGGCGAGCCTCCCAAGCACCATCGCAGCCCCCAGCGAAGAGAAATTTCCAGAGGAAATTTGCTCTTCGCCGGTTCAAGAC
>ERZ808252.2416-NODE-2416-length-11310-cov-3.109018_pt1 | contig 11310 bp, 9 predicted proteins | sample MGYA00521242_ERZ808252 | MGnify/ENA primary metagenome ERZ808252 (study PRJEB31516, sample SAMN03275581) | gut metagenome | biome: mammalia-associated habitat; material: feces | host: Papio cynocephalus | place: Kenya | collected 2012-08-07 ...
GACAGATGAGCGTCGTCCTCTTGCTGGTGGTGTCCATCGTGCTCCTGTTTTTCCTGAGCCTCGTGCATGGCAGTGTGCACATCCCACTGGGCGAGGCGGTGCCCGTCTTGCTGGGAGACGACAGTCCTGAGAGCTGGCGCTTCATCATCCTGGAGACGCGCCTGCCCCAAGCGCTGACGGCGTGGTTGGCCGGTGGCGCGCTGGCCGCGAGTGGCCTGCTGCTCCAGACGGCCTTCGGCAATCCGCTGGCCGCCCCCGACATCTTCGGTGTGACCAGCGGGGCTTCGCTGGCCGTGGCACTGCTCACGCTGGCTCCTGTGGCCACGCTGCCCGTGGCCTTGGGCTACCTTTCCTCCGTGGCGGCCGCCTTTGTGGGAGCCATCGCCGTCACGGCCCTCATCTTCGCCGTGAGCCGATGGGTGCACAGTCCCGTGGTGCTCATGGTGGTGGGCATCATGGTGGGTTACCTGGCGTCGAGCGCCATCACGCTGCTCAACTTCTTTGCCACGGAGCAAGGCGTCAAGAACTTTGCCGTGTGGGGCATGGGCAACTTCGGCAATGTGCCGATGGGCGAGATGCCCGTGTTTGCCTCGCTGACGCTATTGGCCACCCTGGCCTCCTTTCTGCTGGTCAAGCCGCTCAACGCGTTGCTCCTCGGCGATCGATACGCTGAGAACCTCGGCGTCCATGTCAAGTCGCTCAGGCGTGAGCTCCTGTTGCTCACGGGGTTGCTTACGGCTGTCGTCACTGCCTTCTGCGGTCCCGTCGCCTTCATCGCCTTGGCCGTTCCCCATGTGGCTCGTCTGCTGGTGCGCACGGCCGACCATCGCCTGCTGCTCCTGGTCACGGTGCTTGCCGGACAGGCCGTGGCGTTGCTCTGCAATGTGCTGACCACGCTGCCCGGTGAGGCCGGCATCCTGCCGCTCAATGCCGTGACGCCGCTCATCGGCGCTCCGGTCATCATCTATGTCTTATTAGCTAAGAAACCATGAACAACATCACCACCAAGAGAGGCGACACGGGCACCACGTCGCTGGCCGACGGCACACGTGTCGACAAGGACAACCTGCGGATAGAGCTCAATGGCGAGCTCGATGAACTGATGGCCAGCCTCGGCTTGTGCCGGGCGGCCAGCGGACAGGCCGAGCCCTACGCCACCCTGCAACGCCAGCTCATGGGCCTCATGGCCCTGGTGGCAAAGCCCTCTCTGGCCCTTCCGCCAGCCGACGAGAAGCGTGTCAAAGAGGCCGTGGAGCGGATGGAGCGCGAGATAAACCGTTGCTGCCCCTCATCGGCCCGCTTCGGCTTTGTCCTTCCGGGCAGTGATCTCGCCGACGCTGCCCTCCACATGGCGAGAGCCAAGGCCCGCACCTGCGAGCGGCGCATGGTGGCGCTGGCCAGGACCGAGCCTGTGGACCCCGCCATGCTCGCCTATCTCAACCGCCTCTCCGACTACCTGTTCGCGCTGGCCATCGGACGGATGGGGTAGGGGGCGTTTCCCCTTGTGGATGAGGCCTTTCATGAGCTGCTCTTTCCCCTGGAACCAATAAAATCAAGAAGAAAAAGTTCCCCTCCAAGACTTCACCTCCCATTCTGACATCGATTGGAGCCAGCCCGTGGAGGACATCGACCGGCAGCTCTATCGCAAGTATGGTCTCACAGAAGATGAGGTGGCTTTCATCGAGAAGACCATCAAGGCGATGTAGTGCTTGCGAAAATGATACCGCTTTATTCTCCGCGAAAATGCGGAGAATAAAGCGGTATCAATGTTTAGATTGGTCCTAAGGACGCGGATGCTTTTAATCAGCAGTGGGGTAGGCGTTATTGTTCGGGCTTTCTGATTTCGCTCTCCATGTTGATGGCTTCAAGGAGCTTGATGGCATCCACATATTGTGCAATGCCTTCGGCCACCAGCTTGGCATCGCGCATGGCCAGGACTACCGTGGACGGGCGGTTCACGACATCGCCTCCGGCAAACACGCCTTTGCGGGTGGTCATGCCGTAGGGCTTCTCACGGGTGAGGACATATCCGCGGTCGTCAACCTCAATGCCTGTTGTAGTGGACACGATGCGGCTTGCGGGTGCCGAGCCGACAGCCATGATCACCAAGTCGGCACGCTCTGTGCGGCGCTGGCCGTCTGTTGTCTCGATGACCACCTCGTTGAGCGTGCCGTCGTGGTCATGAATCTCCACGATGCTCGACTCCCAACTGAAGTGCACACCCTCAGACACGGCATCCTCATATTCGGAGCGTAACGCGCTCATGTCGTTGATGGTGCGATGATAGACCACTTCCACATGGCTTGCCCCCATGCGGACGGCGGTTCTCGCGGCATCCATCGCCGTGTTTCCACAGCCGATGACATACACCCTGTTGCCCTCGCGCACGGCCACCTCGTCACGGCTCAGATTGCCTTCGTTGTAGAGGCTCACGCGCCGCAGGAACCAGATGGCCTGCCGTACGCCCTTGAGGTTGCATCCCGGAATGTGGAGCTTCTTCGGCTTGCCGGTTCCCGTTCCCATGAAGATGGCGTCGTAGCCCATGGCGAAGAGCTTGTCGATGTTGAGCGTGTCGTTTCCGACGGTGGTGTTGCAATGAAACACCACGCCAAGTTCTTCGATCTTCTTGATCTCACGGCGCACAATCTCTTTGGGCAACCTGTATTCGGGAATGCCGAACATCAGCACGCCGCCCGGTTCCGGTTCCATCTCGAAGATCTCCACGCTGAATCCCTGCCGTGCCAGGTCGCCGGCGATAGTCAGACCCGCTGGTCCTGAGCCGATGACGGCCACCTTGCCTCGTGTCTTGGGCAACAGCATCTCGCGAATGAGACCCATGTCGCCATCAAAGTCGGCTATAAACCGTTCAAGTTTGCCGACCTTGATGCCCTTGCCCTTCTTGTTGAGCACGCAGTGGCCTTCGCATTGCTTTTCGTGGGGACACACACGCCCGCACACAGAGGGCAGGTTGCTCTTGCTGTTGATGATATCCATGGCGTTGCCGAGGTTTCCCATCGATAGCTCATGTATCCAGGAGGGTATGTCATGGCTGATGGGGCACCCCTTCTTGCATTGTGGCACTTTGCAGTTGAGGCACCGCTTGGCCTCTTCGATGGCCTCGTGCATGGTGTAGCCCTCGTTGACCTCCTGAAATAACTTGTTTTCTGTTTCCATTCTCATTCGCTGATTTTCATGTGTCACTTCACCTCCGACCACTTGGGCGGATTGACGTGGAGCAGGTTCTTCACAAAGAAGTCGTAGCGCTTGTGCTCGCCAAACTGCTCACCCAGGGTGTGGTGGACACCCGGCAGCACCACGAGGTCGAAGTCCTTGCCCGCTTTCTCCAGGGCGTTGACCACCTGGTAGGTGCTCGACGGGTCAACATTGTCGTCAAGCTCACCCACAACGAGCATCAGCGGGCGCTCCAGCTTATGGGCGTTGTAGACGTTGCTACACTCCACGTAGCTTGAGTCGATGGGCCATCCCATCCACTGCTCGTTCCACCAGATTTTGTCCATGCGGTTGTCGTGGCATCCGCAGGAGCTGTAGGCGGCCTTGTAGAAGTCGCCATGCAGGAGCACGGCCGTGGTGGACTCCTGTCCACCGGCTGAAGCGCCGAAGATGCCCACGTTGTCGGCGTCCATATAGGGGTACTTGGCCGCTGCCGCCTTGATCCACAGCTCACGGTCGGGGAAACCGGCATCCTTCAGGTTCTTGTAGCAGATCTCCTCAAACTTCTTGCCACGGTAACTGGTACCCATGGCGTCGAGCTGCACGACGATGAAGCCCAGTTCGGCCAAGGCGGTCATGTTCCAGTTGTAGGCGATGAAGCTCTTGGGGGTGTAGGCGTCGCCAGGGCCGGCGTAGATATACTCGATGACGGGATACTTCTTCGACGGGTCGAAGTTGGTGGGGCGCTGGATGATGCCCCACATGTCGGTCTGTCCGTCACGTCCCTTGGCCTTGAACACCTCGGGAGCCACCCATCCGTTGGCTTTGAGTTGTGAGATGTCGGCTTTCTCCAGGGTCTTGATGAGGTGTCCGTCGGAGGCGCTGCGCAGTTCGGTGACGGGTGGCGTGTCGACCTTGCTGTAGGTGTCGACCAGGTATTGGTGGTCGGGCGAGAACACCACCGAGTGATTGCCCTCGGCGGGGGTGAGACAGGTCATGCCCTTGCCGTCGAAGCCAATCTTGTAGTAATGGATGAGGTAAGGGTCCTCGTCCTTGTTGACGCCTGATGCGGCGAAGTAGATGATGCGGTTCTGCTCGTCTACGTTCTCCACGCGGCGCACAAACCAGTCACCCCGGGTAATCTGGCGAGGCTTGTCCTTTCTTGTCGGGTTGTACATCGTAGAGGTAGATGTGGTTCCAGTTGTCGCGCTCCGAGGTCCAGAGAAGTTGCTTGCCGTCGTTGATGAATTGTCTCCAGAGGCGCGAGTAGTTGACAAACGTGTTGGAGCGTTCCTCCACCACGGTTCTCAGGTTGCCCGTTGTGGCGCTCATGGCCAGCATCTGATAGAGCTGGTGTCCGCGCCGGTTGTACTCCATGGTCACCTCCCGGCTGTCAGGCGTCCACTGAAACCAGTCGAGACTGTATTGGTTTTCCACGGCGTGTGGGTCTGCTTCCACCTTCTTCACCACCATGCCGTCGAGCAGGGAGCGCTGGTTGCCGCTTGCCGTGTCGGGCAGGGTGAGTGAGATGATCACCGGCCAGTGCTGCACCAGCTCGTCGCCTGGCTTGGCGTATTCCTGTTTGTGGAGGATGGGCTGCTCCTGGTCGGCGGGTGATGATTCCACGTAGTAGACGTATCGTTTCTCGACACTGTTGCGCTTGCAGACGAAAAGTTTACGTGAGTCGGGGCTCCAATAGATGTTGGAACTGTAGTAGCGCCCGATGGTTCCGTCCTGCGTCAGGGCATGTTTCTCTGTGTAGGGCTTGCCCACCTCGTGTATGTAGACATTGTTGCTCTCGATCCAGGCGTCGAGCTTGCCGTCAGGCGAGGCCACCACGCGTTGGTCCTGCTCGTCGTCGGTCTCCATCCAGTGGCGTTGCGGATGGCGGAAGGGGTCATCGCCACGGCGCTGTCCCCAGGGACCACGGCGCTCACGGATGCCCAGGGCATCCTTCATCTCTTTCTCGGAGTTGTAGGTCTTGCTGGTTCCTGACGACACATCGTATGTTATATATCGTCTTCCATCCTGTGTGTCAATGTAATAGTGTAAGACCGAAGTGGAGTCCTGCCACCCGATGTTGTGTGCCCAATGGGCTACATTCTTCTGTTGGAACTTGTCGTAGAGTCCGTAGGCCCGTTTGTAGTCGGCAGCCGTGCCTTGCGCGCGGGCCGCTGCGGAGGCGAGGGCCAATGCCGCCAGTCCGATGGTTCTTAAGTCCATGATCGTTAGCTATGTTTTAGTCAGGTTGTTATTTCTGATGGTCCTTCTTGTAGCTCAGGGCCGCTCCGATGGCGGTGCAGTACTCCGAGAAGGTGGGTATGATGAATCGCACGTTGTAGAGTTTCTCCATGGCCGGGAACACCCGCTGGCACTGCGGCAGCAGCGTCAGGTTGCCGATGAGCACATACTCGCGGATGCCCGAGTTGAGTGAGGCGAGGATGCAGCTTGACCCGATGGTCTGCAGCACGGTGGTGATGATGCCCAGGGCGATGTCCTCTCGTGTGGCGTTGCTCTTGGCATTGCCGAAGAGCGATGCCGTGACATCCTTGGGCAGTCCGGGCAGGGGGTTGGGGCTGATGTCTCCGATCTGTACATCGATGTTGGCCAGGTTGCCCTCGTTGGCCAGGTCGATGACCTGCTTGATGTCGTCGGTCTGCAGCATGATGCGGCTCAGGCCCATGAGCGTTCCGCCGCCCAGGCCTATGCCTCCGATGTGGCGAATGTCATCGCCGTCACACTGCACGAGGCTGGTTCCTGTTCCCATCGAGACTACGATCATGCGGTCGAGCCCCGTTTCATAGCGCGCACCGAGGCCGTCGGCGATAAACTCCTCCGCCTTGTCGGTGGGCAATCCGTAGATGGGGGCGTTGATGTAGGCCGCTCCCACGCCTGTGATCATCACGTGTTCGATGTCCTCCAGCCGGATGTGATTGTCGTAGAGATACTTGCCAAAAGCCCCATAGAGCGAGGTCACGGGGTCGGTGGCCTTGATGCGTATGGGCGAGACGACCTCACCGGCCTTGCCGATGCCCACAATCTTGGTGGTGCTGATGCCCACGTCTATTCCTATTATCATGGTGATGTGTGTGTTACGGGGGTGTAGGTAGGGTAGGGCGGTGGCGCTTACCGGTAGAGGTGATAGGAACCCCCGTCGCTCTGCGCATACTTGCGCAGCAGTTGTTGGATGTATTCGGCGTTCTGGCGCACATGCTCCTCATCGCCGTCGTAGCCATTGATGAGCACCACGAGGTGCGTAGTGTCAAGGGTGATCTTGGTGCGCTCGTTGTCGGAGGTGGGTGTGCCTACACCCCCCTGTGCGTCACGGTAGACGGGCAGGCCGGCGATGTTGATCATGCCGCGTCCGATGCCTTCGTAGGGCTCGCCCTCACGTCCGATGCCCAGGGTCAGCGTGTCGCCCACAAACTTGTCAGCGTCGAAACCGCCGATGCTGTATCCGTAAGCGATGCTGCCGAGGTTGATGAGGTCTACGAGTGTGTCGATCTGGTAGAGATTCTTGCCTTGCAGCTGTCGGCGGATGAGCGCCTCCGAGGCGGGGCGATAGCGCGAGGGATCCTTGCCGCAAGCGCGGTAGACACGGCGTGTGGCGGCAATGCCGGGGAGCTCCTTCACGGTGTCGGTGGTCAGGAAGGTGCGATAGTGGTCGCCCTGCGCACCGATCTCGTCCCAAAGCGCCTCGCTGTAGGGAGTGTTCTGGACCGTGGCTTCCACGCAAGCACCCACAAATGTGGGGCAAGCTTGCTCGATTTCTTGGCTTACTATGATGTTCATATTCAAGCGATTTTGCGGTATTGTATGCAAAGTTAAGCAAAAAGAAAGGAGCAAGAAAGAAAAATAAGTGGAAATGTTACACGCCTGTCCCAAAAAACAGGAATATGAGCCAAAACCATCTTCCCCAGTGTCATTTGGATCTTTATTTAAACATTCTTCAAGTAAAGAAGCCTGTTTCGAAGTTTTTTTTGTAAGTTTGTGCCTGCATTTGTGGCAAGCCCCCGCAAGCCCGCCACCAACAATCATGGATATGGACATAACAGAGCAGATGAGACAACTCGTCGGAGAGCTCAATCGCGCATCCGACGCCTATTATAATGGTCGTGGAGAAATCATGACCGACTATGAGTGGGACGCCAAGTTCGACCGGCTCAAGCAATTGGAGGAGCAGACAGGCTTTGTCTTGCCCGATTCGCCCACCCATCATGTGTCGGCTGATACCACCGTGGGCAAGAAGGAAGAGCACGAGTATCCCGCCCTCTCACTGGCGAAGACCAAGCAGCCCGCTGACCTGGTGAAGTGGGCGGAGGGTAGGCCTATCTGGCTCTCCTGGAAGCTCGATGGCCTGACGCTGGTCGTGACCTATGACGCAGGGAAGCTGACCAAGGTGGTGACAAGGGGGGATGGCCACATCGGCACCAACATCACCCATCTGGCTCCGGCTATCGACGGCATACCCTCGACCATCAAGGCGGAGGGCCATGTCGTGGTGCGCGGCGAGGCTGTCATCTCCTATGAGGACTTTGAGCGGTTCAACCTGGAGAGCGATGAGGAATATGCCAATCCCCGCAACCTGGCCTCAGGATCTCTGACGCTGAAGGATCCGCGTGAGGTGGCGCAACGCCACATCCACTGGATTCCCTTCACGCTTGTGCACACCGATGAGGAGATCGATACATGGGGTGCCCGGATGGACTGGCTCCAGGCGATAGGCCTGGGGTGCGTGGACCATGAGCGCATAGATCATCCCACACTCGACAATATAAATAAGGTGATAGACCGCTGGACGGAGAAGGTCACCCGGCGTGAAAACCCCTATCCGGTGGATGGACTGGTCATTGCCTATGATGATGTGGCTTATGCCGCCACGGGGTCTGTCACAGGTCACCATGCCACCCGCGCCGGCTACGCCTTCAAGTGGGCCGACGAGAGCGCCATGACCGAGCTCGACCACATCGAGTGGAGTTGTGCGGCGTCGACCATCTCGCCAGTGGCGGTGTTCCGACCTGTGGAACTTGAGGGCACCACGGTGAAGCGCGCCTCACTGTGCAACATCAGTGAGTGTGAGCGGTTGGGTATCGGTGACAAGGGATCGGAACTGGAGGTCATCAAGGCTAACAAGATTATCCCGAAGGTCATCAAGGTACACCAGGCTGTGGACGCGTTTCACATCCCAGGCCAGTGCCCCGTGTGCGGAGCGCCCACCGAAGTGTACGTGAGCCCGGCCAGCGGCACGAAGACCCTCCACTGCACCAATGGGGCCTGTCCCGCCAAACAGCTCAAGAAGTTTGCGCGGTTTGTGTCGAAGCAGGGCGTCAATGTGGACGGCATATCAGAGCAGACCCTGCAGAAGTTTGTCAACTTGGGATGGATACGTGACTATGCCGACATCTTCGACCTGCCGAAGCACGCCGTGGAGATAGCGGCGCTGGATGGCTTTGGCGACAAGTCGGCTGCCAATATCTGCCAGTCGGTGGCGCGCGCGCGCCGTGTAGAGGCTCGTCGCCTGCTCTACGCCCTGTCCATACCCTTGTGCGGGCAGGATGTCTGCAACCGTCTGTTATCGGCCTATCCCCTGCAAGACTTGATCGCCCTGGCGGAGGGACAGGTGCAACCGACCGATCTCTTCGCCCCCCGGGCCGAGGAGACGTTGGCCTTGCTGCCCGGCATCGGTCCCGAGAAGGCCAAGTCGTTTGTGTCGTGGTTTGCCCAGACGGAGCACCGGGCGGTTGTCCACAAGTTGCTGGGTGAGCTTACGGTGGAGCAGGCCTCGACGGCGGCGACGGGTGACAAGTGCAAGGGCATGACCTTTGTCGTCACGGGCGATGTGCACCACTATAAGAACCGCAGTGAGCTCAAAGCTTACATCGAGGCTCAAGGTGGCAAGGTGACCGGATCGGTGAGCAAGTCGACCACCTTTCTTATCAATAATGATGTGACCTCTACCAGCAGCAAGAACCAGAAGGCTCACCAGCTTAACATACCCATCATTTCGGAAGACGATTTTGTGGAGCGGTTCGGATAACTGGCCACACGCCTTCCGACAAGGGGGCTGTCCACAGGCTTTTGTGCCTAAACAGAAGGCTAATAGACATATTTTTTGTAACTTTGCAACCAATATGAGAATAGACATTATAACCGTTTTGCCCGAGATGTTGGAGGGCTTTGTTCATGAGAGCATCCTGGCCCGTGCCCAAAAGAAGGGACTGGCCGAAATCCATTTGCACAACCTGCGCGACTATTCCAGCGACAAGTGGCGCCGAGTGGACGACTATCCTTATGGCGGATTTGCCGGTATGGTGATGCAGTGTGAGCCCATCGACAGGGCCATCAGTGCCCTGAAGGCCGAACGCGACTATGACGATGTGATCTATGTGACGCCCGACGGTGAGCGGTTTGACCAGAAGATAGCCAACGGCATGAGCCTGCAGAAGAACCTCATCATCCTCTGTGGTCACTACAAGGGCATCGACCAGCGCATCCGCGAGCATCTCATCACTCGCGAGATCAGCGTGGGCGACTATGTGCTGACGGGTGGAGAACTCGCTGCGGCCTGCATAGCCGACGCAGTGGTGCGCTTGGTGCCCGGTGTAATCAGCGATGACCAGAGCGCGCTGTCTGACTGTTTCCAAGACGACTTGTTGGCTGCTCCCATCTACACGCGCCCAGCAGACTACAAGGGTTGGCGCGTGCCCGATGTCTTGCTCTCGGGTAATGAGGCCAAGATCAAGCAGTGGGAGATGGACCAAGCCATGGAGCGTACCAAGCGTTTGCGCCCCGATCTGCTGTGAGCGGAGTGGTGAGACTTGAACAAACTGTTGGCGGTAACACGTGAAGAGGCTTTGGTGCAAGAGCCATCGCGGAAACCAAAAAGCCCAAGGGGGCGCAACGTGAAGTTGCGCCCCCTTGGGCTTTTTGGTTGGGTTGCCGTGTTATCAGTAGGCGCTCTGGAACTCTCCGAGGAAGCGTGTGTCGTTCTCCGAGAAGAGACGGAGGTCATTGACGCCATACTTCAGGTTGGCAATGCGCTCCACGCCCATGCCAAAGGCATAACCGGTGTAGACGTCCGGATCAATGTTGCAGGCGGCCAAGTCGTGCGGATCGACCATGCCACATCCCAGGATCTCCACCCATCCGGTGTGCTTGCAGAAGTTGCAACCCTTGCCTCCGCAGATGGTGCACGAGATGTCCATCTCTGCGCTGGGCTCGGTGAACGGGAAGAAGCTGGGGCGAAGACGAATCTTTGTGTCGGGGCCGAACATCTCGCGGGCGAAGGTGAGCAACACCTGCTTCAGGTCAGTGAAGCTGACGCCCTTGTCGACATAGAGACCTTCCACCTGGTGGAAGAAACAGTGGGCGCGGGCCGAAATGGCTTCGTTGCGGTAGACGCGGCCCGGGCAGAGTACGCGGATGGGCGGCTCGTGGTTCTCCATGTAGTGGGCCTCGTCGCCCGAGGTGTGTGAGCGAAGCAACACATTCTTGGTCACGTCGTTGGGATTCTGCGAAATGAAGAAGGTGTCTTGCATGTCGCGTGCCGGATGGTCGGCCGCAAAGTTGAGCATGGTGAACACATGCTTGTCGTCATCGATCTCCGGTCCCTGGAAGAGCGTGAAGCCCATGCGCTGGAAGATGTCGATGATCTCGTTTCGGACAAGCGTCAGCGGATGACGCGTTCCCAAGCCGATGGGGTAGGCTGTGCGTGTCAGGTCGAGGCTCTCCGAGCCTGTCTCGGTGGTCTCCACTTGCTCACGCAGAGCGTTGATCTTCTCTGTGGCGGCCGTTTTCAGCTCATTGATCTTGATGCCAAGTTCACGCTTTTGCTCCTTGGCCACATTGCGGAAGTCGGCAATGATGGCGTTGATTTCACCTTTCTTGCTCAGGTATTTCAGTCTGAGCTGCTCTACGTCCTCTGCGTTTTTGGCCGAGAGCGTGGACACTTCTTTGAGAAGTTGGTCTATCTTGTCTGTTAACATCATCTTTTCATTAACCTTTTTCGGTTTGCAAAGTTACAAACTTTTATTTGAAAAAGCAGAGCTATATAAAAAAATATGTGTAATTTTGCGATGGTTTATGAATGATTTTATGAGAAAGAGAATTGTATTTGTTGTTTTCTTTTTGCTCTTGCTG
>ERZ808252.2417-NODE-2417-length-11309-cov-3.033233_pt1 | contig 11309 bp, 10 predicted proteins | sample MGYA00521242_ERZ808252 | MGnify/ENA primary metagenome ERZ808252 (study PRJEB31516, sample SAMN03275581) | gut metagenome | biome: mammalia-associated habitat; material: feces | host: Papio cynocephalus | place: Kenya | collected 2012-08-07 ...
TGCTTCAAAAACATGCTCCTTGCGACGTGAGAATGATTGAAGGTGACCCCAAAAACATAAAAATAACAACAAAAGAAGACCTTAAAACTCCGCTTTGCGGCATAGGTTACGACATACACCGCTTCAAAAACGGCAACGGAATTAAACTTATGGCAACGTTCATACCCTGCGAGTTTTCTTTCGTCGCGCACAGCGACGGAGACGTTGCGATTCACGCGCTTATGGACGCTATGCTTTCCGCAATCGGAGAAAAAGACATTGGACATCTCTTCCCCGTCGACGACGAAAAATACGACGACGCGGACAGTGCGGACCTTCTTCGCACGGTGCTGGACAAAGTTTCCGAAAAAGGTATGAGCGTGCAGAACGTATCGGTTGCCATAATCGCAGAACGTCCTATGCTTGCTCCGTTTATCGACGCAATGCGCAACAACGTATCGGCAATTCTCGGCATTCCCTGCGAAAAAATCGGCATAACCGCAACGACGAACGAGCAAGTCGGTGACCTTGGAAACTCAAAATCGATTGCCGCATTCGCGACCGTGCTTTTGGCTTAAAAATCGCTCAAAATCATCGAAAAACCGCTTAAAATTCGTGTTTTTTGAAAAATGCAACCGATAGTTGCGCATTTGACAATCAAAATCGGTGGCGCAACCGCACTTCGATTTGCCACAATATAGGCACGAAAACACAAGGCAGGTAAACGTTATGGACATCAAAACAGCAAACAGATTATACGAACTAAGAAAACAACACGGATACTCGCAGGACGAACTCGCCGAGATGCTGAACGTATCTCGCCAAGCAGTTTCCAAATGGGAACGTTCGGAGAGTTCTCCCGACACGGACAATCTTATCGCACTTGCAAGACTTTACGGCGTGAGCCTTGACGAACTTCTCGGCTACACCGCACAAGCGAGCGACGCATGCGACGATAAAGACGAAACGTCAGATGCCGCAAGCGACGACAACGACGACGCTTCAACCGTAAACGTTGAAAGCGACGGAGACAAAGTGCATATCGACGAAGAAGGTATCCACATCGAAGACAAGGACGGTGCGAAAGTCGTCATAAAAGGCGGCATTGCAAAACTCGTGAACAAAGTCGTCGGAGACATACACGTCGACGGTGCGAAAACGACCGTGAACGGCAAAGAAGTGCATTGCGACAAAGACGCTCCGCACGTCGAAATCGCAGACGGCAAAATCGTGGTCAGCGAAAAAGACAAGACTGCACGAATAATCAACGACTGCGTATGGGGCGTATCCTTCCTTCTTGCAACGATTGCGTATCTTCTCATCGGATTCCTTTGCAATTTGTGGCATCCGGGCTGGATTCTCTTCTTCGCTCCGTTCGTTCTCGGCGGAATTTCAAGCACGATAACTCATCGCAACGCAAGCGAATTTCCGATAGTATTTCTCGTTCTTGCCGCATATTTGCTCATGGGCTTTCTCGCAAATCTCTGGCATCCGGGTTGGGTGGTTTTCATTCTCATCCCCGCATACTACATCGTCGTCGAGCCGATAAAGAGAGCGGTAAAATCAAATCACAAAATCGAAGTTACGCTTTCAAAAGACGATAACGACAGCGACGAAGAAGACGAAGACTAATTAAGATTTTTTTTCAAGCAAAGGCACGGAGCAAATTCCGTGCCTTTTAATATTGCATAAAGTCTATACAAAATTGTTGACTTATGCATAGTATACACTTATAATCGTATCGTAATAAAGAAAAACAAACGAGAACTCATCGCCGGGTGAGAGCGTCGGTTTGCGTCGATAGGCCTTTTTGAAGATGCAAGCGAGACGCCTTTTTTATTGGAGAAAATATGGAAAAAACGAAAAACACAACGTTGAGAGAATTTGCAAAATACGTATCGGCAAACGTAATCGCCATGATAGGTATTTCCTGCTATATTCTTGCAGACACTTTTTTCATTTCTCTCGATTTGGGAGATACGGGACTTGCCGCGCTCAACTTCTCTTCTCCGTCATTTTCGCTGGTGTTTTCTCTCGGCATGCTGTTCGGCGTGGGCGGCGCAACGAAATTTGCCATTCACAAAGGCGCAAAAGATGCGGACAAAGGCAACAAAGTTTTCACTCACACGGTTATAGTGGTCGGTGTGATTTCTTTGATATTCGTGCTTATAGGCGCGTTTTTGAACGGACAAGTGGCGAGCTTGCTCGGCGCAACGGGAGATACGTACGAACTTAGCAAAACATACGTGCAAATCATTCTTTGCTTTGCCCCGTTTTTTATGTACAGCAACGTCTTCCAAAACTTCGTCCGCAACGACGGCGGTCCGAGACTTGCCATGATTGCGACGCTTTCGGGCAATCTTTTCAACATAGTTTTCGACTACGTTCTCATCTTCCCCGCAAAACTCGGTATGCTCGGTGCGGCTCTTGCCACGGGATTTTCCCCGATTGTGAGCATACTCATACTCTCGCTGTTCTTTATCCGCAAAAAGAATACTTTCAAACTTACGAAAACGAAATTCAGTTTCCGCACGGTCGGAGATATTGCAAGGCTCGGCCTTGCGTCTTTCATTGCGGAATTCGCATTCGGCGTCGTGCTTTTGATATTCAACAAACTCTTCGACTCAATCGGCGGAACGGTCGCAGTTGCGGCATACGGCATAATCGTCAACGTGTACTACGTCACAAACGCGATTTTCAACGGCATATCGTCGGGCACTCAACCGATGATAAGTTTCAGTTACGGCGAAAGCGACCACAAGAAAATCCGCAAAGTACTTAAATACGCACTTATAACCATGGCTTGCACAGCCGCTATAATTTACGTCGCGTTATTCTTCGGCGCAAACGGCATATCAGGCATTTTCAACCAGAAAGGCGCGCCAGAAGTGCAGGACATCGCAACCGTCGGCATACGCCTATACTTCATATCCGTGCTGTTTTCGGGCTTCAATCTTCTCTTCTCGTGCTATTTTGCTGCGTCAAACAAAGGTTTCTTTGCCCAAATCGTCACACTTATGCGCGGTGTCGTAGCGGTCATTCCGCTTGCCTTCCTGTTTGCTCACCTATGGGATATGACGGGACTTTGGCTCGCAACTCCCGCCGCCGAACTTATAACTCTTGCGGTTACGCTTGTACTGTTTTCCGTCAACAACAATAAAAACTCCGTCCCTGCGCAAACTCAACTCTACGTCCGCGACTGACACCCCATTTGTAACAGACACTATCGAACGAAGTTCCCAAAGTAACGTCCCCCAAAACAAAAAAATCTGTGAAATAAAAGCAAAAGCAAATTGAAATAAACGGTTTATTTCACAAAACACCACATAAAAAAAGCACCGATTGCTCGGTGCTTTTGTGTTTCAAAACTTGTATTTTTTATCAAATCGATATTTGAACACTGACGACACATCATTCAAACAATGTCGTTGACAAATATCTATCGCCTGTATCGGGCAAAAGAACGACTATGTTTTTACCTGCGTACTCGGGACGTTTTGCGACTTGCAATGCGCCGAAAAGTGCCGCGCCCGACGATATGCCGACAAGCACGCCTTCCTTTTTGCCGACTTCTCTTGCCGTTTCAAACGCGTCTTCGTCTTTTACCGCAATCACTTCGTCGTAAACGCTAGTATCGAGCACGTCGGGGACAAAACCTGCGCCTATGCCCTGAATTTTGTGCGCACCGCTCACGTCTTTTGACAAAACGGGAGAAGAAAACGGTTCGACTGCCACAATTTTCACGTTCGGATTCTTTTCTTTAAGGTATCTTCCGACGCCCGTTATCGTTCCGCCCGTGCCGACGCCCGCCACGAAAACGTCGACGTTTCCGTCTGTGTCTCGCCATATTTCGGGTGCGGTCGTCTCATAATGCGCTTTCGGATTTGCAGGATTTACAAACTGTCCCGCGAGTATGCTTCCGTCTATTTGCTCGTGCAATTCGTTTGCCTTTGCGATTGCGCCTTTCATGCCTTTTGCGCCTTCGGTGAGAACAAGCGTCGCACCGTACGCAGCCATGAGTTTTCGGCGTTCTATCGACATGGTTTCCGGCATTACTATGACGACTTTATAGCCGCGAGCACATCCCACGCAAGCAAGACCTATGCCCGTGTTTCCCGACGTCGCTTCGATTATGGTCGCGCCGTTTTTGAGCACACCCTTGCTTTCGGCATCGTCGATAATCGCTCTTGCGACTCTGTCCTTGACCGAGCCTGCAGGGTTGAAATATTCGAGTTTTGCAAGCACTTTTGCCTGCAAATCGTATTCCTTTTCGATATGTGACAATTCAAGAAGCGGCGTATTGCCTATGAGCGCATCGCTCGACTTAAAAATCATTGACATAAGCACTCCTTTTCAGATTATTATACGGTTTCTCTGACGTATTCGTCCGAGAATTTTCTCGAAGACGGCATCGGGTTTATACGTTTCATGACTGCAAACGTAACGAGCGAGCACACCACGCACCACGTTGCGTCCGTGGGCAGAAACACCGCACAGCCTGCCATCCACGCCTTTGACATGGACATTGCCGTGCCGACGTAGAAGTTGAGCATCAGATACATATACATCACGCCCACCGAGTAGCATATCGCAAGAGCGCAGAACGCACCTGCAAGCATACGCCAGATGTTCGGACGAGCAGTGTTTTTGAATCCCCTTGCGACGTATCCGCATACGGGTGCGCCTATCAAGAATCCGAGAATATATCCGAACGTCGGTTGCAACACGTAAAAAATGCCGCCGCCTGCCGTGAATACGGGAATTCCCGCAAGCCCCATTATTATGTATATGAGTATGCAGAAAAACGCATCCGTTCCGCCGAGCATAAGTCCTGCGAACATGCAGAATGCAAACTGCATGGAAACGGGCACTATGCCTATAGGAAATTTGACGAACGCACCGACTATAATCAGCGCGAGAAATATTGCTATTCTGACGAGTCTCAACGTTCTCGACATTGCTTTAGAGCGAGTTTTCAACATAAAATTTTCACTTCTCCGATTCGCAGATTCTCTTCTTTTCCGTCCCCGTATCTCACGATAAGTCCGCAGTTTTCGTCTATATCGACCGCAACCGCTTCGACAGCCGAATTTTCGTCTTTGCAAACTTCGATTTTCTTGCCGATAAGCATCGAAAGTCGTCTGTATTTTGCCACGATATATTCCTTATCGAGATTTTCAATCAACTCTCGTATCTCGTTCACTATCGCCGCAACGATTCTGTTTGCCGCATTTTCGACTCCGTCTGCGACTGCGCAGGCTTTATCCTTTATTTCTTCATCGAAACCGCCGTCTTTTTCATATAGATTGACGCCGATTCCCATGACGACCTTGTCGATTTCGCCGTTTTTGGAAGACGTGGCTTCGCAAAGTATGCCCGAGCATTTTTTGTCGTCGACGTACACGTCGTTCACCCACTTTACGAGTGCGTTTTTGCCGCACACGGAGCGAACCGCGTCCGCCGTAGCAATCGCGCAAATAGGAGTGTAGAACGCAATCTCTTCTCTCGTTTTCGGCGTGACGACGAGAGAAAAATACACTCCTGAGTCTTTTGGAGAATAGAACTTGCGCTCGAATCTTCCGCGCCCTGCGGTCTGCGCCCTGCTCACTACGAGAAAATCTTCATTTTCGCCGTCTTTCAGTGCGGATTTCGCATACGCGTTGGTTGAATCGAGCGTGTCGAAAACAAGCACTTTCAGCGGTGCTTTAAGGAGACTTTCTATTCCGTTTTTACTCACGGGTTCTTTCATCGGAAAAATTATATCATCTTTATTGCAAATTGTCACAAAATTATACAAAGTGTATCACATTAAAAACGCGCGACTTTCGCCGCGCGCCCGAATATACGTTATTTTATCTCCAAAATCATCTGCTCGGTGATTTGTCTTGAAAAACGCCTTTCAGAACGCAAACACGAACACCATAGAGCAAACGATTCCCACGAGCATACTTACGGCAGGCACTCTGCCTTCTTCCATAAGTATGGATTGCGGAAGTATTTCGCAAAAAGTGACGTAAAGCATCGCACCGCCTGCAAGCCCCATACAAATGCCGCTGGCAAGTTTGCTTATTCCGCCGACCGCAAGCCCGATAAGCGCGCCGACCACGGTTGCCGCTCCTGCAAGAGCAGTGAGCAAAATCGTCTTCCACCCTTTTACGCCGCCGCTTGCGAGCGGAGCGGATATTGCCATGCCTTCGGGGATATTGTGCACTGCGATTATAATCGCAACCAAAATACCTGTTTGCGAGTTCGAAGCACCCGACGCTCCTATTGCCATGCCTTCCGGAAGATTGTGAAACGCAATCGCAAGAAGCATTATAACTCCCGCTTTGAGCAACGATTTTTTGTCTACTGCCTGCACCGCCGCCGTTGCCGTGCCGCCTGCGTTTGCCACCATAAGCGCGTCGTTGGCTTCGAGAACTTTCGTCTCGTGGTGCAACTCTTCTATGCTCTTGTGAGTGCCGCGCATGTTTTCGACAACGTCGAGCGTTCTGTTCAATCCGAAAATGACCAACATTCCGACTATGAGCGCAAACACCGCAATCAATATACCCGATTGTTCAAACGAGTTTTCGATGACGGAATATTCCACCGCTTCGGGAAGCATTTCAAAAGTCACGACGCCCACCATAACGCCGCCTGCAAAACTCAAAACTCTGCCCATAACTTTGTTGCCTTTGTTTTTGAGCAGCACGCCGATAATACCGCCGAGTCCCGTCCCGACAATGCCGGCAACGAGCGACAGAACCAAAATAAGTATTTGTTGTTTATTCATATTACTCTCTCTCGACGCTATTATACATTGAAAACCGCTTACATATCAATCTTTTTGACAGATATTCCGTCTCTTTTTCGTTTTTATTCACATACTATGGTTATGAGAAAAACAACCACTTTATACGTGCGCGCGCTATGCACAGTTATGCTTTTTCTTATTGCGGCGGAGATATTTGCTCCTATCGTGCAAATTTCCGTCCCCGTCCGAATTGCGTGCGCAAAGGAGCGATATCGAATGATAGCCTGCTTTTCAACCTACTACGGAGACAGTTCGCAAAACAGAAAGGACAACGTCGCGCTTGCCTGCCGCAAAATAGACGGCACGGTTCTGTATCCCGAAGACGAGTTTTCTTTCAACGACGTCGTGGGCGCAAGAACGATAGAGAGCGGCTTCAAATCCGCGTATATCATTCAGAACGGAGAGTTTGTCGAAGGCATAGGCGGCGGAGTGTGTCAGGTGTCGAGCACGCTTTACAACTGCGCTTTGCTTGCCGACCTTGCAATAACCTGCGTGAGAGCGCACTCTCTTGCGGTGAGTTACGTCGCTCCGAGTTTCGACGCAATGGTGTCTTCCGCAAGCGATTTGCGATTTGTCAACGTGTCGTCTTCGCCCATAACCATCAAAATGAAAGCGGACGGCAAATATCTGCGTGCCGAAATGTACGGCGGCGAGACAAAGACAATAAAACGCCGCTCGCAAACGGTGGAAAATCTGCCGTTTGAAATCGAATATCGCGACGACGAAAGCATCGAAGCGGGCAAAGAGATCATAGACACTTACGGCAAAGAAGGTCTGCGCTCGAAAGGCTATCTCGAATATTACGAAAACGGCAAACTCGTGAAGACCGTTCTTATACGCGCGGACACCTATTCGCCGCAAAAGCGCATAGTTTTGCGCGGAGTTAAATCACCGTTGACATAAAGGCTCGTTTGGCGGTATAATTTATACAATATCTCAACAGGAGTATTGCTATGGATTATCAGAAAGTTTACGAGCAATGGCTTGCGTCGGACGAACTCACGAGCGAAGACAAACTTCGCCTTGCGTCTTTAAGCGAAGACGAGAAAAAAGAAATGTTTTACTGTCCGTTGCAGTTCGGCACGGCAGGCATGCGCGGCGTGCTCGATTTGGGCACGAACCGCATGAACGTTTTCACCGTCAAACGCGCAACGCAAGGTCTTGCGGAATATATCAAAACTCTCGGCAAAGAAGCAATGGAAAGGGGCGTGGTCATATCCTACGATACACGCCGTTTTTCAAGCGAATTTTCAATCAGGGTTGCAAAGGTGCTTGCAAAGAACGGCATCAACGCATATCTTTTCGACACGGTGCATCCCGTGCCTATGTGCTCGTTTGCGATACGTCACTTAAACGCAATCGCAGGCGTAATGATAACCGCGTCTCACAACCCCAAGATTTACAACGGATACAAAGTTTACGGCGAAGACGGAGCGCAAATGTCACCCGAATCGACGGATAAAGTGGTTGAATTTATAGACAAAACCCCGTATTTCGGCATTTGCGAAGAAAACGCGGATATTACGGCAGAAAGCATAAAAGGGCTTGACAACGTCGTCGTTGCACCGCATATCACCGTCATCGGCAAGAGCGTCGACGACGCTTATTTCGATGCGATAAGCAAACTTTCGCTCTCACCTGCCGCCGTCGAAAAATTCGGCAAAAACGTCAAAATCGTTTACACCCCCGTGCACGGAAGCGGATACGTTCCCGTCACGACGATACTTTCAAGAATGGGCATCACCGTCAACGTCGTCAAAGAGCAGGCACTTCCCGACACCGAGTTTTCAACCGTGCGCGTGCCGAACCCGGAAGAAGCGGACACTCTCCGTCTCGGCGTTCTCCTTGCAGACGAGATAGGAAGCGACGTCGTCATCGGCACCGACCCCGACGCAGACCGTATGGGCATCGCAATCCGTGACGACGAAGGCAAATTCGTCCTTCTCAACGGCAACCAGATAGGCGTTCTCCTTGCGGACTACATATTCAGACGCAAGACTGAAGAAAACGTTATGCCCAAAAACGGCGCGCTTGTGAAAACGATTGTCACAACCGAACTTGCAAGAGCGGTTGCGACAAGTTACGGCGTTACGACGTTCGACGTGCTCACCGGCTTCAAATTTATCGGCGAAAAAATCAAAGAATGGGAAGAAAACGGCAAATACACGTATCTGTTCGGCTTTGAAGAAAGTTACGGCTCGCTTGTCGGCACTCACGCAAGAGATAAAGACGCCGTCGTCGCAAGCATGATTTTTGCCGAAATGATTTGCTATTACGACTCAATCGGCAAACGCGTTTACGACGTGCTTCAAGACATCTACAAAAAATTCGGTTACTATGTCGAAAAAGCAAAATCAATCACTTTCGGCGGTCTTGACGGCATGCAGAAAATGGCGGATATAATGAACGAGATTCGCTCCACTTCATTCAGCGAGATTGCAGGAACGAAAGTGCTTGCGCAAAGCGACTTTGTGACACGCAAAAAGACTTATGCTGACGGTACGGTCGAAGACATCACTCTTCCCAAAACCAACGCTTTCAAAATTCATCTTGAAAACGGAGACTGGATTTGCGTGCGCCCAAGCGGCACAGAACCGAAATTGAAATTCTACGTCGCAACGAGCAAGCCTACGCAAGACGCCGCCACCGCCCTTGCAAACGACTATCTCGCATATATGGAAAACATTGTGAAATAAGATGACTATCGAAGATATAAGAAAAGAAAATCAATCCGTCTTTGACAAAATCGATGCGGAATTTGCGCCGAGCGTACGCGAAAGACAATATGCTAAAGCGTATGCGGGCATTTTGCGAGATTTAGAAAAAAAGGAACGTTCGGCTCAAAGTTACGTAAGACCGGATAAAAAGGCTGTCGTGGGCGTAATAATCGCAATAGTTTTGCTTTTGGTCGTCGGCATTTATTGCACTTATATTGCAGTCAATATCGATGACGCCCACTACACCCAAACGTATATCATATATTGTTCGGTTGCGTATTCTGCGGCGGCAATCGTGGCTATCGTCTCGGTTTCAGTATTTGCGGCGAGATGTAATCGTTGGAAGAAAATCTCAAACAAAGTAGCATTTTTGCAGGATTACATGGAACGTGACAAAAATATGTATGCGGAATACGGTTGGCAAATCGAAAATGAAAAGTTCTATGCTGAATTGAGCGAACTTGCCACAGCCCCTGCGCGCAAAAGTTCATCGTCAAGTGCATCAAGCAGTTCTTCATCGGTTTCAAGCGACGACTCGTCAAAGCAGTCTTCTGCAAGCGACAGAGTCAACTACAAAGACGGCTACCGTGACTGGGGCTACTCCGAAAACGGCAGACTATACGACCAACGCAACAATCAAGTTGGCTACGTAGACAACAACGACCGCGTCTACGACAACAATCACGACGCCGTCGGCTTCTTCGACGACAACGGCACTTTCCACAAATATTGATACAAATCCAAACATAAAAAAGCGCACCGTATCGGTGCGTTTTTCTTACAATTTTCTCATTATTTCATATAAATTTTCATTTTTATCAGACGACCATAATCCATACTGCTCATTGTAACTAACATATATTTGTTCTTCGTCTATGAAACCATCTTGTTTTTCAATAATTAGTTTAAATCTTTTCACTAAAATCAAATATACATCCTTGTCTTTTATTATTCTGTCATAACAATTTTTTCGCCACTGCATATTTGTTTTCCATCCGCTATACACATCATTTAGTTCTGGAATTAAAAACTCAAGAATTCCGCCTGGATATCTTATAAGCGGAATATCATCATCCATATTTTCATCTTGGCACTCATTTATTTCAGACATCAAAATATGCAACAATAAGTGCTCTAGATAATCACAATATACGATATTTTCTGCCTTTTGCCATTCGTATGGAAATCTCCTTGCAATACTTGGTGTAGACAACATGAAAGCTTCCGTTTCCAACTTATGATGTGCAATCAATCCTTCATTTGTTCTTGAAACTTTTGGATTCTTGTTCCATGACGGATAAAAATAATTTGCCTTTCCTATACCATATTTGTTTTGCAAATAATCACAATACTCGTAATAAGATAAATTTTTTACATTTTCGTACTCTATGTAATTCATTACATCTTCTCCCTTGATTTTATATTAATATACACCCACATATAAATATTGTCAAAAAATGTTGACAAAAAAGCGCACCGTATGGGTGCGTTTTTTGTTATGGTGTTTGTGTTGCGATTATTGTTGGCAATACGGATTCCATTGATATTTGTCCAAATCGACGTAACCGTCTTTGTCAACTTCGATGCCGTCGGCACGCAAAAGCGATGCCTGAACGTCAGGGCCGCCAAAGGCAAACGCAGGTGCGCATCTTCCGAAACGATTCACCACCCTGAAACACGGGATATGTTCGGGATCGGGATTGAAATGCAAAGCATAGCCCACCGCTCTCGATGCACGCGGCGAGCCGCAAAGCACTGCAATCTGCCCGTAGGTCGCAACCTTGCCGTGCGGTATCTTTTTGACTTGTTCGTATACT
>ERZ808252.2420-NODE-2420-length-11280-cov-5.764454_pt1 | contig 11280 bp, 10 predicted proteins | sample MGYA00521242_ERZ808252 | MGnify/ENA primary metagenome ERZ808252 (study PRJEB31516, sample SAMN03275581) | gut metagenome | biome: mammalia-associated habitat; material: feces | host: Papio cynocephalus | place: Kenya | collected 2012-08-07 ...
CATTTCTTATCCCGAGATGCAGCTTATCTTATGCAAAGATAATGCAAATCGAGAGAATAACGAAATTAATTCATTCTTTTCTTATTTATATCTTCCCCTCTCACGCCTTCCCCTCTGGGGCGGAGCAGTTACTCTTTTTATTTAAATGAATTAAAATTACTTGTAGCGTGCAGTATACTTGCATCTTTTGTGCAGTATACTTGCATCAAAGGTGCAGATATACTGCACAAAAGATGCCACTTTAGTTTACTTTCATGTATGCCTAATTAAAGATTGGCTATATAAGAAACATTGTTATTTGTATAAGCCAAAGTAAAAACATGAGCATATAATTTTGTTAGGATATGTATTTGCATTAACTTTGCACGAAAAATTTTTGTTATGGACAAAAGAACATTTAATGCAGCGCTGTTTGACTTGGATGGAGTGGTTTTTGATACGGAGCCGCAGTATACTGTGTTTTGGGGGAGCCAGTTCCGTCGCTATTATCCGGAACATCCAGGAATGGAGCAGCTTATTAAGGGGATGACCCTTGTTGAAATATATGAAAAGTATTTTCCTGAAAAGGAGCAGCAAGACAAGATAACATTAGAGCTTAATGAATTTGAAGAAAACATGAAGTTCATTTATGTTGAAGGTTTTGAAAGATTTGTTGACGATATACGCCGTAACGGTGTTCGTACAGCCGTGGTAACAAGTTCAAACAAGGAGAAAATGCAGAATGTATATTCAAAGCATGAGGAGTTTAAGAGTCTTTTTGATGCAATTTTGACAGCAGAGGATTTTGCCGAGAGTAAGCCCTCTCCCGATTGCTATCAAAAGGCTGCTGTTCGACTTGGACTTACCAAGGAACAGTGTGTCGTGTTTGAAGACAGCTTCAATGGGCTGAAGTCTGGCAGAGCAGCGGATATGTTTGTCGTCGGACTTTCAACGACTAATGATGCCGATGCAATTAAACCATATTCAGATATGGTTATCGGAAACTATAAAGGCATTACATATAAAGAAATTTGCAGAAATGTATCTTTAAGAGAATAAAAATACTTACATTTGCATATTGTTAAACAAAACAAAAGATAAAAGAATAGAAAAATGTCAGGTTATTTAGTAACAGACAATCGGAAAGTCACCACACACCGTTTTGTGGAGATGAAACAGCGCGGAGAGAAAATCTCAATGCTAACATCGTATGATTTTACAACGGCAGGAATAGTAGATGCTGCAGGAATTGACGGTATTCTTATCGGAGACTCGGCATCAAATGTAATGGCAGGAAACGGAACTACGCTTCCTATCACCATAGACCAAATGATTTATCATGCAAAATCTGTAGTAAGAGCTGTAAATAGAGCTCTTGTTGTATGTGATATGCCATTTGGCAGTTATCAAGTGGACCGTAAGGAGGGTGTGAAGAATGCCATTAAAATCATGAAGGATAGTGGATGTGACGCCTTGAAACTTGAAGGAGGTATCGAGATAATCGATACCGTTAAGGGTATCTTGGATGCTGGAATTCCAGTAATGGGACATCTTGGACTTACTCCTCAGAGTATAAATAAATTCGGAACTTATGCCGTTCGTGCAAAGGAGAACGCTGAGGCTGAGAAACTTATTAGCGACGCAAAACTATTGGCGGAGACTGGTTGCTTCTCTGTTGTCTTAGAGAAGGTTCCGGCAAAATTGGCAGCGGAGGTTAGTCGTGAGATAAATGTTCCGACGATTGGAATCGGTGCCGGTAACGGAACCGACGGTCAAATCCTTGTTGTCGACGACATGCTCGGAAAGACAAAGGGCTTCAGTCCGCGATTCTTGCGCCGTTATGCAGATTTAAACACCGTGATGACGGATGCTATAGGAAATTACATTACTGATGTCAAGAATTCAGATTTCCCTAACGAGAATGAATCTTATTAAATAAATGGCTTATGAGTTCACAGATTGATGATTTAAAGCGGCATATAGATTTGCACCATAAGGATTTCAAGAAACTCTGTGTGGCGAATTTCCTGTTCGCCGTGTCTGCATATATGATGTTGCCGATATTGTTGCTGTGGACAAATGATATTTTACTTCTTGACCGATGCCAGGGAGCCTTGGGACTATTGGCTTTCGGCATCGGTACATTTTCTTTAGGCGGATTTTGTTCTTTTCTTATACAAAAATACAGACGTAATAAGGTCTGTATCATTTCGATGCTCTTGCTTGCATTGTCATCGGTGGCTTTGGCATATTATTCTCAGGAGTTGCCCCATCGTTTCACTCAAAAAGAAGCTGCGTGTATTGTTTTTGCACTAAGGTTCATTGCCGGTGCATTTTTCGGACTCGCATTTTTGATACTCAACAGTACGCTTATAGTAGACTGCTGTGAGTCTTCAAACCGTACACGGGCTAATGTCGTATCTTTGTGGTTCTACAGATTTGCGGTCGTTGTTGGTCCACTGTTGGGCTTCGTGATGTATAAAGAAACTGGCATCGTTAATTCTATGTATTATTCTGCATTAGTTGCAGTTATATCTGTTGGTATACTGTCGAGTGTGCAGTTTCCTTTTAAGGCGCCCGACGATACCGTGCATTTGTTCTGTCTTGACAGATTTTTCAATCCGTTGAGTTATCCTTTGATTTTCATGACAGTAGCAATAGCCATGGTAATGGGAATAACACTTGTGTGTTGTAATGACGCTTTATTATTCTTGTCGCTTTTCCTTGGCTTTCTTGTCGCATTCGGAATACGTTCTATTATGCCGAATGCAAAATCACATCATGTCTTCGTATATATTTCCTTGTTGATTTTGGCTTGCGGAATATTCTGCTTGTCGTCATACAGCAGCATGTCGCCAGCTTGTCATTATGTCGGTTTTATTTTGACGGGATATGGCATTGCGGCTTTATCGTCAGCGTTGCAGGTCCTTTTTATAAACGTTGGAGATCATTGTCAGCGCGGAACATCCCAGAGCACCTATATTTTGTCTTTTGAATTCGGTATTGCTGCAGGATGTTCCATATCGTTTATTAGCACTTATAAAGTTGGCGACTATTCTTTCTTGCCTTGTCTTGTATGTTTAGGCTTGGCAGTCTTGTCGTATATATATATGTCGGCAGTATGGCTAAAGTCAAACCTACGGAAGTAGTTTCGTTGCTTCGATAATGTCCATTTCGTTTGTAAGGAATGAGTTTTTGAATACACTTCTTGCTTCGTTTAGTATAACTGACTCATCGCCGTATTTTGATGAGTAATGCCCCAGAAAAAGCTTTTTTACCTTCGCATCTCTTGCCACGGTAGCAGCTTGACGGGCTGTGGAGTGAAAATACTTTTTGGCATTTTTTTCGTCAGCATCCGTATAAGTAGACTCGTGGTATAGTATGTCTACCCCTTCGATCACTTTATGCAGATTTGGCATGTATCTCGTGTCTGAGCAATATGCATAAGACAATGGGGGGGCTGGCGGTACTACGAGACGATTGTTTTCCACTGTGTTTCCGTCGGCATCGTGCCAGCTGGCACCATTCTTGATGTTGTTGTATTGGCTCTGTGGCACGCCATAGAAGTCGCACATCTCACGGTTAATATGTGGTAGTCCGGGCTTTTCGCGGAATAAATATCCACAACAAGGCAGTCTGTGGTTCAGAGGAACAGTCTCTACCATAAGACTCTTGTCTTCGTAAACCACAGCGTTTTTAGTAGTGTCAATTGGATGAAAAACAAGTTCATACTCAAAAGTTGAGCAAAACATTCGTTTCTGCAGTTCAAACAGTTCTTCCATATCCTTTGGCGCATAGATATGGAGTGGGGCAGTGCGTCCAAGGAGCCCAAAAGTGGAAATCATTCCCATCAGTCCGAAGCAATGGTCGCCGTGTAGATGAGAGATAAAAATTGCATTAATCTTGCTGAAGTGGATTCTGCTTTTTCGCAATTGCAGTTGAGTACCCTCGCCACAGTCAACCATAAACATCTTATCGTGTATTTCGATGACCTGTGACGAGGTATTGTGTTTAAGGTTAGGTAGCGCACTGCCACAACCTAATATATGAATCTGAAATCTTGCCATTACTGTTGTTTCATCACTCGTTTATAAGCATAAATGCCGTTAGCATTCTCAAGAAGAAGCGAGTCTGGTCCGAGAGAATAAACGCTGAATGTATCAGACGAAAGTATAAGTTTCCCGTTAAGGATTTTCCAGTCAAGATAAGTGTTTTTCTCTTGGTTGTCGCCTTCAACGACACCGCCTTCCTCTATAGTGAACGAGCGGTCGATACTTGTCCATTTCCCCATTAGCGACGTGATGTTAAGTACCGTTTGTGCAAACATCTCCCCGTCGGCAGTCTTACATCCAATTACGGCAAGTCGGTCACCGGCGAGCAGACCGCCCTGCACGTTGCTGCATGTGTCAACTCCTTGCATAGTGAATTCGATAGTGTCCCCCTTGTCGGTTATCAACTGAAGGGAGTTCATCGAAGTTCCGTCGCCACATCTACCGTAGATAGTAGTGTCAGCTGGAGAATTTTCTTTGATGCTCTCTATTTTCTCATTAGAGCCTTTCTTCTTGTCTCCACAACTCACTGCCATGATGGCAATTGCAATGGCAGCGATGAAATAAAATACTCGTCTCATATCTCAGTTCGTTTTATTATTTGTTTTTTCTTGTTCCTTTGCTTCGTTCCACAGCTTGTCCATATCTTCAAGAGTCATCTCCGTCAGTGGCTTACCTTGTCGGATAGAGTGTTCCTCGATATAGTTGAATCTGTTTATGAACTTGCGGTTTGTCTTTTCCAAGGCATCGTCAGGATTAATCTTGTAAAGACGTGCAGCATTGATTACACTGAAGATAAAGTCGCCGAGTTCTTCAGTAGAACGTTCCTTGTCTTCCTTGCGTAGTTCAGTCTCCAGTTCATCAAGTTCTTCCCTTACTTTCTTCCATACATCACCTTTATCTTCCCAGTCGAAGCCAACGTTTCTTGCCTTGTCCTGAATACGGTACGCTTTGATGAGAGAAGGCAAAGCTTCTGGAACTCCAGAGAGGACACGTTTGTTGCCGTCTTTTTCTTTCAGTTTAATCTGTTCCCAGTTTTCGATAACCTTTTGTGCAGTGTCAGCATCCTGCATTTCGTCGTGGGCAAAGTCTTCGCCATAAGGCAATGGTTTCGGTTCCTCGGCTCCGACCTGCGACGGATGGTAAACGTGAGGATGGCGGAAGATAAGTTTGTCTGTCAGTTTGTTGCATACGTCAGCTACATCAAACTGTTTGTTTTCTTCGCCAATTTTTGAATAGAAGCAAACGTGCAACAGCACATCGCCCAACTCTTTGCAGATGTTTGGCGTGTCCTCTTTTCCAAGAGCGTCACTAAGTTCAAACACCTCCTCAATAGTATTTGCTCGTAGGCTTTGGTTTGTTTGCTTACGGTCCCACGGGCATTTCTCCCTTAAAACATCCAGAACATCAAGAAATCTCCCAAATGCTTTTAGTTTTTCTTCTCTTGTATGCATATCAGTTTCTTTTATATTTTCTGTGTGTAATTGACAATGCCATTGTCTCGTCAAAATCATTTATCTTGTATTTCTTCAAGATCTTAGAGTCTCTGAAAAATTCATCGCTGAGTAGAAAAGATGTATGCTTATATGTATTATCGTGATTCGTGTCAGTCGCTTTGCAGAAACGGCAGAACAAAGATGTTGCCTTTTCAATGTTCCCCTTGAACCATTGGCAATATCCGGCATTGAGGAAATCAGCTGGAACATTTTTATTGCTGTTGAGAATGAAGGCGTATTCTTTCTCAGCTTGTTCCAATTTCTTCTGTTCCATCATGTTCCAGGCAAGTACACGTTTTATTGTAAGGTCGTCAGGATAGTCGAAGTCGAGCTTGAATAGGATATTTGATGCTTCTTCGTATCTTCCTATTCCAATAAGTGTTACAGCATATTCCAAAGAAAACATCTTGTTATCTTTTTGTTCGTTGTAGTTTTTGGAATAATAGTTATATGCTTCTTTAAAGTTTTCACTTTTATAGCATGATTTTGCATAACATAGTTGTGCTTTTTTATTGTCAGGCTCAAGTCTAAGAACTTCCTTAAAATAGTTTTTTGCTAAATCGTATCTTCCGTTTTTCATGTAATGTATACCAATAAGTATATATGCCTCACAGCTTGACAGACTGCATAAATTAGGAATAAATTTATCGAACAATTTAGCAGAGCGTTTATAAAGGAAGTATCCAAAATCCATATAGCTGTTCCTTATTGGTGTATTATTCAGAAGCTGATGCGAGATGAAAAGACAATTTCTTTCTGAAAAAGGATTGTATATCTGCTCGTTCCATCTATAGAGACGCGAAAAGCGGTAAAGGTCTTGTATCACTTTGCGTCGAATGTCATTTCTTGAAGAAGAATTGTCTCTTGGCATTCTTCCGAACATTTCGTCACTTCCCATCATTTCGCGCATATTGCTCGGCAACTTGCTTATAACAGATGCCAAGGCAATAGCGAAAGAGTATTTGTCGCTGTCGCAGAATAATGGAGCAGCAAGTAAGTTGCTCAAGAATTTACGATGGTTCTTGTCATCGTAGGCTTTATACAATACCGGGTGATTGATATTGAAAGGGCAGAACCAGTTTGACAAGACATAAAAGAACGGGAATCTTTTCATCTTTGAAAAGCCGCCGAAATACACGTCAGCTCCATTCTTTTGCATTTCAATCATCTGCTTGAATTTCTCTTCACTCTCTTCCATTGCGCGGTCTTGTGCATTGGGGTCAAGAATATCCTGGAGAGTACTGTCGTCTTTTTCCGTAATGCCAAAATGGTTTACATCCAAGTTTGAGTTGCGCATTATTGTAGGTATAATGTCGCGCTGTATCACTTCATTGTCTTTGTCAGCGTTCATACAGTAAATAATTTGCTTCTGCAAATCTATGATTTCTTTAGCTGTGTCTGGATCATCGCAGAGTGGGTGGATATATGCTGACTGTTCATTGAAGAAAACTTCGTCAGTCATGCTAAGAGCCCAACCTACGAGTGCTTTCTGCCGTAAGACCTCATCTGGGGCTTTCTTGTATACTTCGGTCAAAATATGGAATTTACTTATGTCGAAGCTGTTCATTGTACTCAGCATTATTGCACTTACAATCATCTGTGCATCAGAAGAGTCTATTGTAGGTGACAATATAATATCTGTCATCGCCTCTGCCTGATCTGTAGTCCATAGGTCGGAAACCACAATATAGCAGAAAAGCGACTGCATGAAGGAATAGTGCTTTGAATATAAATCATAGCTCGCTTCTTTCCGTTTTTCTTCAGGTTGGAATTGCAGCATTGCCTCGTCAGAGACAAAGTTTTCCAATACGATTCTTATTGCTTTCTCAGACATTGGCATGTTTTTGTCGACATGTGAACTCGCATCTTTGTAGAATTCAACATTACGCTTTTTATAGTCGGTGCGGATATTGCGTACAGATTTTCCCAGTCTGTTCAACATATCCGAATACATCTTCTTTGCCATAGGATCTTTTACGCCTTTCTCGTAAAAGTTGACCATCATATTGAAGTTTTCGTTTATTTCTCTTATGTCGTCGGCACTATATACAAATGGATATTTATCGATATAAGGCAATATATATTCTAACGCTGAAGGCAAATTCTTGTGCTTTATGGCTAACAGCGTTTTGTTTATTATTTCAAGATTTTTGTCCATTGTCGAGTCGTATTATTATTTTAACTTATATTTAAAATATCGTTCAACGAGAACGGTATAATATTTTTTTCCGCCTTTCTCTATTTTCTTTGATGCAAGGTCGTATGCTTTTTCAAATGTTTCAATTTGCTGTTTTATTCTCTTGTCACTTAAAGAAGCTGAAGTGAAGGCGAGAACGGCAAATCTTTCTCCACGGCTGTCGCTTCGCATAAGAACGTTATTGCCATTATTTGTAGCAACCGTAGCTTGTGGCTCCGGGAGCCATGCTGCATCGATTTCGTTATTGAGTAGCATTTCCAGACGTGTGTCTACATCGTTAACCTGAACTCTGAAAACTCGTTCTTTGTCAAGTTTAACACTGTCGGTAAGTCTGTCGCAAAGGAAATCCGTTACGGAATAGCGCGACATAGCGATAATTTTGTCCGTAAATTGGTTAAGGCGTAGCAGTCGCGAGCGTCTGTTTGCCACGAGTTGCCATTTCATGTCGAATGTCCTTACATTCTGCATAGAGAGGTTAGATGTCTTGTCCATATATTCTATGTATTTAGAATCAGAGAAGACACCTTGCAGATTGTTCTTTTTAAGAGCAGAGTTATAGTCGAGCATTGATGTGAAATGTACAAGTTTTACGTCAACGCCGAGGGAATCGAAAATCCCTTCATCCTTTGCTACAAAGGCTGGAAGACAATCGGCAGTCTGCATCACTCCTACTTTTAGTGCAAGAGAGTCCTTCAAGTGTTGTTCTGCCTTTTCTTTTGCCGTCATTCTATGGTTGGTGTCATTATTTTGAGAGCATCCGCAGAGAGCTATTACGGCAATTGCAAGTATTTGTTTAATATAGTATTTTCTCATTTTGTTTTTTTTCTATGCAAATATAAGGTTTTATTTTGTACCACGAAAAAATAACACTACTTTTGTATAAAGTATTTATGTTTCACGACGATGAAACGGAGAATGTTTATAAGTTATGGCGAAAGACAAGATAGTATACGTATGCAGTAATTGTGGACAAGAGTCTGCAAAATGGATAGGAAGATGCCCCCAGTGTGGAGAATGGAATACGTTCAAGGAACTTAGGGTGGCTCCGGAAAGCAGTAGTAAAGGGGATTTTACTGCTGCTATAGCAAAGAAAGCCAATGGCGGGGCACAGGCACTTCATCTCAAGGATATATCGAGTAAGGATGAACCGCGTATAGATATGCTCGATGAAGAACTGAACAGGGTTCTTGGAGGGGGACTCGTCAGGGGATCGATAACTTTGCTTGGCGGTGAACCTGGAATTGGAAAGAGTACTTTGTCTTTGCAGACTGTATTGCATCTTGATAAAAAGGTTTTGTATGTGAGCGGTGAGGAGAGTGCGCATCAGTTGAAGATGAGGGCACAGAGAATTTCACCTGAAGATAATGGCAATTGTCTTGTTTTGTGCGAAACCTCGCTTGAGAATATTTTCGCCTCGATAAAGGCTGTAGTTCCAGATATTGTCGTAATCGATTCAATACAGACAATTTGTACGGCGGATGTTGACAGTTCGCCTGGCAGTGTTTCGCAAGTTAGAGAGTGCGCTGCAAGATTATTGCGCTTTGCCAAGACTTCAGCTACGCCGGTTATTCTTATCGGACATATCAATAAGGAAGGAACGCTCGCTGGACCTAAGATTTTGGAGCATATTGTTGATACGGTGATTCAATTTGAAGGCGATCAGCATTATATGTACAGAATATTGCGATCTATTAAAAACCGTTTTGGAAGTACTTCTGAATTGGGAATATACGAGATGAGACAGTCGGGGTTGCGCCCGGTTAGTAATCCGTCGGAGCTTTTGCTTACAGAGGATCATGATGGACTTAGTGGCGTTGCAATTTCATCGGCAATAGAAGGCGTACGGCCGTTTCTTGTGGAGACACAGGCCCTTGTATCTACTGCAGCATACGGTACTCCACAGAGATCAGCAACCGGTTTTGATCAGCGTCGGTTGAATATGTTACTTGCCGTATTGGAAAAGAGGGTTGGTTTCAAACTGATACAGAAAGATGTTTTTATAAATATTGCCGGAGGACTGAGAGTTACGGATTTGGCTATGGATCTTAGTATTATTGCTGCTGTACTGTCAAGTAATGTTGATACGCCAATAGAGCAGGGGTGGTGTATGGCCGGAGAAGTAGGATTAAGTGGCGAAGTCCGTCCGGTAAGCAGAATAGAGCAGAGAGTCTCTGAGGCTCAGAAGCTCGGCTTTACGAATATAATCATTCCGCGCCAAAATATGGTGGCGTTTAAGGGTAAGAATGTTGGCATCAACCTTATACCTGTCAGGAAAGTTGAAGAGGCATTGAGGCATTTATTCGGATAAATGCCTCGTGCTTATATCTGGACAGACGATATGTCAACAAGGTTAGTTACGATTGCATAGATTGTCAATCCTGCAGGAGTGTGGATTTGAAGCTTCTTGGCAATATTCCTACGGTGTGTTATGACAGTATTCGGAGCTATGCAAAGATGGTTTGCAATTTCCTTGTTCGTCATTCCCTGTACAAGACTGATAATGACATCTTTTTCGCGTTCGCTGAGATTCTCGTTGTTGACGTTCTTGCTTATCATGTTCGAAATCTTAGCCGACACATCGCTTTGCTTTGATTTGCGTTCCAACTCGCGTATAGCCGGAACCATTATCTTTTCTTCTACTTCTGAGTGCTTCGCCAGCCATTCTTCATTGTTGTAAATATCGCACAAAGTAGCAGAAAGTTGGTTGTTGTGCAGTCCGTCGCTTGGCAAATATTTGATAATGATATTTTTTAGTTCGCGTAGCTTCTGGTCTGTCTGTCCGTGGTGTTTTGAGAACGTTTCTATATCATAGTCTTTTATCGGGTCTCCTTTTTGTAGGGATTCGACGTATGGGAAAAGAAATTTCTCCTCATATTTCATGTGTTTGTTGATTTCGTCAGCATACTCATCATAAAGTTTGAGTATCAGTCGAGCCAGATTATCGTTCTCGTCCAATGCGTCAACAAGCTCTTTTCTGATGAATGGCAGTTGAAAGCCAAGATAATATTCATGACTTGCATGCAGATAATGCATCAATGTCGGTATGGATATTCTTGAAAAATCATCAAAGCTCTTGTAACCGTTTATTGCAAGGTTTACAATTGCCAGAAATGTATATGTATCAACGTTTTGCGCCTCGCAAACTTCTCTGACAGTTTTGTCTCCAAAACCAAGATTAATTCCGAAACTGCCAAGACTTTGCAATACGTTGTAGTTGTCTTTGATAAGCGAAATCAACTTATCATCTGCTTCATATAGTTTTTGACTTTTCATATACTTCCCCAATTCTGATTATACGGTGCAAAATAAGCAATATTTTTTCGTTCGTGCAATAACAACTTTTAGGTATATTCAAGATGTTAACTGATTTTAATAAATAAGCCCCTATTATCCATTAGGTAATAGGGGCATTATTGAAGATAAATAATATTTCTATTGCTTATTCTTTGTCAAGAAGAATGTTCATCATTTCGCATGCAGCTTTTGCAACGGAGGTACCAGGACCGAAGATTGCGGCAACACCAGCTTTGTAGAGGAAGTCGTAGTCCTGTGCCGGGAT
>ERZ808252.2421-NODE-2421-length-11272-cov-3.624855_pt1 | contig 11272 bp, 13 predicted proteins | sample MGYA00521242_ERZ808252 | MGnify/ENA primary metagenome ERZ808252 (study PRJEB31516, sample SAMN03275581) | gut metagenome | biome: mammalia-associated habitat; material: feces | host: Papio cynocephalus | place: Kenya | collected 2012-08-07 ...
GTTATGACTATAACAAATACGGGGCGGATAAAAAGCTGCACAAAAGCTCTTATCAGGTGGTAAGCCCTTATCAGATGATACTTCACAATCAGCGTTATTACCTTATAGCTTACAGCGAATATTGGAGCAATATGGTTTTTCACCGCCTTGACCATATAACCAATATGAGCATATCGAAAACCGCCGCCGTGCCTATTCGCTCGGTTGCGGGATATGAAAGCGGAATAGACTACAAAAGATTTTCTTCATCAATGCCGTATATGTACAGCGACGAGCCGGAAAGAATTGAGTTTATTGCCGACGCTTGCATTATCGACCAGATAATCGATTGGTTCGGGCGCGATACGCAAATTTCAAAGCGTGAAGACGGTCAGGTGACCGTGACCGTTAAGGCAAGCCCCATTGCAATGGAGCATTGGGCAATGCAGTATATAAATTATGTGAGGATAACAAAACCCGAAGGTCTGAAAATTAAAATTAAAGATTCTTTAGAAAACGCAATAAAAAAATATGAATAAGCTTTTAAAATCAGTCGCAAATTATGCGGCTGATTTTTTATGCCCTGATTTCGGTACATTAAAAGCAATATAATAAAAACATAAGGAAAGGGTGAACAGAAATGAACGAAAGTAAAAACCGTGTATGGGACGCATTAAGAATTTATTACGGTATTGCGGAAAGCCTTGAATTTTCGGACAAAAACTGCACGCAGACAGTATATAACAATACGCTTTATATTTATACCGAAAACATTCCGGAGGTTTTTCCGCCGGTAAAAACCGAAAGATATTCAAATGTGTATTTTGTTACGGGGAATCCCGAAATTATTTCATTTATAAGACGTACTGCCACGCAATACGGTTGCTTTTGCTATGCAAATAATTACGGGCTTGGCTGTTTATATACCGTTATTCCGCCGAATTATAAAATACATAAAAAGCAAAAAAGCATTATTAAAAAAATATTCGGGCGGTAATGAGCTATAAAACGGAGGGCGAAAGAGTGATAATTAAAAGCATTGAACTAAACAATTATTGCGGCATTTCGCACCTTGTATGTCGTTTTAAATCGGGTGTAAATATAATTGACAACGCCGATGTATTAAGAGCGGTTTATACGGTAGTAAGCGGAAATTTTTCGGAAAGCCCTGACATAACGGCTGAAATAATACCCCACGCAAACCAAAAAATAAATACAAGAGGCTCCCCCAACGAGGCGAAAAGCTTAAACATTTTTGATTTTTCGGATTCTGCCGTATATTCCGAATATTTTAATCTATATAAACACCTTGACGATCCGCATAAAAAAGAAAAGCTTTTAAAAACCGACGGAATTATTGCAACCCGTTTTTTCAGGCATCAGCTAAATAAGTATGTAAAGAGCTTTAAGCCATTTGACTATCCCGAAAAAAACGGATACAAGGTCATTTTACAGTTTGACGGAAAATTCAGTGCCGTTAATGCCGAAAACCAACCCTTAGAAATGAATAATAAAAACGAGAAGGCTTTTTTTGAGCTTATGTGCTTTTTGAAATTGCGCGAATTTTGGAGCGATACCGAAAAAGCAGTTAATATGAATTATGAAAAAAGACCGCTTATTATTTTAGGACTGCCAAAAAACTACTGCCGCAAGCTTAAAGAAAGCAAACTTTTCGACAAAGAAGAGCAGGTATTTATTACAACCGCATAATTCGGATTTTTAAAAGAGGTGCAAGCTTTTGCAAAAAGGAATATTTTGGTACTTATCAAAAAAGAAATTTATTATTGTTTCTGTTGAATGTAACGAAAACGGCAAGGCGGAAAAGCAGGCGGTATTCAGTTCAAAATCCGGAGATAATTTTAATCACAAAGCCGAATGGGCAAAGCTTTCAAAACGCATTACTAAGGGACGACCGTATAATTATTATCCGCGAGGGAGAGTTGAAATATATGGTAAAAGCATTAAAATTTTTCTAAATACCGGTATAAACCGAAAGGAAATAATTGAGGAAATTATAAAACGGTTTGACCTTGACGATGCGAAAAAAGAAATAAAGGTTATAAATGACGGTTCTTCGCATTACCGATATATTAAAAAATATCTCTAAATTAAAATCGGGAATTTTAGGCACCGAAAACGGTACATAACATTTTATATAATACATATAGTGAAAGCAAATAAAATGCTGCTTATGGGAGGAATCGATATGTCATTTATAAGAGCAATTAAAGAGCGGCGGCAGGAACTTAAATACCGCCGACAGCGAGCAAAGAGAGGCTGGAGCGTTAAGGACACATGGAGTATTGATTACTGGTTTTTGGAGGTTATGCCCCAAATGCTCGAATACTTAAAGGAACACCATATGGGATTTCCCGGCGAGATACAAAAAGAATATGTCGAGGCACACAGCAACGAGCTTAATATGACATACGAGGAATACTGCTCTTGGCCTGCCGATGAAAATTCCGAGGGCTATAAGCTGCGTGAAAAAACAGACGAGATTTGCAATAATCTCTGGAATGAAATTCTTGACCGAATGATATTTCTTTTAAGAGAGGCTTCCGAAGAAACCTGTTCCGTCAAAAACCCTTACGAAGAGGAAGACCGAAAAAATTACAATGAATTTACGAAGAAATACGGGATTTTGGGCGAAAAGCTTTTAAAGCCTGAGGATATTTATCCTAACGGGGCAAAAAGGCTTTATTCACCGAGAGACATTCCCGAATATAAAGAAACATCCGAGCTTTATTTAAAAGAATCCATAAAGCTCGATGAATATAGAGACCGCTGCAAGACCGAAGCCATAAACCTGTTTAACAGGTGGTTTTGGAATTTGTGGGATTAAAAAATTTACGGAGGAAATAAATATGAGCGCGTTTGACAGAATAATCGGATACCAAACAATCAAAGAAGAGCTTTTGCAGATCTGCGATATGATCCACAACAGAGAAATTTACGAAAATCTCGGTGCAAAGCTGCCGCAGGGAATTTTACTTTACGGCGATCCGGGGCTTGGAAAAAGCCTTATGGCGAAAAGCTTTATTACCGAAAGCGGACTGCCAGCATATATTGTCCGCCGTGATAAGGGCAGCGATGATTTTATCGGAAAAATTACCGACACCTTTGAAAAAGCCAAGAAAAACGCTCCGGCAATAGTGTTGCTTGACGATATGGATAAATTTGCAAATGAGGACGACCGCCATATAGACGCCGAGGAATATGTTGCGGTGCAGGCAGGCATTGACGAGGTTAAGGGCTGTAATGTTTTTGTGTTTGCAACCGTTAATGAAATTAGAAAGCTCCCTCGTTCTCTTATCCGTTCGGGCAGATTTGACCGCAAAATAGAGGTGAATTCGCCTACCGACAGAGACGCGGAGGAAATTATTAAATATTATCTCGCAGAGAAAAAGGTTTCTGATAATGTTAATATGGACGATCTTGTTAAAATGGTAAGTTATGGCTCCTGCGCCGAGCTTGAAACAATTCTTAACGAGGCGGCAATCGGAGCAGCATATGCAAGAAAAGAAAAAATAGAAATGGACGACCTTGTGAAATCCGTTCTGCGTATGCAGTATGACGCACCCGATAATTTTACAAAAAAGTCAAGCGACGCATTAAAAGAAATTGCGCTGCACGAGGCGGGGCACCTTGTAGTCTCCGAAATATTAACTCCCGGCAGTGTAGGACTGGCCTCACTCAGAACTGCCGGCAGAGACTCAACAGGCGGATTTATTCACCGCTGTATGCCCGTAAGAAGACGTGCTCACCATATTCTCATTTCACTTGCGGGAAAAGCGGCGGTAGAGCTTTATTATTCAGGTGTTTGTGCAAGCGGATGTCAGAGCGACATCAGAAAAGCCGCAGATAATATCAGGGACGCCATATCCGAAAGCGGCACCTGCGGATTCGGTATGATAGATGTTGCTAATCACCGTTTCCCAGAAAGCTCAGAAAGCTTTAATTCAAGAAACGAATCGGTAGTGCAAGCCGAGCTTGAGCGGTATATGTTTAAGGTTCGTGAAATACTTATTAAAAACCGTGATTTTCTTGAAAGGGCGACACAAATGCTAAGCGAAAGGGAAACGCTTTTGTACTCCGATATAAGAAAACTGCGCGAGAGCATTAAAATCACGGAGGTTGTTTTGTAAGGTATTGACTTTTAAAATAATAAGATATATTATAGAAGCATAAGCTCCTTGCAGTAGCGTACATCTTAAAGCGTAACTTTGAGAGGGGCGGCGAGTCGCCACCCTGATTTTCTAAAGGACCTACGCCTTACCGCAGATATATCCGCGGTAAGGCGCCGCCCGATAACACTCCGACGAACAAAAGAATAACTCCGTTATTTTCAGTTCGCCTGCGCTTTTATCGGGTCATTTTGTACTGCAAGGGGCTTTACTCTTTTAGGCTTAATATTATTTTGCGGCGGTGATATTTATGAATATAATCGGCAGTAATGTGGTATTCGGCTCCGGCGACGCTGAATTTGTAAAGAAATTCGGGTTGTTTGAGGCGGCTCAAATGGTGCTTGACTATAAATCGCAGAATAATTTACCGTTTATTTACGATACATACCAGCTGGCGGATTTTTTAGGGATTAAGCGAAAAGAGCTTTTCACTATCTCCAAAAACACCGATAAATATTACAATGCCTTTGAGATTAAAAAGAAGAACGGAAAACCGCGTCGGCTTTATGCGCCCGTAAGCAGGCTTAAAGCCTGCCAAGCTGCTATAAATCGCCGCATTTTAAAAAATCTGCCCGTTTCCGAATACGCCGCCGCATATCAAAAAGGCTCTCAAATATCCAAAAATGCCGCTCCCCATATAGGAAAGCGGTATCTTTTAAAGCTTGATATAACCGATTTTTTCGGCAGCATACGCTTTGAACAGGTGTATTCCACCGCATTTAATACAAGATATTTTCCAAAACAGACAGGCGTAATATTAACGGAGCTTTGCTGCCTTAACGACGCATTGGTGCAGGGCGCGCCGACTTCTCCGGCGCTTTCAAACATTGTAATGTATAATTTTGATAACAATATTGGTCTTTGGTGCAAAAAGCGCGGCATAGCTTACACGCGCTATTGTGACGATATGACGTTTTCTGCCGATATACCGCTTTATTCGGTTTTTAAGCGAGCAAAGGATATGCTTGAAAATATGGGCTTTGAGCTGAACGAAAATAAAACAAGGTTTATAAACATCAATAACCGACAAAGCGTTACGGGTATTACTGTAAACGAAAAGCTTTCGGTTTCAGCCGATTATAAACGTAGGCTTCGCCAAGAGGTTTACTATGCGCTTAAATACGGCTTGACGGACAGCATACTGCATACCGGTAATACCGAGCCTTTAACCGACGGCAAGCCCGACGCCGAGAGGTATTTTAACCGCTTGCAGGGTAAAATAAATTTCGTTCTTCAAATAGAGCCTGATAATAGGTGGTTTTGCGAGGCGAAAAATAAGCTAAACAGGCTTTAAAACTAATCGGCAGGAAAACTTTCCTGCCGATTAGTTTATTTAAATGCATTTTCTGAAATCAAATATTCTTCAATATGGTCAAATATTCTTTTGCCAAAATCTTTATTTCCGATGTTAAATGATATATTTTGAACCGAGGGGCTGCGTATAACATTATCATCTGCCAGTTTTTTAATTTCATCAACGTTCCAGTGTTTAAAAGATCTTGTAAAACAAATTAACTGATTTTTTTCTTTGGATTTTTCTGCCAATTCTTTAACATATTTTCTAATCTTCCCTGTGCTTTTGCATTTTTCTAAATAGGTGTAGTTGAATTTAGCGGAGTGATACGGGAAAAGCTCAATCGCCGCCATATTTTCGGAAAGCACTTTAAAAACTTTTTCTTTTTCTTTTTTTAATTCCTCATCTGATAATGATGCGACATCACTTTTATATTCTTTAATTATATTATAAACAAGTGACTTATTTTTATCCTTTTGATCAAGCTTACCCTGCCACCATTTGGCTCCGCCGGAAAGATTGCCCTTATCGTCCGGCTTTTCAGTAAGCCAAAACAGCGTTTTATTATGATTATCGGGGTTTAATTGCTCCAAAATATCATTATGGTGTAATTCATCAGTATTATAATCGTCGGTGGAAAATCCCGGGTTTAATGAACAAATAATAATTTTAGCGTTTTCAACGTCCCCTATAAACGGCTGTGGGAGTAACCCAAAGTGTATAACGGTTTGGCTTTCTTCATCTTCTTTTTTATTTTTATCGTGCGTATGTTTTACAAAATATTCATTTATACTATTTTCGTCGCATTTAAAATAGTAGTTTCCTTCTTTTCCTTCCTTATTGTACTTTTCCTTTAATTCCTTGTAGTCTTTATAAAAAACTTCCAACATAGTAATTCTCCTTTATTTTATCATTATAAATTCGGGGTTCTATTTCAGTATATCATATATCGCCTCTATTCCGCAGCCCTTACAAGCTCATGCCATACCTTAACCATAGCAAAGGTGTCAAGCTCGCAGTATTTAAGCAGATTGTGCCGCGCGGTCTTTTGCTCCTCCGGCGGCATATCCTTTATTTTCGGGAAAACCGTCATAGCCTCACCGCCGTTGTGTACTCCGTCAAGATTATGGTAATCAAGCGACGGGTCGTTCGGGAATATCGCAGGCAATACGCTTTTAATGGAAAAGCTGCCGCCCATTGCGCGGTTATAATAATAGCCCGACTGAAACGGCGTCAGCAGATCCTTTATATTCGAGCATATATTTAAAAGGTGCTCAGCCAAATCGGGAAAGGTCTCCGCCAGCTCCTTAATTCTTCCGCACTCAAAGCCCTTATTGTAGGCGGTAACGCAAACATTCATAGGAATATCCCTGCAAAGGCTTTCGGCAATGGCGCGGCGCGGGTCGGTACCTGATTCCGCCAAAAACTCCTTATGTAAAAGCTCACCGCCTTCCCTTTCAATATAGTGCAGCGAATACTGAAAGGGTATTTGGGCATAGGGCTTTGTTCCTATAAATTGCGGTATAACAGGCTGTATTGTTTCAAAATCAAGAAAATAAAGAGGATATGAAAGCGTGCTTAAAAAATCCCGTATACCGTCTTTTTCTATATATGTACCCTGATCGGAAATTGTAAACAGCATTTGCCGCAGCTGCTTTGCATTTGTAATATCGGCACTGTAAAATAAATTGTTAAAGTCTGCAAGCCCCTTTTTGTAATATTCAATTTTTTTATCAAAATGCAGCCTGTATAAATTAAAAACAGAGGGCTTCGGCAAATTCCGCGAGCAATAGCCCCAAAAAGCGCAGGTATAAGGTCTATCGCAGGAAACGGATAAATCAATATCAGGCTCCTTTTCCGATTTTAAAATTCTTTCGGCAATCGACAGATTAGCCGCAATATTCTTTTCTTCTACAGCTACGGAATCGGCAATATCGTGAATACCGAAAAGCTCCTCCAAGTTAAGAACTCCGTCAAAAACATATTGGTTGTTAAGGCATATAAGATATGTGCCCGTAACATTAACGCCGCAGCTTTCAAGCACATATTTCTGATAAGCAACATCGGCGGCATATACCGCCTTATCGTATTTTGTGGAGCTTTTAACCTCGTATATCGCAAAACCGCCGTTTTCTTTTTTCAGTATGTCAACGGCACAGTAAAGACCGTTATAATCGAACGAGGCTTCGCAGATAACAGGCGTCCCTTTTTCAATTTCCGCCTTTGTATTTTCAATCATTTGCTTTATATCTATTTTATCACCGTCATAAGCGGTGACCTCGGTATAATCGCCGAACAACCCCATTGCAAGGTCACCGACTTCATTGCCGGCGTCCATTCGTGCTATAACCTGAGGATCAACCTTGATTTTCTCGGGTTTATATTTTTTAAGCCACGCAATTTTCGGACATTGCCACAGTCCGCAATATTTTGACTTCGATAAGTAAATCATAGAAAAGCCCTCCCCATATTTTGCAGAAAAAAATTCTCTGAAAACGCATACTTTTCTTTCACGGTATGCGCTTTTCTTGCTTATTAGTAATTATTAAAAATATCCCGGATGTCAAATATAACCGCCATTGAAGAATCTTTTTTCCCACTTTTCAAAATCAATTCAGCGCTATTACTAATGTTATAACGGTGCGCTGTTCCTATTCCTCTCTCACAGTCATGATTACGATGCAAAAACATTATTATGTCAATGAGCCTGATTGCATTGTGAATCTCGTCAATGGTTTTTTGACGAGGAAAAAGATATGTAAGATCATATAATTCGGGACGCCGTTCAAAAAGATCATAATCTCCGGAACATCTTGGTAGCTGACAAGTGAAAATAATAGGAATCGATAATTGTTCAGATAAGGATTTTAAGGATTTTATGGAAAGCACTGTATCATGTCCGATAAGTAGTAGATAATCTATAAATACTGCCTTAGGAGATTCTGATACGATTGTTTCTGCAATTTCATCAAAATTCAGATTAAACGGCATGGACTCAATTATTTTAATGCAGTCTGTATTCATCTTGGATTGATGCATTCTTTTAAGTAATAGTTCTTTTGGTATTTCTAAAGAAACAAATAGACATTTATCGTCGACAGCAGAAAAACAGCTTGCAAAATATGTAAGCAGCGTTGTATTTCCGAAACCGGGATTGGAGAACAAACCATACAGACCCTTTCTTCTTATACTTTCCAAAATATGCTGGAGTTGATGCATAATAGATTTACCGCCTTTTCACATAGTATACCATAATCATATCACTTTGTATAGCCGAATATAAACCTTTCACCACTTGCTTGGTAACTTTATGTTATCAGACAGTATGCACTAATTTTGGTACACATATTGTTGTATCATAACGGCGAAGCAGATTTAAAGGGAGATGATGAATGTGATATATGCGGTGTCAGACCTGCATGGGTGCTATGACAAGTATATAAAACTTCTTGACCGCTTGAATATGACTTCCGATGATTCTTTGTATATTCTCGGTGATATTGTGGATCGCGGCAGTGACGGAATAAAGATAGTACTGGATCTCATCAAAAGGGATAACATCTTTTCTTGCAGAGGAAATCACGATCACTGTGCGCAGATACTGCTGAGAAACTTTGCAATTCCCAATGACGGCTTTTTTGCGGACGGACTTGAAGAAGCATTCAGATTATGGCTTTCCGATGGCGGAAGTACAACATATGAGGAGTTTCTGAAATTGGACGAAAGCGAGCAGCAGGCGGTTTTGAGTTATCTTAACTCTCTTCCGCTTTTTGAGGAGCTAACAGTCGGAGGACAGAAGTTTTTCCTTGCACATACGGTTCCGGAAAAGTCAAAAATGCTCAATATGGATAACTGTCGAATTTCAGATTTCATTATGGGTGAGCCGGAGTATGAAAAAATGTATTTTAAAGATATGCTCATTGTAACAGGCCATACGCCCACAGGGTTCATTGATCCGGAGTACACAGGACAAATTTGGAAAGGTAACAATCATATAGTCATTGATTGCGGAGCAGTATTTGGCAATCCTCTCGGATGTATTTGTCTTGATACTATGGAAGAAATTTATGTGGAGTGAAAAAGATTGATATATTAAGATTTGTCAATTCTAAAGATATTAGAGAACACCTCAGGAATATTGGTTATTAAGACATATAAGATATGTGTCAGTTAAATTAACGCCGCAGCTTTCAATCACTTATTTCTGATAAGCAACATCGGCGGCATATACTGCCTTATCTTACTTTGCGGAACTTTTAACCTCGTATATCGCAAAGCCGCCGTTTTCCTTTTTCAGTATGTCAACGGTACAGCAAAGCCCCTTATAATCAAACGAGACCTCGATCCCTTCGGGTTTATATTTTTTAAGCCACGCAATTTTCGGACATTGCCACAGTCCGCAATATTTGGATTTTGAAAGATAAACCATATCCCGACCTCCGTAATTTTTTCTGTTAAATATATTACCGCAACTAATGCACCGTTTTTGTCCTATACTTAATGATAGCATATAGACAGAAAAAATGAAAGGGGTTTTCAAAATGAAAACAAAAATGTCAGTCAAAAAAATCATTTCCGTATTAGCTGCTATGCTGCTGTCTATTTCCTTTTCAGGATGCGGCGAAGAAAAAGACAGCAGAGAATTATTGCAGGAAAGTCAAAAAGCAGAGTTATCATCTCAGGAAACAGATAATCAGTCGAAACAAAATTCCGATTTATCAGTTTCAACAGAAGTTCAGGAAATGTGTTGGGGATGCGGAAAGGTTCCTGTAACCGGTACAAATATATACTGTGCCGACTGTAAATGTCTGGTTTGCAACAACCGCAGAAAAATCGGGAATTATCTGTACTGTTCTCTTCATAACTGTAATGAATCGGGCTGTAACGCTATGGCGGTTAAGAACTCGCAATATTGTGTAACGCACAAATGCGCAATGCCTAATTGCAGAAATAAAGCATGGTCCGGTTCGCAATACTGTGCAACGCATAAATAAATATAAATGCCTATCTATACATAAGCAATATAACAGCTTTGTATCAAATACGCGTAAGAAACCGGCGGGGTATATACCTCGCCGGTTTCTGTGTGACGGCAATTGATAAAAAACAATTTAGAATGTAAAGGCTATATAAAATTAAAAGAAAGTGTTTTTTCATTAAATTCAGCTTCAATAACTTGTTTTTTGGACACTGAACTTTTTAAAATCGAAATTTCGGTTTCCGGCATACCGGCCGTGTCTATTTTATGATAGCACTTTGCAGGACGCCATATTGACAGTGCAATATCTGTATTCGGAGTACAAAGCTTATCAATATCGCCAATAACAGGCCGTCCGCACGGGTTGTATTCAACAGCTCTACTCAGCTGTTGAGTAAAGATAACAGGCACATCAATTTGTGCGGTAAACCTATCGAAGCATACTTTGAGGTTATCCTCAGGCCAACCCCAAACATAATCGATTCCTACCATACTGATATTTTTTTGTTTTAATATGAAATCCTTCAAATAGGGAAGTTTTATCGCATCAACAATTGAAGAGTATTCATCATTGACAATAAATTTTCTTGGGTCAATACCAATTCTTTCGGCGCGCTGTTTTATATGATCTGCTAACATTTCAAATCAAATAATAAATGCTTTTTCTGATTCGGATGTCAGCATATCTGCCATTTGTAAAAGCAAGCTTGTTTTTCCGAGCCCAGGTCTTGCATAAATTCCGATAGTCAAAGGTTTGTTTTTGATTGAATCAATTAATGTTTTCATAATTATAATCTGCCTTTCCGCGAAAGGCACCAACGGGGTTATGAAACC
>ERZ808252.2426-NODE-2426-length-11254-cov-6.294758_pt1 | contig 11254 bp, 9 predicted proteins | sample MGYA00521242_ERZ808252 | MGnify/ENA primary metagenome ERZ808252 (study PRJEB31516, sample SAMN03275581) | gut metagenome | biome: mammalia-associated habitat; material: feces | host: Papio cynocephalus | place: Kenya | collected 2012-08-07 ...
GAAGTAATAATCAAGAGATAAATCCAAGATTATTGAACTATAGTAAAACTTAGGTTTTGCTATCAAGAAACATACTCCTCCAGTAATCCAAGAACTGATGAAAATCAAAGGGGTTTCTGGAGGATTTTCCATGTGCTTGTAATTTTTTCCTTCTCCGGTAGGTATAATAAATTCCCAATCTAATGTAAAAACAATCAATGCGGCAAGAGCAAGAATTAAAGATTACTAGAACGGTTTTGGTTTCTCTCAAGACTCAGAAGAGATGAGCTTTGAGGGGCTTTAAAATGTTTGACAAGATGCTAACTGTATCACTTCTATAAATGGATCTCCAGCAGAAGCCTTTGCTATTCAACGAAACTCTTTATTGGGCTCTAATTTCCCCGTGTTAACACTGTTTCTCTGCCCATAGCATTAGCCTGATAATATGGGGTGTTAACTCCAAGAATCTCTTGAATTCTTTTTCAAATCTCTCTTTCCCTTAAATCAAGATGCACAGGGTTAAAGTATGCGCCTAGAATCTAAATATTTAGATGCTTTGAGTCTCTATAGGACAGTCTTTCTCAAGAACAGAAGGAGAAAGAGACGGAAATGACTTAAATGGAGCAAGTTGTAAATTTGTTTATCTTGTTCCATTAGTACTCTTCAAGAGATATGTTATCTTCCCATGTATCAGGAATGATTTTCCCATCAAGCTTTGTCTCTTTTTTATCATATTCAAGTGTGCCTAAAGCAAAGTCTTTTACCATTGCGCGATGTTCTGATTTTTCGAAGCTTACATCCATGTTATTAACATTGTTGATAAAGTTTTCGAAGTTTCCAGATTCCCTGCTGTCTGAACATCGTACAAATACAAAATGTCTAAGGCCTTGGCTTATAACTTCCTTGTATGCGTTGATGCCATTGACCGTAAGAGAGAATCCTTCTGAGAAGTATGCTGCAAGATAGCTGTCATCTAGTCGCATAAAGAGATATTTTCCATTGATTCTGTACTCGTCATAGTCGTTGACAGGACTCCAAGAGTGTATGTAATGGACTTGTTCTTCTGGATTTATGTCATACATAAGCATTGCTAGTGATTTGTATTGTACAACCATTGGACATGTGCCATTACCTGCCCAATATGAAGGTCTATTCTCCCCACTGAATGCTCTCTCTCCGGGATGATTAACATAGAATTGTCTGTTTTTCTTTCCGAAAGAGACATCAAAGACGTGTTGTTGATGCCCATGCTTGAAACATTTGAATCTATTTACGCTGCCAATTGAATAGTTGGCAGTTTTGTATAGATAGCTATAGACTGGCGAGAGCCCTTGCTTCGTTTTTACTGTTATTGCCTGTCCTTCTTTTGCATCAAGGAATTTCTCTTTTGGAGGGATGTAACTAGATAGACACATGAGAGCAACAGATCTGTTGCTGCTTGTCATCTTACCGCTTCCATATGCAATCCAAGACAGGAAGTTTGTTTCAATCTCCGTTCTGGATTTCAATGTTTTCTCATAGCATCTTCCATAGGAACAAGACATGATTCCTCTATAGGTATTTCTCTCAATAATATGGAATGTATAATCGAGAGCCATTTTAGAGAGATTTCTGATATCTTCATCAGGGGCTACTTCGTACAAAGTAAATAGTCCAATAAGATCAACTGGAAGATATGTTGCGCTGTTCCACTCAGCATAATGATATTTGTTGAAGTTATCAAACCATTTGATAAGGCGTTCGTATCCGATGCAGTATTGTTCGCTTCCGAGTCTTTGCGATGCATTGAACCTGTCTCTTGGAAATAGATGTCCTGCAAGATATTGTGAACAATGGAATAAGAATGCGTGATTTTCACTGAAATACCACATGACATCATTGCCTGGTTCATCTATCCAATATCTGAAATCAAGTATATTTGATTTGATTTCATTGAAGAATTCTTCTCTATATAGATCTTTTTGCTTCATAAGGCTCCAAAGCATAGGAACCAATACAAAATCAGCACAATCAGCCTTGTCTTTTATCTTTTTGAGACTAGTGTTTATGAATGATTTTGCTTTATCGGACATTAATCCATCTTTTTTAAGCATGAGCATAGCTCTCATAATCTGTTCATCGCCATTACCATAGATGAAATTGGATGCCATTTCCTTTCGTGTTACTATGGATTTAGGAGCTTTTTTATTGAGAAGAGATTTCGGTGCTATGGAAAAATAGGTTCTCCTTTTGACATGATACTGTCCGATATTTATATGGAAGTCAAAAGTGCAACCGCCTGCGGGGCAATCATCGACTTTAGCTATAATTGTCGAAGAGCAATTTTTGTGAGCAATAAAGTAATCAACGCCAGTCCATTTGCCTCCGACAGCAAAATCTGATGTACCAGTAATCTCTACTTTTACATCATCTTTCAAATAAGATGGGTTGTAGAAGATTTCAAGGTTTCCTTCTTCGTATACACCATGAGCTAGATAGAGACTTTTTAAGAAATTTTCCATTCTACCAATGTATTCGGGATCTTCTTCAACTTCGACAAGTCCTATGATTGGCGTTGTTCCCATGTATCTGATTTCGAAATAGAAGAATACGTCTCTTTCAGCTAGTTCATCCGCATATGCTTCGAGCCTATGAATACCTTTTGTTAGCTTAAAGCTTAGATGCGTTTTCCCTGGAATGTTTCTTGTATAAGGAGCAAATGACAGGCATTCCTTTTCATCCAGCCATAGTTTTAAACCCCCGCATGTAAAGACATCAAATTCATAAATCCCGTTTTCCGGAACACTTATGAAAGTGCTTGCATTTACGCTTAGAATGTGAGGAGTATGAATGAATGTCGAAAATTCTACACGAGTATTTTCAAAAGGAAAGTATACATCGCTATAATCACCTTCATATCTTTGTACTTTAGATAGGTCATAGTTCTCCAAATAGGCTTCTCTTACAGGGTATACGATTTGCACGTAGCCTTCGCCCATATTGACTTCAGCTTCAAAAGTGGTCTTTGGAGATTCAAAGTTACGCTTTCTTACATCTGTGATATCCCAACGAGTAATGCTGTCGTTGTTTTTGATAACGTATTCAAAATACATTCCTATGCTCCTCTTGGATTAATTACATAATTGTATTTTAAGATGGAAAAAGACAAAAACTATTCTAATTTTGTCTCTGTATATGATTTTTATTGCATATCTTTCAAAAAGACAGTTAGATCTATTGTCTTACAAAAATGCAATAATGAGCTCTTTATTCATATTGCATTTCTATGTTTTGGATTTATAATTTGCCCATGGAAGAAATCAAGATTAGAAATAAAGAAGGCTTGCATCTAGTGCTGAATAGGGAAACTGATCCTCTTTTTTTATTTCTTGATTTTGATACGCGAAGTGAAAGCGAGAATATGGAATTCCAGCATTTCCATACTTATTATGAGATGATGGTTCTTCTCGAAAAGAGTGCTGGCCATATCATAGAAGGACAATATTATAACCTAAAGGAAGGCGATATTGTCGTGATGAAGCCGGGCGTGCTTCATAAATCGATATACTTCGGTCCGGAGCCAACTCGTAGGTTCATAATTCGATTCAGTCTTGATTATCTAGGAAATATTTTAAACAGAACCAATGCAATTCTTTCCATATTTGATTCGAAATGCCCAATATATAGGCTCCCTCTTCAATGTCGTACAGAGCTTATCTCTAAATTGTTCAAAATGTATGATCTTAGGAAGAACAGTCCAGATTACCAAGAGCTTGAAGTTTTTTCTCTTTTTTTGATATTTCTTTGTGATCTTTATAGCCATAGAGACGAGAGCAATTATACAAATGAGATATTCGATCAGATTTCACATAAGATTTTTTCAATCAGTAGCTTCATTCACAATAACTACTCCAGTGAACTGAGACTTGAAGATATTGCAGAACAGTTCTTTATATCACCTTGTTATCTTTCAAGAAAATTCAAGGAAATATCAGGATTTTCATTTGTGCAATATATACAGATGACAAGAATCAGGAATGCTCAAAAGATGTTGCTTAATACAGAAGAGAGCATACAGGCTATTTCTGAAGAATGTGGATTCACATCATTTTCTCAATTCAATCGTGTGTTTGATAAGTATTGTGCTATGTCTCCAAGTGTCTTTCGAAAGAAGAGCAAGGAAGGCAAAGTTGATCTCATACGATTGGATATCTAACTTCATCATGAAAAAGTAAAAAAATGCGATATTATTGTTATTTTTTGTAAAAAAACATCATATCTTATACCTATTTCGTATCCTAGCATTTAGAAGAGGTACGAAGATGAAGCAGATCAAAGGTGCTATTGGAAATGGTATTACAGATGATACAATGGCAGTTCAGGCTGCATTGGATGAAAGAGGTGTGGTTTTATTTGAAAGTTGTAAGACCTATCTGTGTTCTTCTCTGATAATCCATTCTGATACAACATTATATTTTGAGCCTGGTGCTGTGTTGAAAGCGAGTGAAGATATCAATAGCTATCTCCATCCCGACGAAGTCGACAACGATGATAATAGGGAAGTTGGAACACCGGTAACCAGGAAGCCTGCTTTTGTTTTCCTCTATGCGTTTGGAGAGAAGAACATTTCATTTGAAGGAAGTGGAACAATCTCAGGTAGTTGTGATGCTTTTCTCTCTAGAGTTACTAGATATCATCGAGATTCCGAAGTATATCCTAGACCTACTATGGTATACATTGAAAATTGCCAGAATATTAGATTCAATGGTATAACTCTTCAAGATGCACCATTTTGGACAATACACACAGCAGGATGTGACAATGTTCTTATCGATGGAATAACGATTGACAATCCTTTAGATGCTGCAAATAGTGATGGAATCGATCCTGATCATTCAAGAAATGTGAGAATTGTAAACTCATCTATTTCATGCGCAGATGATTGTATCTGTCTAAAGAACAGCAAGGGAAACGATGAGTATCATCCAACTCGTGGTGTTATCGTATCCAATTGTCATCTTGTAAGTACAAGTGCTGCTTTAAAAATAGGCACAGAAGGTGTGGATGATTTTGAGGATGCACTTTTTGAAAATTGCATCATAGAATCTTCCAATAGAGGCATTTCAATACAGATTAGAGATGCAGGAAATGTAAGAAATATTCATTTTAGAAATATTTTGATTGAGACCAGAAGATTTAGCCATCAATGGTGGGGCACTGCAGAGCCAATTGCAATTACCACATTTGATAGAAATGAAAAAACAGTTTCTGGCAAGATTGAGAATGTTAGCTTTGAGAATATCAATGCAGTTGCTGAAAATGGAATTTTGATATGTGGCGACAAAGGAAAGATTAGTGACATACTTCTCAAGGATATCGATATCAAGCTAATCAAGAGAAGCAAGTGGCCAACTGAAGGACATGATCTTAGACCAAAATACAATGAGCCTCAGCGAATAGAATGTAGGGTTGGAGTATTAGATGTTGAAAATGTTCGTGATTTAAAGATTGAAAACCTTCGTTATGATGTTGCTGACTATGAGAACTTCGATCAAGAAAATCCAATCCGCCTTAATAATGTTGGAGTTGTTACGGAATAATCAATCAATCTGCAATGGGAGGAGTTAAATGGAAAAGGTAAAAAAGAAATCGCTGGATAAGAACCAGAAGTGGGCTTTGTTTTTTTGTGGCCCCAATATCATTTACTTTATTGTGTTCTTCCTGTTTCCAGCTATAATCGGTATTTATTATTCGTTTACCAATTACAACGGTTTATACAAAATGGATTTTATTGGAGTGCAGAACTATAAAGAACTGCTCAATGACAATGAATTCATCCTTGTCTTCTTGAATACACTAAAGTATGTATTGGTTAATGTTCCAATTGGATATGTTACAGCATTAGGCCTTGCTCTCTTGTTGGTAGATGACAAGGTAAAGGGAAACTCTATAACCAGAATTCTTGTATATTGGCCAACACTTTTATCCACAATTATGGTTGGTATTACATGGAAGTGGATATTTGGAGAATCATTTGGAGTCATAAATTATATCCTACTGCAGTCAGGATTGGAGCCTGTTAAATGGTTTAGTGAAGCTAGTAGTGCATTCTGGACAACGATTGTAGCTTCCGCTTGGTCAGGCTGTGGAGTTAACATGCTTATCTTCATCGGTGGTTTGAAGCAGATTCCTGTTGACTTATATGAGGCTGCCAAGATTGATGGTGCAAATAAGTGGCAGAGCTTTTTCCATATCACATTGCCAGCTTTAAAACCGGTATCTTTCATGATCATTATGCTTGCCATAATCAATTCATTCAAGGTTTTTGCCATGGTCCAGACTCTGACAAATGGAGGCCCCGGAACAAGTACCACATACATTATTCAATACATATATAAAACTGGATTCGACAAGATGAAAGTTGGATACGCAAGTGCATCATCAATGATCATGTTTGTAATTTTGATGATGATTTCATTCATACAAACAAGAATCAATGCAAGAAGCGAGAAGGAGATGTGAAGATGAAGACATTAAAAACATTTGCAATTCTCAAAAGTGTATTGTCATTGATCTTTGCATTAATCTGGGTTTTCCCCGTAGTTTGGTTGATTCTATCTTCTTTCAAGCCTGGAAATGAGTTGTTTACTTTTCCTCTAACTATGTTCCCGAAGCATTTTACATGGGACAACTATATTCAGGCATTCGTAAGATTTGACTTGATGCGATATACATTGAATACAGTATTCATTACGGTTGTTGCTACAGTCATCACTATTCTTATGAGCTGTATGTGTGGTTTTGCGCTTGCTAAGTATCATTATAAATGGTTGAGTTTCTTCTTTATGTGTCTCTTGGCAACCACAATGTTACCAACAGAAATCATTATGGGTCCTAGCTTTACAGTATTGTTGAAACTGGGACTATACAATTCACTTTGGGGATGTATCATTCCAACAGTTGGTACCATGACAGGTATATTCTTGATGAGGCAGTTCTTCATCTCTATTCCAAACGAACTTATGGAGGCTGCAAGAATAGACGGCACAAATGAAGGCGGTGTTTTCTTCCGAATAATGATGCCTCTTTGTAAAAGCCAGATTGCAATTCTTGCTATTTTCTCATTTCGTTGGAGATGGAACGACTATATCTGGCCTCTTTTGGCGCTTAGTAAGCCAGAGAAGTACACATTGCAGCTTGCTTTGAGAACTCTTAGTGGGGCTGAAGCTGTCGATTGGACACTGTTATTGTCCACATCTGTTCTTACTATGATTCCTGTCTTGATCATATTCATCATTTTCAACAAGCAGATTATGAGTTCAAGTATATCAAGTGGTGTAAAAGGTTAATTAATTTTAAAAAGGAGATATAAATGAAAAAGTTATTTCTTTGTTTGATGGTTCTGTTCGTATCATTTGCTCTCTTCGCAAGTGGAGCTTCAGAAGAATCCGGTAACGTAGTAGAACTTGAGATGCTCATTTCTGATGATACTCTTGAGGGTTCTCCAATGGCTAAGGCTGTTGCAAGATTTAACGAAGAGTATAAGGATAAGGGTATTCAGGTAAAGCTCAATGAGATAGCCTATGCTGATCAGCAAACGCAGGTTCTCAACAGAGCAAAGGCAAAGGATCTTCCAGATCTTATCAAGACTTCGCATGATAACAAATTTACAGATTTCGTGCTTTCTCTTGATGGTCTTGTAGATGATTCAAACTTTGCAAGAAGTGGTATCAGAAGGGGTGAGCTAAAGGTAACTCCTGTTAACGTAACTGCTGTTGGTCTTTTGATCAATAAGACAGCTTTCGATAAAGCAGGCGTAAGCTATCCTACAAAGGAAGAGGATAGGTGGACATGGGATGAGTTCTTAGCAGCTCTTGATAAAGTTGTTGCTAACTCCAATTGTGAATATGGTCTAGTGATCGACCACAGCCAGCAGAGAATAAACACAATCCTTTATCAATTTGGTTACCATGCTGTCGATTTGAAAGACAATAGCATCCTTACTGTAAACACGGCTAAGAAGGGACTTGAGTTTGTCAAGGGGCTTTATGAGAAAGGTTATTCTCCTATTTCTGCTGGACTTGGAACAGATAATGCACAGTCAATGTTCAAGACAGGAAAGGTTGCAGCACATCTTGCTGGCAACTGGGTATATAGCGACTACAGCAAGAACATCACAGACTTCGAGTGGACTCCAGTTCTTATGCCTTATGCAGATGAGAAGATGACATGTCTTGGTGGAAACTATCTCTTTGCATTTGAAGGAACAGGACATGAGAAGGAAGCTGTAGAATTCATCAACTGGTTCTATAGACCAGAGAATTATGCTCAGTATTGTAAGGATGGGAACTATCTTCCTGGCCTTAAGGGGATTGATGTTGATTACGATGTCGATGGCCTAGAGATCTTCAATATGGAAATCAATGCTTCCGGTCCTGCTGCAGAGAATGATGGAGATTTCACTAGATTGTATTCTGGCGCTAGTGTAGGAAACTGTGTTAGAGACGCTCATGATCAGCTTATATCTGGAGAGATCTCTGTTGATGAGGCAGTAGAGTACATCGAAAAGATCTACCGTGAAACATACTCATTTAAGAATTAATTATTAAAACACTATAAGGCTCCAATCTTGGAGCCTTATGAAGCAGGTCTTATGAAAACTATAGAGATGAATATTGAAGATAAGATTGCAAAATTGATGAAAGGTTTTAAGTCGGTTTTGTACGAAGAAGATGAACACTTCCTTGAATGCATGAAATCAAGGAACCTTGCTGGAGATGATGTCCATCACTACATGTTCTGGGAATGGACTCAAGGAGTTGGTCTCTATGGTTTCTATATGCTTTATGAACAAACAGGGGAAAAGCGCTACCTGAAACTCCTGGAGGATTATTATCAGAGATGTTTTAAGATAGGTCTTCCTGCTAGGAATGTTAATACATGTGCTCCAATGCTTACTCTCGCACTTTTTGCTAACAAAACAAGTAATAGCAAGTACCTTTCTGTTTGTAGACAGTGGGCTGATTGGTATCTTGAAGATATGCCAAGGACTGAAGAGGGTGGTTTTCAGCATATTACATCAGACTCCTTAAATGATGGTGAATTATGGGATGATACTTTATTCATGACAGTCTTGTTTCTTGCTGTAATGGGAGGGATTACAGGAGATAAGAGATATTCGGAAGAAGCAATTTTTCAGGTGTTGATTCACCAAAAGTACCTTGCAGATAAGAAGACAGGGCTTTGGTACCATGGATGGACATACAATGGAAGGCATAATTTTGCGGAAGCTTTCTGGGGAAGGGGAAACTGTTGGATTACTGCCTTTATTCCATTGTTTCTTGAGTATTGCGACTTGCCAGATTCCATTTGTAAGTATCTTGTTTCAATATTAAAAGCACAATGTGATGCACTTGTGAAATATCAAGATGATGAGTCTGGCTTGTGGCATACTCTCATAGATGATGACTCATCTTATCTTGAAGTGAGTGCATCCTGTGGTTTTGGTTTTGGAATGCTGCGGTCCTGTCATGATGGTCTTTTACCTGATAACTATAAAGACGTAGCACTGAAAGCCCTTGATAGTGTATTGGAGAATATCACAGAAGATGGCGTGGTCACAAAGGTGTCTTATGGTACTCCGATGGGAAGGAATAGCAAGGATTTCTATAAAGAGATTCCCTACAGAAGCATGCCTTACGGCACAGCTTTAGCTTTGCTTTTTCTTATAGAGGCTCAGAAAGAGTATATATCTATTGATAAAAAAAAGATTCTTTCTATGTAAAGACCGGAGGTTGTTCGATGTATACAATTTCGTCTGATTCTCTAGAAGTATCCATTCTGGATCCGATAAAAGATAGCCATAGATTTGGTCTTAGGTTCTGTACTGGTGGCTATATCTTCCAATCTCGAGAATTGACAACAAAAAAGGATTTGCTTTCAGGCCCTACTTATCCCGATGATTTTGTACCAATACATGGGCAGGGTATTCCTGATACATTTAATCACATACCACTATATGCATCAGATGGATGCCATATACTTGGAATTGGAAAATGTGATATTGATGCAGATAGGATTATCGAGCTTTGTGTTTGGAATATTGAAAAGCAATCCGATTCTTCTATCATTTTTAAAACTGAACAATGTTTTGACTCATATCGTATTTCAATAGAGAGAAGGGTTTCATTGTATGGCTTCGTTCTCGAGACGTACACATGTATTGAAAACAAAGGTCATAAATATGTTCCTATCTCATGGTATCCACATCCATTCTTTCCTCCAAGAGGGGATGGGTTGCTTTTTAAGCTCCCAGAGGAAACCAAATTTGATCTTGCCACAGGATTCTTCTCTCTAGAAAATGGAGTTGTAAGAAGAATTCCAGGCATAGATCAGGATAAGTCATTTCAGATTGCAAAAACCAATACTTCTTCATTGAATGCTCTCATATATACATCCAATGGATATGAATGCAAGATGAGTACTGATTACTATTCGCATTTTACACCTATTTGGGCAAATGATTGTACTTGCTCTGTTGAACCATATCTTGATACAACTGTTTTTCCAGGAAGAAGTGTTTTTTGGAGTGTAAGATATGAGTTCTGTTTCAGGTAACTTACATTTTGTTAATTAAATGCTTCAATCTGTCGTAAAACGCACGCAGCTGTGCATTACAACAGCTAACAACTCAATAAGTGATTTCTATCTCGAAACGGATTGGAAAGATGGAAATGAGGTTCCACTTGCAGCTCTTGTTATTGGTAACAGAAGTGGTGCTAATTTATATCCATATCCAACAAGCGTAACATTGGATAATGCGAAAATAGTTGTTGAAGATGGAAGAAACAAGAGTAACTATAAGACAGCTATTTATGTATATCAAAACAATGATACAAACAAAGTAAGTGTAGAAGGCACTCTTTCCGAAGATTCTGATAAGACAGTTAATTCCAACGCAAATGGTGCAGAGGTTGATATCAAGAATGCCTTGACATAGGTTTTCAATAGCGATAATCCTAAGAGCACTCCTGTCTTTCGATGGAAGTGCTCTTATCTTAGGTGACATGTCTGGCAATTTTCATAGAAGCTACAAGAAAGAAATTGCTGTCACTAATAATTGAACGTCAAAGAAAAGAGATGGTTTGCAATTGTATGCCATCTTCCAAGCTTTACCCGTAGCTATGCATGCATCCTCTAAAAAGAGGACCCTTTCGAGTCCTCTTGCCTTTATTTTGCATTTCTTATGATCAATTGGTCGCGCTCAGGTCCTACACTTATCATAGTGATTGGAGTT